>MDTD01175583.1_pt1 | contig 293438 bp, 250 predicted proteins | sample 811221 | NCBI WGS metagenome assembly MDTD01 (sample SAMN05326646, study PRJNA326480) | marine metagenome | isolation source: seawater | place: Pacific Ocean: South West | collected 2011
AGGATCAAGGTGATCAAGCGGGTCGCCTACGGTTTCCGGGATGACGAATACTTCTTCCTTCGCATCCGTCATGCATTCCCCGGAAATCGACGATGAACCAAAAAAAGAGCCGCTCCACGCGGAACGGCTCGTAACCCTAAGATCGGTATCTGGCGGAAAAACTGGACGCTGTGTAGCCTGTATACCCCACTCAGAAACATACCGCGGCGGGGCAGGAAAGTCGAACGCCCGACACCGGGGATTGCCCACAATTCTGTTTGTTTGTCTGTCTATTCTGTCTGTCGGGCTATCTGTCGTTCTCGAGGAGTGACAGAACCGCGCCGGCATCGGGCATTGCGGTCTGGGCGCCCATTCCCGTCACGCTGATGGCGGCGGTTGCGTTGCCCGTCCGTACCGCGATTTCGGGTGGGCGGCGTTCGACAAGCGCCCACGCAAGCCCTCCGTTGAACGAATCGCCGGCGGCGGTGGTATCGACCACATCAACACGATAGCCGGGCACGAGTCGCGGCGTCGGTTGCTCCTTCGATGCATAGACCGCACCACGCGAACCGGCCTTTACGACCACGTGTTCCACCCCCGACTCGAGGAGCGACGCGCACGCGCGTTCCAGACCGTCGTTGGAGCTGGTATCGATTCCGGTGATCACTGAGGCTTCGTGCTCGTTGGGGGTGATCCACGAGATGTGCGGGAGCGCCCGTTCCGGAATCTCCGCTGCCGGAGCCGGATCCAGAATGACGGTGGCTCCTGAGGTGTGGCAGTGTTCCGCCACCGCCCACACGGTATCGAGCGGAACCTCGAGCTGCAGCAGGACGACATCACCGGCGGTGACTTCGGCGAGGTCCTCGAGTACGGTATCGCGGTCCATACGACCGTTCGCGCCGGGGACGACGACGATGCGGTTCTGCCCCGTCGGGTCGACCTCGATGAGGGCTGTACCGGTGGGTTGGTCATTCACCGTTCGGACGCGGGATACGTCCGCCCCGGTTTCGACAAGCGCCGAACGGTAGCGTGTCCCGAAATCGTCGGATCCGACACGACCGACAACGCGGGGTTTTGCGTTCAGCCGGGCCAGCGCCATCGCCTGATTGCCGCCCTTTCCGCCGAGAAACGTGGAGAACGACGTTCCCCGCAGCGTTTCACCCGGATTCGGAAACTGCTCCACCTGAACCACAAGATCGACGTTGAGGCTTCCAACTACCCATGTACTCATAGTGAGCCTCTACCGTATGCCGTGTTGCCCTCCCCGTCAACTGTGTCCCGGTCTGACCGGCAGCCCCAACGTGAAACGGCGCCGGCGGGTCGGGCGGGAGACGCGGGTGGCGGCGGCGCGGATAGGCGCTATACTCGGCGTATGAATCGCGATGCAGCCGCGTCGATCGCCCAGGCGGGGATCGACAGCGTGAACCCGGTCCGGATGATCGCCGAGCGCCTGTCGCTGCGGGGATCCCATCTTGTGGTGGACGCCGGCCCCGGTGCGGGAGCCCCGGTGGATGTGGATCTGTCGGTGTTTCGGCGCGTTGTTGTCCTCGGCGCGGGCAAGGCCGGGGCGGCCATGGCTCGGGGCCTGGAGGATATTCTTGGCGACCGCATCGACGACGGGCTGGTGGTGACCAAATACGACCATACGATGCCCCTGTCCAGGGTTCGTCTGATCGAGGCGGGGCACCCGGTACCCGATGAGAACAGCTTCCGCGCCGGCCGGGAGATCGCCGCCCTGGCCGACACTCTCGACGCCGATACGCTGTGTATCACGGTGGTTTCGGGAGGCGGGTCGGCGCTGCTCACGCTCCCGGCGGAGTTTGGAGACCGGCGGGTCTCCCTGTCCGATATCCAGACGACAACGGAACTGCTGCTGGCAGCCGGGGCGCCGATCCAGCAGGTGAACTGCGTCCGTCGGCACCTGTCGGGTATCGCCGGGGGGCGTTTCGCGGTGCGGGTAGCACCGGCGCGGACGCTGGCACTGATCCTGTCGGACGTGGTGGGCGACGAACTGGAAAGCATCGCCTCCGGTCTCGTGGCACCGGACCCGACGACGTACGGCGATGCCCTCGAGGTGTGCCGGCGTTCGGGGATCATCGACCGCCTGCCGGACGCGGTCCGCGCCCTGCTCGATGCCGGCGATCGGGGTGAGATCCCCGATACCCCGTCCCCGGGGGATCCGGCGTTTTCGACCCTCACGCCGGTTCTCATCGGGAGCAATGCCGTGGCACTGCACGCCGCGCGCCGGCGCGCCGAAGGTCTCGGCTATCGGACGCTCGTTCTCACGAGCCAGCTGACGGGCGAGGCGCGGGAGGTGGCGCGGCTGTTCCCGGCCATGGCGCGTGACATTCTTCGCGGACTGGGTCCCCTGGAGGCGCCGGCGTGCGTTCTGTGTGGTGGTGAGACAACGGTCACACTGCGGGGGAACGGCCTCGGCGGGCGCAACCAGGAGATGGCGCTGGCGGTGCTGGAGGAGATCGCGGCGCGGCCGGCGGCGTACGCCGGCGTCACGTTTCTGTCGGTGGGGACCGACGGCACGGATGGTCCCACCGACGCCGCCGGCGGGTTCGCAGCCACGGATCTGCTCGTGGGTCAGGCGGCCGGCACGCCGGCGGCGATCGCCGACGCCCTGGAGCGCAACGACGCGTACCACCTGCTGGACGGTCTGAACGCGCTCCACCGTACCGGTCCCACCAACACCAACGTCTGTGACATCCAGATCCTGCTGGTCGACGCCTGATGCCGCCCCTTGCTGACGCCGGATGCTGCCGGCTGCTGCAACGCGCGGGACTCGGGTTCGGGTGACCGCGGGGCTCAGCGCCGCCGGTCGGGATCGGCGGGGCCGGCGAACAGCGGAATCGGCGCCCCGATGAGCGCGATCACCGCGGCGATTCGATAGAGCCAGACAACAGACGTGGCCTCCATCAGAAGGCCGCCGATCCAGCTGCCGACGATGCTTCCGGCACCGAAGAACGTAGCGGGTCCGATCGTCTGAAAGAATGCACGGTGTTCGGGTGGTGCGATGCGGTGGATGTAGTCCACCGTCGTTGCCATGAAGATGCCGAACGTGAGGCCGTGGGAGAGCTGAAGCGCCAGAATTCCCCCGGGAGTCGGGATCCAGGTGTAGGCCAACAGGCGGACTCCGAACAGCACGAGGACGAACGAGATCAGCCGAGCACCGCGCACCCGCCTGTGGAGGATCGCCGATCCCATGAAGAAGGGAATCTCGGAGAGCGCGCCGATTGAGTGTGCAAGCCCCACCTGGCCCACGGTGCCGCCAACCTCGTCGAACAGGTACGGGAGAAAGGTGAGTCCGGCGCGGAGGCCGCTGAACCCCAGAAACGCACCGGCGATCAGAACCAGGTACGGTCGGTTGGAGGCGACTGCACGGAGCGCAGCGACAAACCGGCTGTTCCGCATCCCGGAAGGGACCTCCGGCGCCAGCGGGTCGGGCACCTGTGTGACCTGGTCCCTGTGCGGGCGCTGCGACGCGTCCCGCTCACGCCGCTCGCGAACGAAGCGACGGGTGGCGATCCACGTCAGGACGGCGGCTATGCCCGTGGTGATCACAAAGGACGGAAACATCACCCCGATCCCCATCGTGTCGGTGAGCGAACCCAGAACGATGCCGCCACCGGCGAAGCCCAGGGAGCCCATGCCACGGGCGATTCCGTACTGCAGGCCCGGGACCTCCTCACGGCGTGAGAGAATCCAGGAATCCAGGACACCGGGGAGCGACGCAACGGTGACGGCGTACACGCCGGCAAGGACGACCAGGAGCGGAAACGACGTGACCGCCAGGGGCATCGCCGCGAACGCTGCGGCGCCGATGATGATCGCAGCGGTGATCATCCGTCCCGGGGCCGCGACGCGGTCGCTGATGCTGCCGAGGATCGGGTTCGCGGCCATGGCGGCGCCGAAGACCACCGCGACAACCAGTCCCGCCTGCGACGGGGAGTACCCGTGACTGCGCAGCCAGGGGACCATGAACGCCTCGAAACTGACGATGGCCGCCCAGAAGAAAAACTCGATGAGTGCAAAGCGGCCGGTCTCTCTGACCGCAGGAGCCGCGACGCGTGAACGAAGAGACGTCAGATGGTACCTCTCATTGCGTGGTTCGGGTCAGTGTAGCACGTCGCGGTCAGTAGGACACGCTTTCGCCGTACCAGGAGACACCGTCGGATGTGATGTAGAAGCCCGGCGAGCCGCTCCCGAACCCCGGCGAGTCTGACATGTGGAGTACGTACATGTTGCCAGCGTTGGGGCTGTCGTCGGCGAGCTCAAAGGCAACCGCGAGCGCCCCGTCGGGGTCCTGCGCGAGATACAGGGCCACGAGATCGGAGCCGGGACGAACTTCGTTTTCGTCTCCCGGAGGATCGGTAACGTACGGCGAAATCGCGCCCCAGTCGGCGAGGCTTCCGTCGGCGACGATCTGCGCCGCCGTCACCGGGAGCGCCGCCAGGTCTCCCTGCAGCGATCCGGTGAAATCCAGTTCGCCGCCGGTGTCGGCGCGGTACAGAATGGGTTCGAAATCCCGGGGACCGAGACCGCCAAACACGGAGCTCGGAACCCAGAACTCCACGACGGTCGAGGCGCCGGCTGCGAACGGGACCCCGTTCAGAATACCGGTGGCGCTGCTGCCGGAATTGGCCGGGTCCAGGGGGTTGTCGAATTCCGGCATCTGATAGACACAGGAGCTGAGAAGAAGGGTCGTGGCGACCATGACCGAAACAACGCAGAGGCGTGCGATCGGACGATATCGAATCCCTGGGGTGCTCATGGGAGATACACCACGTTTCGGCCGCCGTGCATCGCGTGGCGCACCATGACTTCTCCGTTCGGCCAGTTTAGTCCGGTCCATACAATCTCCTCTCCCGGTGCAACCTCGGGGTACACCCTCGGTCCGTTCACGGGCTGCGGATGCTGCGCGCCAATCGTCAGTGTGCGCCGTGTCTCTCGTCCGTCGTCTCTGCTGCGGCTCACCAGAATGAGGCGGTCACCGTCGCCGGAGAAAAATGCGATCGCCGCCGCGGTCCGGGCGTCACCGATCGTTTCGAGGTACGTGGCTCGAATCCGTTCCGGTCGGCGGACGGAACGAATACGAGCGATGATTCCGGCTGCGATGCCGCCGACTCCGACGACGCCGGACCCGATCCCGACGGCGGAAAGCATGTTGGCGGTGTTGTAGCCCTGTTCCACCTCATCGCGGAGATCGGCGATCTCCGCCGAATCGGTTGAGGCTTGGTAGGCCGCGTACGCCGCGTCGGCGTCGTTCAGGGAATCGACAACAACACCGGAACCGAACAGGTATCCGGTGGTCGCGACGCCCGCGACACCGGCACCGATCGCCAACAGCTGCCACCTCGGCCGCTGATGCTCCGCCGCGCGGTCATGCGCCATCACCGCGGCGAGTGCAGCACGTCGCTCCACCGCCGGCACGGCATCCCGTGGCCACAACCCGTCCCGTGTGAGCTGTTGAACCAGCCGATGCGGGCGTTCCATCGCGGGCAGGTCGCCGGTGACGGCGGCATAGTCCGAGGCGAGAACCATGATTCCCACGACGGCGCCGATGTTGCGCCGGACGAGCTGTTCCAGTTCGAACCGGCGGAAGCGGTTTTCGGCAAGCTCCCCGTCGACGGGTGTGTTCGGGTCCGACACGCGCATGTCGCGGTCGTGGACCACGCGATAACTCGCCGCCAGAAACCCATCGGCGAGGGAGTCCGGAATCGCGAAGGCCCCGTCCACATAGTACCGGTGGTCGAGAATCCGGCGATACTCGAGCTGCAGATCGAGCCGGTCGCGGTACCACGAGAGCTCGTGACTATCCGGTGTGGAACGCGCGTAGTCCGCGAGCAGGGCCTCCACCGGCGCAGCGCGGAACCCGGGCCCCGGGTCGCCGGCGAGGACGGCATCCAGAGCATCGCGAATCCTCTCCCGTTCCGCGGACGCGACAGCCGCCGCGTCCAGCAGATGAACGTCCACCACGAGCCGGTCGCCTTCGGTGATTTCGACCCGTTCGGAGACGATACGGCGGTAACCGGTGGGGAGGCGCTGCTCCACAACGAGTCGGTACCTGCCGGCCAGGACACGGTCGAGGGAGGTGAGATCGGCGCCCATGGAGGTGCCGTCGAGCATGACGCGATACGATCCGGTGCCGACGACGTTGAGCCGAACGGAGCCAAAGCCGACCCGGCGACCGCTGAACGAGCCGATGACCCGTCGCACCAGACGGTCGGATGCATCGAAGACACCCAACAGGGTTGGAGACCGTTCGGTGTCCGAGGTGACCACGCGGGCGCTTGCCCGGTCGAAGACGGTGAGGGACACGGTGAGTGTGTCATCCGCTTCTTCGGTAACGCTGCCCCAGACGAGGGTGTCCACCGGGATCGCATCGGCGGTTTCTACCGGATTGGCACCCACCGACGCGTTCCGTTCGATCACGTCATAGTCACCCATGAGCAGCAGCGACAGTGATACCGTCGTGCGGATCGTGTCGGCCAGGGTGTCGTAGGTACGGTTTCCCGTCCGGTTTTCGACCCGCAGAACGCCCACCCGTGGAAGCTGCTCCTGCGCCGACACGCGAGGGTTTCCACTGTGCAGCACCAGCACTGCCGCCGCGACGGTCACCAGGAGAATTCGAAACGATGGCATGATGTATCTAATTGTCGTGATTCTGGAGCCGATGTCAAATCGTGTGCAAAGTGTTCCGGTTGCCCCGCAGTCCATCTCGGCGGCACAATCACGGTATGAGCACACGAACGGTATACGTTGGCGCCCACGTGAGCGCCGCCGGGGGCGTGAACAACGCTCCCGCGAACGCAGCGGCGATCGGCGCCACAGCCTTCGCCCTCTTCACCCGCAACCAGCGGCGCTGGACGGCGAAGCCTCTGGACGTGGAGACGGTGTCGGCGTTCCACGAGGCGATGGCCCAATACGGCTTCACCGGAGACCAGGTCATTCCCCACGCGAGCTACCTGGTAAATCTCGGGAGCCCGTCGGAGGAGACACGGGAGAAATCGATCACCGGACTCGCCGATGAGCTTTCCCGGACGGTGGAGCTGGGGCTTCGGTGGCTCAACTTCCACCCGGGGACGTCGAAGGGTGAACTCACCGAAGACGAGACGCTGCGCCGTATCGCCGACGGGATGGATCGCGTACTCGGACAGGTCGAGGGCGGGGTTCTCGTGCTGGAAAATACCGCCGGACAGGGAGCGTCCATGGGGCGCTCGATCTCCCATCTGGCGCGAATCCTGGAGTATGTCCGCGAACCGGATCGCGTGGCGGTGTGCATCGACACCTGCCACGCTTTCGCCGCCGGCTACGACATTCGCACCGCCCCCGGCTGGGATGCCCTGATCGCCGAAGTGGAACGCGAGGTCGGTCTGGACAAACTGGTGGCGCTGCATCTCAACGACTCCACCGGCGAGCTGGGAAGCACGAAGGATCGTCACCGTCCGATCGGGGAGGGCGAAATCGGTACGGCGGGCTTTCGCGCGATTCTCGAGGATTCCCGCGTGGACGGGCGCCCGATGGTGCTCGAAACGCCGGAGCCGGAGCGGTGGGCCGAGGAAATAGCCCTGCTCAAGGGGTTTGCCGGCGTCGCCGGATAACGGGCGTCGTGGCACGACCCGCGCCGGCGGCGGCCCGACCGTCGCAACCGCACCGTACAGCGCTCACTCTGACTTGCGCCGCCGGCAGCGACCGGTGCACTATCCGGGCATGGCACGGCTCCGTCTGACGCCGATCGACCTGGTGGCGTCGCTCGGCATGTTTACCTACGCGTCGAGCGTTGTGGCGACGCCGATCGTTCTCCTGCGGGTGGCGGCGGAACTGGACTTCGGACTCGCGGAAGGCGGCGGCATCGAGGCTGTCCGTGCGGGTTTTCTGCTGTCGATACTCATCGCCAGCGGATTCGCCGCGGCTCGCTTCGGAAAACGACGCAGCCTGGCGGTAGGTGGCCTGGTCCTCGCCGCCGGACTCGCCGCCTACGCGGTCGCTCCGTCCTACGTGGTGATTCTGCTGGCGGTCGTGCTCGTGGGTCTGGGCGGCGGCATCCTCGAGGCGCTCCTGAACCCGCTGGTGCAGGACGCGCATCCGGAGGATTCCGGGCGCTACCTCAACATCGTGAACGCCTTTTTCTCCATCGGAATCCTCGTCTCCGTGCTGGTGATCGGGGAGGGACTGACGCGCGGTGTGTCGTGGCGGTTTATGGTGGGTGGTCTCGCCGTTCTTGCGGCTGTCACGGGCGTTCTGTTTGCTGTCATCGCCGGACCCCGCTCGCCCGCCGCGGCCCGAGGTGGTAGTGGCGCCGTCCCGGTGTGGACCCACGCTCGACGGTTTCTCACCGATCGCCGCTTCTGGCTCCTATCGGTGGCGATGTTCTGCGGCGGCGGAGCCGAGGGCGCCTTTACGTTCTGGAGCGCGAGCTACGTGCAGCTCGATTTGGGCGCCCTGGCCAGGGGTGGCGCGATGGCAACGGCCTCCTTCGCTGCCGGAATGGTCACCGGGCGCTTGGCCTCGGGGCACCTGGTACGACAGGAGCACCTGCACCTGCTGATCGTCGGATCCGCGGTACTGGGCGTCGTTGCGAGTCTGGCGGTGTGGGCCGTGTCGGGATTGACTGCGTTTCTGGCGGTGGTGTTTTTCGCGGGACTGACGATCGCCTGCTTCTGGCCGAGTATCCAGTCGTACGCGGCCGCCGAACTCGGCGGGGACAGCACGATGCTTTTTATCCTCTTGTCGGTGGGCGGCATTCCCGGTTTCGGTCTGTCGTCGTGGATCATGGGGGTCATCGCCGAGCGCGCCGGGCTGCGCACCAGCCTGCTGGTGATTCCGGTTCTTCTGGCGGCGCTCTCGGTGGTGGTGATGCTGTCCCGCCGGGTGCCGCGGCCGGTGGAGGAGATCGCGTGAACCGGCGCGGCGGGGCTACGGGACGCACACCCGGTCGACGCGGCGTACTGTACCCGCAGTCGGCGGTACCGATTGCGCTTTTTGTGATGCTCGTGACGGGCTGCCAGTCCACCTCGACGTCGTTGCCGGCCGACGATCCCGCCGATTACCGCGCGGCGATGCGCACGCTGGTGATCGACATCGCAGCCTACGCCGACGATACGGCCCCGGGTTTCCTGGTGGTTCCGCAGAACGGGCAGGAGCTGCTGACCACCTCCGGAGAACCGGACGGTCCGGTGGCGCGGGACTATCTTCGGGCCATAGACGGCCAGGGGCGTGAGGATCTCTTCTACGGCTACGACGCCGACAACACCGCAACGCCGGCGGCGGAGACCGCGTGGATGACCGCCTTTCTCGACCGGGCGCTGGCGGAAGGCGTGGTCCCGATCGTCACCGACTACTGCTCGACGCATTCGCTGATGGACGACTCCTACATCCGGAACGCCGCCCGCGGGTATCTCTCTTTCGCCGCCGACCGCCGGGGACTCGACGGGATTCCGGACTATCCGTCGACGCCGGTCAACGCCGACGGCGACCCCGTCTCCTCACTGGCGGAAGCCGGCAACTTCCTGTACCTCCTGGACCCGGGCGCCTTCCCCGACCGGAACGCCTACCTGGCGGCGATGGACGCCACGACCTACGACCTCCTGATCGTCGACGCCTTCGCCGAAGACGGGATTCTCACGGACGCCGAGGTCGATGCCCTGCAGACCAAGCCAGGCGGGGCACGACGCCTCGTGCTGGCCTACATGAGCATCGGGGAGGCGGAGTCCTACCGCGACTACTGGACCGCCGCCTGGGATCGCACCCCGCCGGCGTTCGTTGTTGAGGAGAACCCGGACTGGCCCGGCAACTTCGTGGTGCGCTACTGGGATCCCGCGTGGCGCGCGATCCTGTTCGGAACCGACGGTGCATACCTGGATCGCATCCTGGCTGCGGGTTTTGACGGCGTGTATCTGGATATCATTGACGCCTTCGAGTATTTCGAGGAGCGGCGCGGTGGATGACGCCCGCCGGGTGCGCTACAGTTGAGGCTCGTGAGGTACCGAGGGCTTCTCCTGTCATGCGTACTGCTCCTCGCCGTGAGTCTGGTTCCGCTCTCGGGGGCGGAGCAGCCGCGGCCGGCGTATTTCGATCAGCCGGCGCAGATCATTCTGCCGCGGGGCTACAACCGCACCCGCCGCTACCCGGTCTTTGTGCTGTTGCCGCCGACGGGGGTGCATTCCTCGGTGGTGGCGCGCAACTTTGGACTGGATCCGGCGACGCAGGACACGTTCATCCTGGTGTTCCCCGCCGGGAGTCCCACGCGCCGAGAGTACCTTCCCGACTTCATTTCCTTCGTCGACGGCTACGAAACACGGCTGCTGACCGACCTGGACCGTGTCATGGACGAGTACCCCGCAGACCCCGACCGCGTGTATGTCGGCGGCTACTCGCTGGGTGGTGACCTGAGTTGGGCACTGTCGGTTCGCAATCCGGACCTGTTTGCGGGGGCGGTAATCGCCGGGTCGCGGACGTCACACCCGGTGAGCGACGGCGCCCTGGAGACACTCGCAGATCGCGGGTTCCGGGCGGCGTTTCTGATCGGAAACCGTGAGGCGCCGGTGCGCTACCGCGGGATCAACGTTGCCCGGGGGCGGTTCGACGCGGAGGGGGTGACGTTCACCTATGAAGAGTATTCCGGGTCCCACGAGATACCGCCCTCGACGATGCTCCGGCACGCGGTGGCGTGGGTGACGGGCGAGGAAGGGATTCCGGCGCCGGCGCCGCGGGTTGCGGCCGTTGCATCGCCCCTGGTGGAACATACCAGTCGTGACCGTTTCGCGCTGTGGGCCGAACTGCCGGGAGAGGTCGGGACGCGGGGGCTGGTCACGCCCGCCGACACCGCCATCGGTTGGCGCGCGGAGTGGCCGTGGCCGGAGTTCTATCTCCGCAGCACCGTCGCGTTCACCACCACCACCACATCGACCGGCGCCGTTGCCCACCGCCTGTACCAGGATGTCTTCGCCGCCACCGGTGACCGACTGCTCCTCGGTGGTGGCGTTGGGGGCGAATGGGCCAGCGATGTCGGCGATGGAAACGCGTTCAACACCGTGGATCTGATCGCCGGTCTCGGCGTTCGCAATCCCTGGATCATACCCGCAGGCGCCTATGACCCCTTGCGCGTTGACGCTCTGCTACTGCTGCGCTACACGCTTCCGCGCGGCATCGCCGAGGGACCGGCGACGGCGCAGGTGTTCAATCTGCGGGCCGATTCTCTCCTGCGGATCGCCGATCGCTTCGTGCTGGACGCCTCGCTGGCCTCGTACACGGTGCAGAACGCGCCGGTGGATACTCTCGCCGACCTCTCCGGGGCGCTTGACCACCGTGTCCAGTGGGAGGCGGGCCTGGGAGTGCGGGCACCCTCACCATTGCTGTGGCGGGTGGGGTACCGCGGTCGCCGGACACGGGCCCTCCCCGACGGGGATCCCCACACCCGCGGCGTCTGGGTCGCCTCGGTCGAGTACAGCTACTGACCAGTACAGCGAATGACCAAGGGGGCGCGGGATGCGTGGGACGGTCTCGCACGACGAGCCTCGTTGCACACCGTCGAGCCCCTCGCGTCGAGCCCCTCGCGTCGAGCCCCTCGCGTCGCGTCCCTTCCTCGGGTATGATCGCCGCCATGAAACCGGAACTCAGACCCGTCCTGACGGAAGATGACCTTCGCAGGACCGTGACCGACCTGGCGGAACGGATCCGTGCCGACTACGCCGACACCGACCTGCTTCTGATCGGCCTGCTGAAGGGCTCCTTCGTGTTCATGTCCGATCTGATGCGGGCGCTGGACATGCCCGTGGAGGTCGACTTCATGTCGGCAACCTCGTACGTTGGTCGCGAGAGCAGCGGCGAACTGGTGATCCTGAAGGGTCTCAACGAGTCCGTCCACCAGCGCCACGTCCTGATCGTCGAGGACATCATCGACACGGGCCTCACGTTGAGCCGCATTCGCGAGCGGTTGCTGCTGGAGGGGCCCGCGAGCCTGGAGATCGTCACCCTGATCGACAAACCCGCCCGGCGGCAGGCGGATGTGCCGGTGAAGTACGTGGGTCGGGAGATTCCCGATCTGTTCATCGTCGGGTACGGGATCGACTTCGACCAGAAGTACCGCTGGCTCCCGTACATCGGGACGATCGACTGACGGCAGCTGGAGCTTTAGACGGAAGAGTCACGGCGGACACCGCACCGGCCGGGCATCCCTACAGCTTCAGCCGCGCCCCGACGGTAACCGCCACCGTGGCGAGCGAGTTGGAGGTGTAGCGCGCGTCGCCACCGGCCTGGGACTGGGTCCACGTATCGCGGGGGGAGGTGGAGGTGCCCCGGGCGCCGCCGCCGATCGATCGAACGGTCAGGTACACGTCGGTCAGGGGATGCACCGGCGCTCCTGAACTGACGGCGGCGTCCCAGATCCACCCGGTGAAGGGATAGTCCGCCCCGTTGAAGAACGCGTTGCTGGCGTAGAACCCATCGGCCTCCGCCTCCAGCCACACCCCGCCGTCGAGCGTATAGCGCCCCCGGGCGTGGAGAATCGGCACCGGCCCGTTGTCCTGGCTGATCACGAGTTCATCGCCTTCCTGGGCTCGGAACTGAATGGTGGCGTTGCGGATCTGCAGCGAGAGGCCGGTATCCACCTCCCAGGGGCCACGATCCACGACCCGGTACGCCCATGTGCCGCGCCAGAAGTCGAATCCGTAGACCAGATGCACCACCTGGCCGGCCTCGAAGGTCTCCGTGTCGATCGTGAGTGTCCGTTCCATCTGGGTGACGGTGGTGAACGCGAGCGGCTGGTAGAGGAGCGACACCCGGTGGCGCTGTGCCTGCCCGATCCCGACGTCGACGCGGAGCCGTCGGAACGGAAACAGAATCTCCTGGCCCCCCTGGGTCACGTAGTCAAAGGTGTCGGTTCCCTCGCCGAACTGAATCGTGTGGTGCGGCACGTCGACGAACCCGAGTTCGAGTGACGGGGTCACCTTGATTGCCGGGCCAGGGCCGGAAGAGCCGGCCTGGGACCCGCCGGCGGGGGGCACGGCCAGCGCGCCGGCCGCCACGGCGCACGCGAGAACAACGACGGCAACGATGCGTTTCATACGCAAAAAGTACCCCCGTCGCCGCCGGACGGCTACGCTACGTCGCGGTACATGATCAGGCGCAGTCCGTTCAGCGAGACCAGCACGGTCCCGCCCTCGTGACCGATCACCGCCAGCGGCAGCGGGAGATCGACCGCCACGATTCCTACGATCATCATCACGATGAGTCCCATGGCAAGACCGAGGTTGAACACGAGCGTTCGTCGCGTCCGGCGACTCAGCGACATCAGGTACGGGACCTTGCGCAGATCGTCGGCCATGAGGACCACGTCGGCGGTCTCCAGTGCCACGTCGGTACCGCCGGCCCCCATGGCGATCCCCAGGGATGCCCGGGCCAGGGAGGGGGCGTCGTTCACCCCGTCGCCGACCATGGCGACGGTTCCGTGGCGCGCTTCGAGCTCGGCGATCGCGTCGAGCTTGTTGTCCGGCGTCAGGTCCGAGTACACCTCGTCCACGCCGGCCTCGGCGGCGATCGCCTCGGCGGTTTCGCGGTTGTCCCCGGTGAGCATCACGATGCGGTCGATACCGAGGGCGCGCAGCTGTCGGATCACGTCCGGGGCGTCGGGACGCAGCTGGTCGGCGAAGGCGATGAGGCCCAGGAAGCGGCCGGACTCGCCGGCAGCGGACTCGCCCGGCGCCGCCGGGTTGGCCTCCACCGGTCCGCCTGTCCCGCCGGCAGCGTCGAGCTCAGCCACCGCCACCACGGTCTTCTGCTCACCCCGCAGTCGGTGAATGTGGGGTTCCCCGTCGCTGCGGTTGGCGATCTCCACGTCGTCGAAGTACGCCGGGGCGCCGATCCTGATCCGGCGGCCGGAGACCGTTGCCTCCACGCCTCGTCCGGCCACGGCGCGAAACGCCACGCTCTCGCCGACGGCGCCGCCGCGGGCGCCGGCGGCGTCCACCGTGGCCTGGGCAAGCGCGTGCTCCGAGTGCTGCTCCACGGCGGCAGCCATGGCCACCAGGCTGTCCTCGTCGACGTCGTCCGCAAGAATCACGGCATCGGTGAGCTGCGGTTTCCCCCAGGTCAGCGTGCCGGTCTTGTCGAAGGCGATCGCCCGAATCGTACCGGCGCGTTCCACGAAGACGCCGCCCTTGAAGAGCACGCCGCTGCGGGCGCCGGCGGCGATCGCCGAGAGGACCGACGCCGGCGTGCTGATGATGAGCGCACATGGACTCGCCGCCACCATCACCGTGATGGCGCGGTAAAAGGCGCTGTCGAAACCTTCGCCCCAGACCAGCATCGGGACGACGGCAAATCCGATCGTGAGCAGAATCACGAACCCGGCGTAGTACTGCTCAAAGGTGTCCAGAAAGCGCTCGGTGCGCGCCTTCTGGCTCTGGGCGCTCTCCACCAGGCGGATGATCTTGGCGATGGTGGAGTCGCCGCTCTCGCGGGTGGTTCGGACGCGAAGGCTGCCGTTGGTGTTAATCGACCCCGCCAGGACCTCCTCGCCGGGGCCCTTGTGCACCGGTCGCGATTCGCCGGTCAGAAGCGACTCGTCCATCCCCGCCTCGCCGGTGAGGATTTCTCCGTCCAGCGGGATGCGCATACCGGGGCGGACCACGAACACGTCGCCCACCGCCACCGCCTCGACCAGAACCGTTTCGGTCTCGCCGTTGCGTTCGACCTCCGCCCGCGCCGGCCGCAGGTTCATCAGGGCCCGGATCGCGTTGCGGGTTCGGTCCATGGCAAAATCCTGGAGCACGTTGGAGAGCGAGAACAGGAACAGAAGCAGGGCGCCCTCGAAGGGGGCCCCGATCACCGCGGCACCGGCCGCCGCGAGGATCATGAGCAGGTCGATATCGATCGTTCGCTTCGCCAGCGAACGAATCCCCTCGCGGAGACCGAAGTACCCGCCGGCGACGTAGGCGACGCCAAAGGCGATCCAGCTGCCGGTGTCCAGAACCGCGCCGGTTATCATCGCCAGAAGGGTGATCACCACCGCCGCCGGCTCCAGCGGCAGTTCCCGCAGCCGGGTGAGTACGCTCCGGCGTCGCGCGCGCGATCCGGCCCGCTCGCCGGGGGCCAGCTGCTCACTCGGCGGCACCTGCTGCACGGCCTGCGCCGCGTCCACCGCTGCCGCGGTGTCGGCCGCAGGATCGAGGTGCAGCGTTCCGGTTTGGAGGTGCGGGCACGCCTCCTCCGCGGGGCAGGCGGGTCCGTCGAACACCGAGATCACTCCCTGTCTGGAGAGCTGGCCGAGATAGAGGCATGTGTTGGCGCCGTGGGCCTGGTCGCGGCAGGAGTCACACATGTGGTGATCAAACTGCGCTCCCTGCGGACACGATCGGAGATTGGCCTCGATCTGGCGCGCCAGCGGTCGGAAGTCCGGGGCGCTATCGGGGCTGCGCTCCGGGTCGTAGCGCCATACCAGGTTCCGGTGGATCGGGTCGAACTGGATACAGTGGACCCCGGGACTGGTCTCCAGCGCGCGCGACATCAGTGCTCTGCATTGCATGAAACGATTGTATCCCCGACGGTGAGGGAGCACAATCGGAGTATGGAGGTCGACGAACGTCTGCGCGGAAGTCTCTTTGCACCGTGGCCGCCGGAGTTCCGGTCCCCGGTGATCCGCGCCGCCAGTCTCGCGGTTCGCGACGGAGTCCTCTGGGCTGTGGCGGACACCCGGGATGGGCCGGTGCTGGCGATCGCCGCCACCCGGGAGCCGGCTGCGGCACTGCTGTCGCGGCTCGAGCTGCGCGTGGCCGCCGCCCGCAGTGGGAGCGGCTGGCGCGCGACCGCTTCCCGAACGCCCGCCGCCGTGGCACTGATTCAGCGCCTGTTTCCGTGGACGCAACCGACCGGGCTCCCGTCGCGGGGGCCGGTCGTGCTCGGGTCGTCGCCGGACCTCCTGATCCCGGGGGTCACGCCGATCCTCGTGGAGTGCCCGGTCCGCGGCACAGACGGTTCGGGTCGTCGCCTGGACGATGCGATCGCCGCCGCCGCATGGACCGTGTTCGGTTTCGGGTTTCGTGGCGGGTACGCAGCGGCGGCAACCGGCATCACGTCCGTGGTGGACGTCGATATCGCCCTGGCGGCGTCCTCTTCGGTCCTGTCGGTGGATGTTACGGCGCTCGTGGAAGACGAGGGACCGTCGCCGGACGCGGCCACGCGGCGGCGTTTGTCATCGGTCTACGTGGGGCGACTGTTCCACCTGGGGTTCGACGAGGATGGAACGGAGATCGTGGTTCACGAATCCCGAGCGGCGGTGGAGCTCTGCGCCCGGCGGTACGCGCCGGTGATCCGCGCGCTGGATGCGATCCACGATCACCTGCGGCGGGCGTCGGCGGCGGTAGACCTGGAACTCTCGTGGTACGGAGCACCGACGGAGACCTCGGCCTTCGAGCACCTCTTTCTGGCGGCCGAACTCTCGCACCGCGGGATTCCGGTCTCTGTGGTGGCTCCGCGGTGTACGCACCTGTCGCTTCTGGCCGCGCACCGCCTGGTGGCGGCGTACCACGGAGGCTATCGCATCCGCGTTGCGGTATCCGCGGAGGACACGGTGCGGGATCGTGCCGTCGCCCGGCACGCCCCCTCCACGTGGGTTGTCGACGACGGCTCCGCCTCGAACCCGCGGGTTTCGTCGCCGCTGAATCGCACGTATACTTGGCGGTCATGGATGACACGCTGATTCTTCCCTCCGGGTATCGGCCGATACTCGATGCTCGCCACACCGAACGCGCGATCCAGAAGATCAAGGACGCGTTCCAGACGGCTCTGGCCTACGAGCTCGACCTGGTGCGGGTCACCGCCCCACTGTTCGTGCGATCCGGGACCGGCATCAACGACGACCTCAACGGCGTGGAACGACCGGTGCGTTTTGCCCTGGGAGAGATGGGGGACGCGCAGGCGGAGATCGTGCAGTCGCTGGCGAAGTGGAAGCGGATGGCACTTGCGGACCTCGGGTTCGCTCCCGGCGAGGGGCTCTACACCGACATGAACGCCCTTCGCCCCGACGACAGCATGGACAACCTTCATTCAGTCTACGTGGATCAGTGGGACTGGGAACGGGCCATTGCGCCCGAGGACCGCACGCTGGAGACGCTCCTGTCAACGGTGCGAACGATCTACGACGTGATTCGCCGCACGGAGCGGTTCATCTGCTACGAGTACGCGGACCTGAGTCCCGAACTCCCCGACGCGATCACGATCGTCCATGCCGAGGAGCTTCGCGCCCGTTTCCCTGACATGGCTCCCAGGGAACGGGAGCTCCAGGTGTGTCGCGAGCACGGTGCCGTGTTCGTCATCGGTATCGGCGGTGCCCTCGGCGACGGGAGCATCCACGACGGTCGTGCGCCGGACTACGACGACTGGAGCACCGAGGTGGCGCCGGGCCGCGCCGGCCTCAACGGTGACATTCTGGTGTACAACCGCGTCCTGGACGTGCCATTCGAGCTCTCCTCGATGGGCATTCGTGTCGACGCCGCGGCCCTGGACCGTCAGCTCGACATTCGAAGCCTGGGCGAACGACGCAGTCTGATGTTTCACCGTCGCCTCCTCGCCGGTGAGCTGCCGCAGTCGATCGGCGGTGGCATCGGCCAGAGCCGTCTGGCGATGTTCTACCTGCGGAAAGCGCACATCGGCGAGATCCAGTCCAGCATCTGGCCCGAGGAGATGGTGGCGCGGTGCGCCGACGCCGGGATACCGCTGCTGTAGGACGGCGTACCGGGCGCGCCGGTGCTCCGGGCGCGCTGGCGCACGCATCCGGCCCCGGCGCTACCGACGCAGTTCGTCCATGTAGCGGGCGAAGTCGACCTCCGTGGCCGTGAGCCCGGCGCGGTACACAAACCGCGACCCGATCCGGCTGGCGACGATCGCGTCGATGTAGCCCTGCGGTACCCGCGCCAGGATCGTATCGAGCCCCACCAGTGCGAGGAGCGGCTCCGGTGTGTACTCGGCAACCACCGTCTGCCGGACGTGCTCGTCGTCCAGGTACGGGGAGGTTCCCACGGCGTCGGTGATCGCGTTGATCCGTGCGCTGATCGCATCGGAGATTTCCGAGAGCGGTCGGCCGGTGCGTTCCCGCTCCGCCCACATGAGTTCGAACTCAGCTTCGGCGTTGGCTTCGATCCGTTTGATCGTCGCCTCGACGTACGCCCGTCGGAACCGCGATTCGTCCTCGCCCGCCACGGTCATGTGCTCCGCGTATTCCTCCTCCGACATCGCCAGCCCCGCGTACACCTCGAGGGAGGAACTGGTGACGCCGCCCTTGTTGGTGGACGCGTCCTTGAACACGTAGACACCCCGTTCCTCGAGCCTGAGGCGTGCCTCCTGGGTCACGAACAGGTTGGCGCCCTCAACGATCGCCCGGACACGGGGTGTACCGTCTTCCTTGAGCAGGGCGGTCCAGTTGGCGACGTTGATCGCCGACGGGCGTCCACCGCAGGGGACGAAGAGCTCCGCGTCCATGTACGGCGACAGGTGAAACCGGTTACGAAACTCCTCGCCGTTGGCGTGGGTGCTGCCGTCGGGAAGCGTGATGTCGCGGTCCTCCACGGAGACGAAGAACCCGCCGGCGCCGAGGCGTGACCGGTCGAACTCCGAGGCCGTCAGGCGGGCCCGCGCCAGCCGTTCCAACTCCCGGCGGTCGAGGCCGGACGGATCGTACAGCACCCCGCTGCCGTCGACGATCGCCACGGTGCGGTCTCGCGAGATCAGGATCTCGTTGCTGCCGAGGTCGCCGTCGGGACCGCCTGTCTGCACCTTCCGTACCTCGGTTTCGTCGAGCCCCAGCCGGTCCAGCAACAGGCGGGCGTAGGTGTGCACGCTGCGGGTGGTCATTCCATACCGGTCGTGGGGGATCCCCCCCAGGGTGAGGGACTTTCCGGTGGTGAACCCGTTCCAGTACGGGTACCCGCGGTCCCGGGCGTGGAGGGCCGCCCAGTCCATGAGCCCCGCGGACCCCTCGTCGGGACCGAGAAACAGAACCTCGCGATCGGCCTCGGGCCCGGAAACCAGCAGGTCCAGGACGGCGTCCACGTAGCTCCGGAAGGCGCCGTCGGCGGCGGCCGGGTCGTCGCCGACCTCGGGGTTCATGAGAATGATGCCCTTGCTGCCGCCCTCGGGAATGTCCTTGTTCTTGCGCTGCTGCGTTGCCGCGAGGTTGTAGTTTTCCTCGAAGATCGTATCCACGTTGCGGCCCCAGGCATCGGCGGTGCGACTTCGGACGATGCGGATTCCGCCGCGGGCGATGTCGCGGAACCGGACGTGGAACCCGGCGAACTCCCGTCCCACGACGAAGTAGACGCCATAGGGTTGCTCGGCGAAATCCTCGTCCTCCAGGAACCCGCTTCGCAGACGGAACGCAAGCGCCACGGTGTCGTCGAGAAAGAAGTTGCTTCGCGCCACCACCTCGTTGAAGCGCAGGAAGTTGGCGAAGATCGTGCGGTCGCGATGATAGGGAACCTCGCGGTCGAGGGTATCGTCCAGCGTGCGCCTGATCCGTTCCCGCTCGGCTCCCGTGGCGCTGAAATGGCGAAAGAGCAGCCCCACGATCGCGGCGTGGCGTCGGACGGTAGTGGCGATCCGGGCCGTCGAAAAGGTGTTCTTGGTGAGGTTGCTGCGCAGGGAGCTGAGAATACCTCGTGCCTCCGGGTTGTGGGCCACCGCCTCCCGGAGCAGGTTGTACCCCTCCGCCATCTCCGAGGCAAACTGGTGCGCAAACACCGCCGCAGCGATGGCGTACATCGTCTCCCGCGCCGGCCGACCACCGGTGAAGAACAGATCGGCGATCTCGCCGACCGGGAGCATCGCAACGGCGTTGAGTTCCTGCGCCAGAAGGCGCCGCTGCGCCTCATCCAGCGTCGTGGTATAGAAGGTCAGGACGTACTTGTTGTCGCGGAACGGCTCGATGTAGCGACGATTCACGGTGAGGTCGAGGGACGTGAACAGCTGCGTGAACGCGGTGAGGATACGGCGACTGGCGGATCCGTGGAGTCCGACCATGATGCGCTCCTCATGGCTGTCTTCCTTGGCGCTGATACGAATCACCGGCGCCATGCGGCCGTTGAGCGCCTCCCACACGCCGCGGTACCGTTCCACGGTTTCCGGGAGCGAGCGGTCGAGGAACGGGACCGTGGCGGCGTCGGAGAACGGATCGGTGGCGTGCCGGCCGTCTGTGACCGGGCCGGTGCCTGCCGCCCCGTCCCGGTACTCCGGACGCGTGGCGATGAAAAAGCGCAGCGTCGTCCCGTCCGGGAGCGCCCTGGTCCGGTAGCTTTCCAGTCGAAAGCTGGGGTACCGCTCCTCGATCCGCGTCTCGACCTCGTGAACGCGGCGCGGCGAGTCCTCGACGATGTACGTCGCCCGGTGGCTGTCCTCGCTGATGAGCTGGATCCGCACTCCCTCGCCGCCGTGGCGCGCCACCAGAGATGACGCCCCCAGCGCCAGAATCTGCCGCGCGATTTCGTCGACCGGGGTCGTGAGAAAGTAGTAGCGGTCGATACCCAGGTCATTCACGAACCACGATATCTGTTCCTGCACCGTCTCGCGGGTGAACATACCGGTGGCGGTCAGTGTCCGTTCGATTGTCGCCAGGTCCTCAGCGGAGAGCGGAGCGTTCGCCGTGTCTCCGGAACCTGTGGTCGGATTGTTCATACCCGAAAAGTATAGATCCACTTGAACGCGGGCGCACGTACCCGCGAACGAGGTCGCCCGGTCGCGCTACGCCTTGCCGTCGGCGTCGAGTTCGCCGGCGCGCTTGAGGGCGATCTTGGTGAGAATCGGCCCGATGATCTCGAAGATCACGCTCGTGGCGGTCACGGTGGTGATGATCGTCGCGCCGATCCACTCACCGGCGACGCCGAACTCCGTGAACTCGCGCTTGACGTACAGAGCGAGCCCGATCGCGACGCCCGCCTGACTCAGGATTCCCATACCGATGTTGTCGCGGATCTTTTTCTCGGCGCCGCCGAGCGTACTGCCGATCCACGCACCGCCGATGAGTCCGAAGGAGCGCCCCAGGATATACACGATTCCGATCAGTCCGAGTTCCGGCAGGGCTCCGATCTGCAGGTGTGCCCCGGCGAACAGAAAGAACAGCGTGAATAGGAGCGGCATCACGGTGGAGATCGCCTCGCCCACGCGCTGGGTTGTGCGCCGCGACTGCGAGTTTACCAGGGCGATCCCGACGACCAGGTTGGTCAGGATGAGCGAGACGCCGAGACCGTTGGCGATTCCCGTGGTGAAGAGCACCATGCCGAACCCCAGGGTCAGGACATCGCGGTTGGACTCGATCCGTGACGATAGGATCCCGAACAGAAGCCCGATGGCGGTCCCGATCACGACGCTGACACCGATCTCGACGAACGGTTCCAGCAGGACTTCGGCGGAGAAACTGGCCTCGCTGAGGAGCTGCACCGCCACCGCCGACGCGAATCCGAAAATGATGATGCCCAGGCCGTCATCAAACCCGACGACGGAGTACAGGGCCTGCGTGAGCGGTCCCCGGGCGCGGTATTCCTGAATGATCGCCACCGTTCCGGCCGGTGCACTCGCCGGGGCGATCGCTCCGAAGAGAATCGCGAAGGGCCAGTTGTGCGTCAGCATGCCGAGCGCCACCGTGACCACGAAGGCGGTGAACAGGCTCTCGCTCAGGATGATCCAGATGATCGCTTTCCCCTGCCGCCGAAGGGCGACGAAACTGAGTTCCAGGCCGATCGACAGCGCTACGAATCCCAGGGCCACGTCGCTCATGAACCCGAGCTTCTCCTGGAGTCCCTCGGTCACAATGTGAATCCCCGAGGGGCCGAGGAGCGTTCCCAGCAGCATGAAGCCGATGAGCGACGGCAGGCGCCCCTTCTGGGCGACCTTCCCGGCGTACAGCGCCACCACGGTGCCGAACCCGACGATGACGATCGGGGTGTCCAGGATGCGGGCGAAATCGAAGTTCATGGAGCGGCTCCGGCCCTAGAGATCGAGCGATCCGGAGCCGTAGCTCAGGTCGAAGGCGCTGATCTGGACGCCGCGACGGCCGCGGGAGATGTCCTCGACGCGGCGGATCGTGCGGTTGGCACGGTCCTGCGGAACGATCGCCTCGATGCGGTGGATCGGCTGCGTTTCGCTGTCAGTCCAGAAGGTGGCAAACAGCGGCATGCGATGGAGGATGGACCCGGCGCTCTGGGCATCGGAGACCGCCACCGATGCGTCGGTTTCCGCCGAAACCGCCTCGAGAACCGGCTCGTAGAGGTCTTCGTCCTGAACGTACACCACGAGCATGGTGAACTGCGCCGCCTCCTCGTGTTCCTCCGGCAGGAACCCCTCGGAGAGCAGCGCCTGGAGGTCCTCGTCGGCGGTCGCAGCGCGGATGCGGTCGCGGACCTCGGATTCGCGGAGCCGGGCGGTCATGGCGGCGAGGATCCTGACGTGCTCGGTGCGCTGGTCCTCCGGTCCCGCGACAAACACAAAAATGTCGGAGGGGTTTCCGTCCAGTGCTCCGAAGTCGACCGGTCGCGGAAGCGTCACGATACCGACGGCGAAGGATCCGGCCTTCGGAAGGGCGCAGTGCGGAATCGCGACCCCGTGCTCCAGACCGGTTGAGGCCACCGCCTCCCGCTTTCGCAGGGCGGCGAGGACCTTGTGTTCTTTCAAACGCAGCGCCGTCGCCACGCGTTCAGCGATCGCCGCGAGGACGTCATCGGCGGTGTCGGCGGCGATACGGGCGCCGCAGGATGCTTTCACAACCGGGTCGCGTGCCATTCCCTACTCTCCGGCGTCGACTTCACCCAGGGCGCTGTCGAACACGTACTCAACCGGCCACGCCAGGATACGGATGATCTCCTGCGAATCCACATCGATACCGGCGGCGCGGAGGTTTTTGACCATCTCCTTGATCTGCGACTTGTCGTCGATCAGGGCGAACATGAGTCCCTGCTCGCCAACGTGCTGGTCGGGGTCGAAAAACCCGCGAAAGAGACCGAAGTCGTTGGACAGTTCCTTTTCCAGGTCCTGTGAGTCCACGTACGATACGCGGCTGATGCCGGCGCTTTCCAGGGACAGGACGATGTCCTCCTTGAACCGGCGGTCTATGATCTTCACATACACAAAATACATCACACCCTCCACCAGACTACGATTTGAGTTCCCCGGCCTTGCCCAGCACCATGCGCGTCATCAGCGGGCCCACAACCTCGGTGAGGATCGTGGTGAACAACAGGACGTTGATTGTGATTGACGCGAGCTCATCTCCGGCGGCGCCGAACGTGGGGTTGTCAAACTCCTTGGCAACCGACAGCGCCAGGGCCAGGGCCACCCCGACCTGCGGTAACAGGGCGAAACCGATGTACCGCCGAATCGTCCGCGGGGCGCGACCGAGCGCGGCGCCCAAGGAGGCGCCTCCGATCTTGCCGAGGGACCGGGCAACGAAGAACGCCAGTCCGATCAGCCCGATCTGGGTGAACAGCGACACGTCCAGGTGCGCGCCACCCAGGATAAAGAACGCCGCCAGGAACAGGGGCGAAAACCAGCCCACGATCGTGGCGCTGCGCTTCTCCAGTTGCGGCGACGCGTTCGTCACGGTGGCGGCGAAGGCCATGATCATGAGCAGCTCCGACAGGCCCCACTCGTGGCTGACGCCGAGCAGCAGCATGAGCCACGCAACCAGGAGGAGTTCGATCCACTGGTTATCGTGGGTCTTGCGCAGCAGCAACGAAAACAGCAGACCCGCGGCGACGCCGACCACCAGCGCGAGTCCGATGTTGAGCAGCGCCGACAGCGCCACCATGCCGAAGTTGCCGGCGGCGCCGGTGAGGGAACTCTTCACGAACCCGACAACGAACACGTAGATCATGAGGGCCATGCCGTCATCGATCCCCACAACGGCGAGGATCGTGGAGGTGAGGGGGCCGGAGGCGCGGTACTGGCGGATGACCGCCACCGTCGCCGCGGGGGCCGTGGCCGCCGCCACCGCTCCAAGAAGCAGCGACAACTCCAGGGACACTCCCATGATCAGGTGCATCGCCAGGGCGACCAGCGTAAACGCGCCGAGTCCCTCGAACACAACGATGAGCGGGATCGAGGCGCCCAGGCGCCGAAGCGACGTCCAGCGGAGTTCGGAACCGATGATAAAGGCGATCAGGGCAAGGCCGACCGACGACAGCGGCTCGAGCGTGTCGAGCTGGTCGGTTCCCAGTACTCCCGCGAGGGAGGCTCCCAGCACCACGCCGACAATGACGTAGCCGGTAACCTCCGGCATGCGGAACCGGTTGGTGAGCGCCTTGGCGAGGTACGCAGCGGCAAAGACGATGCCGACGTACAGAAATATATCGAATTCCATCCTGTGTCAGACGTCCTGAAACAGCGCGACCACGTCCGACGCGGATGTCGCGGCGATGAGCCGCTTGCGCAGTTCCGGGTTCTTGGTGACCAGTACGATCTTGGCCAGAATCTGCAGGTACTGTTGCTGCTGGTCGTCGGGACCGCCAATGAGAAAGGCGATCTGAACCGGCTCGCGGTCGATGGCGTCCCAGTCCACCGGGTCCTGCAAAATGACGGGAATGACAAAAAAACCGGAGATACCGGGTCGCTTGGCGTGCGGGACTGCGACGCCAAACCCGATACCGGTGCTGAGGACCTTGTCCCGTGCCACGACCGCGTCCCGAAAGGATCCTACATCCTCGATGTACGACAGCTCGGCGGCCTTTTCCACCGCGGCGTTGAGGACTTCGGTTCGATTTTTGGCAGTCAGGAACAGGACGGCCCGTTCATCCAGGTAGTCCAGAATACGGATTGCTCCCATACCTAACGGTACTCCGCGATTTTTTTGTTGACAACCACGATAAACCGGTTTACGGTGCAACTAAACCGGTCCAGTAAACTGGTTTAGCACACGCATGATCCCATCCGATGGGGTCGAAAAAGGAGAACCAATATGAAGAAGATCGTAGCGTTTGCGCTCGCGATGCTTATGGTCGCGGGGATGGCCTTCGCCTCCGGCGCCCAGGAAGGTGCCGGCAGCATCACCCTGATGCAGAACAAGCCGGAAATCGACGCGATGCTCCAGGAGTACGGGGCTCAGTGGTCCGAGGACACCGGCATCGGTATCACCATCAAGTCCGTCGGCGGATCCTCCGGTACCACCCTCGGTCAGCAGCTGCGGGCCGACTATGCCGCCGGTGAGATGCCCGACATCTTCATCATCGCCGGTATCGAGGATTACCGCGAATGGGAAGGCGTGATTCTGGATCTCTCCGATGAGGAGTGGGTGGACGACACCTCCGTTGCCTTTACCGTCGACGGTCGCGTGTACGGCTTTCCCGTTGCGGTCGAGGGCTGGGGCATGGCGTATAACTCCGACATCCTCGAGCGCGCCGGCGTGGATCCCGCCGATCTCACCAACCTCGAGGCGTACCGCGAAGCGTTCGCCACGATCGACGGTATGAAGGATGAGCTGGGTCTGGACTCCGTCGTCTCCATGGCGGCCTCCGCCGACATGGGCTGGGTCACGGCACACCACAACTTCAACTCGCTGCTCGCCAACGGCCTGCCCTACGGCGATCTGAGCGTGGTGAACGACCTCAAGGCCGGCAACGTGGATCAGGACCGCCTGTCGCAGTACGCCGACTGGGTTGAGCTGCTCTTTGACTACGCCGATCCGGCGATTCTCACCACCGGCAACTACGACGCCCAGGTCGGTGCCTTCGCCACGCAGAAGGCGGCGTTCCTGCACCAGGGCAACTGGGTCGATCCCAACATGGAGTCCGCCGGTGCCACCTTCCCGATGGCGTTTGCGCCCCACGGGTCGCTGGAACGGGACACGAACGGCATCTTTGTGTCGGCGCCCTCCTTCTACGTGATCAACAGCGAGTCGGACAACATCGAGGCGGCAAAGCAGTTCCTGCGGGACATGGTCTACACCCAGGCCGGTCAGAACTTCATGGTTAACGAAGCCGGCATGATCCCCGCCTTCGGGAACATCGACATGAACCCCGCCGGTCAGCTCTCCCGGTCGGTGCAGCAGTGGGCCGCCGAGGGGAACGTGTACAGCTGGGACCAGTACCAGTTCAGCGGTGAGTTTCGCGACCAGGTGCTGGCGCCGATCTACAACCGGTTCGCCACCGGCCAGATCGACAAGCAGGAGTTCATCGACCTGATGACCCAGGCGTTCGTGGACAACGCGGAGTAGTCTCGCGCGTCCCCGGACATCCGTCCTGCGGACGGTGCAGGGAGCCGCGGTCACCGCGGCTCCCCCGTCCCGATATTCCCTCCCAGGATAACCATATGGACAAGTTCCACAAAAACAGTCTGACGTTCTGGGCCTTCCTGGCACCGGTGCTGTTCGCCTTTCTGATGGTCGTTGTCATCCCGTTTTTCGTGGGTGCGTTCTATTCGCTCACCGACTGGAACGCCACTGCGAGAGCCGGGAACAGCCTGAACTTCGTCGGGCTCAAGAATTTCACGGACAGTTTCAGGGATCCGTCGTTCATCTACTCGTTTCTCTTTACGACGATCTATACGGTGCTCAACGTCATCGTCATCAACGTGGTGGCGATCGCCGTCGCCCTGGCGGTAACCAGCAAGCTGCGGTTCCGCAACGTCTATCGCATGGGGTTCTTCATTCCTTACCTCATCGGAGGACTGATTCTCGGCTACCTGTGGCAGTTCATCTTTAACAACGCGATTCCATCGATCGGCGAACACATTGCCGCCCTTCGCGCTCTGGCGGACCCGAACAACCTGGTCCTGAGCAAGATCCCCACGGCGATGATGGCGCTGGTGATCGTCGGAAGCTGGCAGTACGCCGGCTACATCATGATGATCTACGTAGCCGCCATTGAGGGCGTTCCCCAGGAGCTGTACGAAGCGGCCCGCATCGACGGTGCCGGAAGCTGGATGCAGTTCCGGTCGATCACCGTTCCAATGATCGCCCAGGCGTTCACGATCACGATGTTTCTCACCATGGTGAACTCGTTCAAGCAGTTCGACGTGAACTACTCCCTCACCGCCGGCGGGCCGGCGACGATGTTCATGGACAAGTCGATATTCGGCACGGAGCTGCTGGCGATGAACATCTACAACACCGCCTTCGTCGGGAACGACCTGGCGGCGGGGCAGGCACGGGCGGTGGTGTTCTTCGTCGTGATCGTCGTGTTCTCGCTGGTTCAGGTCACCTACAACAAGCGGAAAGAGATGGAGATGTGATGAAAAAGGCACCCCTGTATCTGCTGGAGGCGCTGGTGCTGGCGGCACTGGTGATCTACCTCTACCCGTTTGTGATCGTCCTGATCAACTCCGCCAAGGACTCCTTCAGCGTCACCCAGTATCCGATGGCACTGCCGGATGACTGGGGTCAGCTGTTCGTGAACATGCAGACGATCTGGACCAGCCCCAGCATCCGGTACTCCTCCTCGTTCTTCTCGTCGGTGTTCATCACGGCGATGTCGCTGGTGGTGGTCACCTTTTTCCCGGCGCAGGCGGCGTGGGTACTCGTGCGCACCAAGACCCGTACCTCGCAGGTGATCTTCCTGCTCTTCGTGGCGGCGCTCGTAATTCCCTTCCAGATCGTGATGTTTCCGCTGATTTCGTGGTTTCGCACCATTTTCGAGATCACCGGGCTCCGTCTCCTGCGGACGTACTTCGGTATGATCCTCGCGTACCTCGGGTTCGGGCTGTCGCTGTCGGTGTTCATGTACCACGGCTTCATCAAGAATATCCCGTACGAGCTCGAGGAAGCGGCGATCATCGATGGAAGCAGCATGCCCGGCGTGTTCTACCGAATCATCTTCCCGCTGCTCACCCCGGTGCACGCCACGATCGGCATCCTGCACGGCATGTGGATCTGGAACGACTTCCTGCTGCCGCTGCTGGTTCTCGGCAAGGGCAACCGGATTCAGACGCTGCCGCTGGCGGTGGCCAACTTCGCCGGTGCCTACGTCAAACAGTGGGACCTCATCCTCACCTCGATCCTCATGGCGATGATCCCGGTGCTGGTATTCTTCTTCATCGCCCAGAAACGCATTATCAAGGGGATGGTCGCCGGGTCAATCAAATGACCCGCAGACAGAAAGGGAACCCGTGGCACGCGTAACGATCAAAGACATCGCCCGGATTTCGGGGTACTCCAAGACCACGGTCTCGTTCGCTTTCAACGATCCATCCCGGATCGGGCGGGATACGCGGGAGAAGATCCTGCGGATCGCCGACGAACTTGGCTATATTCCGGACCCCGTTGCCCGCAACCTCAGCCTGCGCCGCCACGGAACGATCGGACTGCTGCTGCCGGAGGTCATCTCGTTCGCCTTCTACAACCCCTATCTGTCACAGATCGTTCAGGGAATCGGCGAGGTGTGCGAACGGGAGAACCATTCCCTGACCCTCATCCCGCCGATCCGCGAGAGCCTGATGGAGGGAATCCGCCGCGCCGCCGTTGACGGACTGATCACGATCGGCCTGGAGCCGGGCATGGAGGCGGTGGAGTTCATCCAGCGTCGCCATCTTCCGTTTGTGGCGATCGACGGCCGCGTGGGCGGGGGATTCCCGGTGGTTGGCATCGACGACTTCACCGCCGCCGGCACCGTGATGCGCCACGTCCTGGATCTGGGGCATCGGCGTATCGCGATCGTGGCGTTCGGGCGGGAACCCAAACTCAGCACCGGGTCCCACGTAAAGAGTCAGCGCCTGAGCGGCTACCGGGAGGCGCTGGAAGGTGTCGATCCGGAGCTCCCGGACGAGGTTACCTACGTGTACGCGGCGCCGTCGCTGGACGGCGGACGGCAGGCGGCGCGCACCCTGCTCGACGGCCGGGAGCGGCCGACGGCGATCGTCGCGATGAGCGACATACTGGCGGTGGGCATTATCGATGCGCTGCAGGGCGCCGGAATCTCCGTCCCCGACGACATCTCCGTGGTGGGTTTCGACGACATTCCGGAGGCGAGCCTGGTCCGGCCGCAACTGACAACGGTGTCGCAACCGGGGTACGAGAAGGGACGCCACGCCGCCGACAGTCTCATGAGCCTGATCGCCGACCAGGAGAGCCCGGGGCACATCGTGCTCCACGCCGAACTGGTGGTTCGGGCATCGTCCGCCGCACCGGATACCGTTTCCTCGAATTCCAGGTAGAATGGCTGCATGGCATACGACACATCAGCAGTACTCGGTCCCGCCCACGTCACGTCCGTTCTCGCGGAACTGGACCCCACCATCGAGGTTCGACACTTCGACGCCACCACGTTCACCAGCCAGGACGCCGCCGACGCGATCGGCTGCGCCCTCGGGCAGATCGCGAAAAGCCTGTGCCTCTTCGCCGACGGCAGCCCGTTTGTGGTGGTGATGAGTGGCGACCGGCGCGTATCCGACGCCAAGCTCGCGCGCCATTTCGAAGTGGGTCGTAAGAAAGTGAAGATCGCCGCGCCGGATCAATGCGTGGCGGTGTTCGGATACGAGCCCGGCGGCGTCGCCCCGGTGGGACACCGGACGCCGGGAATCCCCGTCCTGATCGACGAGAGTCTGAGGCGCTGGGACGAGATCTGGGCCGCCGCCGGAAGCTCCAACGACAACTTCGCCCTGACCTTCGCCCAGCTGCAGCGAATCACCGGCGGGACGGTCCTGGACTGCGCCAAAGAGTGACCGCCCCGCGGTGATCGGGATGGACTCCGTCGATCAGTTGACGGAGACGCGGTAGCTGCCGCCGGTATTCCCGCTCCGATCCGAAACCTCAATCAGGTAGGTCCCGGGATTCAGGCTGGTCTGGATCCGGCTGTTCAGTCCGTTGCCCCCGTCATCGTCGGATGTGATCTGATTTCCCGAGGCATCGCTGAGCGTCAGGTATGGATCGAAGCCGGCGTCGCCGGTTCGCATGAATTCGATCGTAACCTGACGGCTTCCGTTCAGTTGCAGGCGATAGACGAACGTCTGGCCCGGATTCATGTAGCCGTCAAAGCTCTGTCCGGGCTGGATCGGTATCGCGTTCGCGATGCGACCGGAGGCCACCCCCAGTCGGAACGCCCCGGTTCGGCTTCCGCCGAGGTCCGCGGCCACGATCCGGTACGTGCCCGGCTGCAGGGTGCGCGAGATGCGGCTGTTGAGGCCGCTTCCGCCGTCGTCATCCCGGTCGATCTGATTACCCATGGAATCGTAGAGCGTGAGAATCGGATCGATGGGCGACCCCTCGGTGCGGTCGAAGGTGATCACAACCGAGGTGGGCTGCTGGATCGTGAGCAGGAACGGCTGTTCCTGACCGTTGGTGATGTATGAGTCGATCGTCTGCCCGACGGTGATCGGAATCCCCGTGGACATCTGCTGCGCCACGGACACCACCGCCATGCGGAATGACCCGGTGTCATTGCTCCCGAGGTCCCGGGCGATCAGGGTGTAGGTGCCCGGATCCAGGTGGCGGGTGATACGGCTGTCGAACCCGCTCCCCCCGTCGTCGTTGGACTCGATCTCGTTGCCGAACTGGTCGGCGAGGACCAGGTACGGATCGATGCCGCCGCTCTCGCTGCGCATCATGTCGATCTGTACCCGCTGTCCGCTGGTGACGGTCAGCGTAAACTGCTGCGGCTGGCCGTCGTTGATGTACGAGTCCAGCGTCTGTCCCACCTGGATCGGAATGCCCTGGATCGATCCGCTGCCGAGTCCCGCCACCTGCAGCTGAAAGCCGCCGGAATCGTTGTCACCGAGGTCGTAGGCGGTGATCGCGTAGCGGCCCGGCTGCAGATACTGCGTGATCTGGCTGTTGAAGCCGTCGCCACCGTCGTCGTTGGATGCGATCGGGTTTCCGTACTGGTCACCGAGCTCCAGATACGGATCGATTCCCGCGCCGTTGCTGCGACGCATGTCGATCCGTACGCGCTGGGCGGTGGATATCTGCAGGATGAAGGTCTGCGGTACGCCGTTGGTGATGTACGAGTCGAGCGTCTGTCCCACCGAGACGGGAATTCCCGAGAGCGCCTGACCGGAGCCCTGGGCGTTTACCGAGAGGCGGTACTCGCCGTTGTCGTCACGGCCGAACTCTCGAGCCACGATCTGGTAGCGTCCGGCGTCCAGATAGCGCGACAGACGGCTGTTGAGGCCCCGTCCGCCGTCGTCGTTGGTGTCGATCTCGGCACCGTTCATCGTCAGGAGCTCGAGGTACGGGTCGATGTTCCCGCTGGTTCGCTCCATATCGATGGTGACCTGCTGGCCCTGGGAGAGTTCCAGGGTCCATACGTGTTCCTGTCCGCTGTTGAGAATGACCGTGCGGGTCTGTCCCGGGGCCACGGTTCCCTGGCTTACGCGCTGCTGTGCGGCAGCCGGCGCGACGACCAGGGCGCCCATACACAGCACAATCGCTGTGCTCCGAAACCACGAACGCGACATAGGGGCCTCCTGTGTGTCTGAGTGCTCTCAGTGTAGGCCGGTCCGCGGTGCAGCGCAAGCCGGCCCGGGTGTGTGTCGCGGTGCGCCCGAACGTCCGGGTCACGCCGGTTCGGTCACTCGGCGCCGTCGAAAATCCGTCCGATGGCGACGCGGACGCGCTCCGGTTCAAAGGGCTTGATCACGAAGTCGGAGGCGCCCATCTGCAGCGCATCGATCACCAGACGTTTCTGCCCCACGGCGCTCACCATGATCACCTTGGTGTCGGGGCTGGACCCGCGAAGGCTCTTGAGCGCATCCATACCGTTCGTGCGGGGCATCGAAATGTCGAGGGTGACGAAGTCGGGGTGCCACTTCTGGCAGAGGTCGATCGCCTCCTCCCCGTTGTCGGCCTCGGCGACGATCTCGTAGTCCGGTTCCAGGATCTCTCTGAGGCGCATGCGCATGATCGCCGCGTCGTCCACGATGATACCGCGTTTCATGACGACACCTCCGATTCGATCAGACCGATGTTGATCTCCAGCATGCCCATCTCCGACAGCAGACGCAGGCACACGGTGGGAACCTGCAGAAAGTCCACGGTCAGGTCCTTTCCGGTGAAGACCGCCGGTGGTGTCAGATGGAGGATGTTGTCCTGGCCGGCGAGGGCGATACTCGCCTGACCGGTCACCATGTTGCCGATTTCGCCGACGGCGCTGTTGACCAGTTTCCGGCGTTCCGACGGGAGCTTGTTCGGCACCATGACGTGGGTGATCTCGTCGGCAAAGCTGTGGTCCATTGAGTACACCACCTGACCGCGCATGGCGCCGGTGATACCCAGGACGATCGACACCGGAAGGCTCGGTACGGGTGTCTCCTTGCGCTTGAGGCTCTCGCGGGAGAGCGAGATTCCCAGTTCCTTCCGGAACACCTCCACGGCGCTGCGAATGAACACGTTGGCGTGTTCAGCTTTCATACTGCGATCCTTTCCTGCTGGTATTTGGGCACCGTAAGCACGAATCGGGTGCCTTTGCCGCGGCGCGTGGCCAGCGATACCCGTCCGCTGACGCGGCGGAGCGAGTCACGCACAGCGGGAAGTCCCTCGCCGCGACCGGAAACCGCCGACACGGACGGGGCGGTGGAAAAGCCGTCTCGGAATATGAGGCGCACCAGGTCCGGCGGGCCGATCTCGCGGGTCTCGTCGATGAGATGGTGTTCCACTGCCCGGGCGCGCACCGCCTCCACGTCGATTCCTTTCCCGTCGTCCTCGACTTCGATCTGAACGGAGCCGTCGATTTCGGTGGCAACGACGCGGATCGATCCCTCCGGTGGCTTGCCGGACTGTTCCCGGATCCGCGGCCGTTCGATACCGTGATCGATCATGTTCCGCACGATGTGGGTCAGGGCATCCACCACGGCGGAGTAGATCTCCGGCTCCACGGCCAGGGCTCCAAGATCGCAGAATACCCCGCCCACACGCTTTCCGCGCTGTTCGGCCAGCGTTCGTGCCATCGCCGCGAGGCGTGTCTCCATCGACGCCAGCGGGACCAGCTGGAGATCCCGTACCCTCGCCCGGATGTCGGGATCGTCCACACCGGCGCCGCTGATCGCGTCCCGGAGGGCGTCCAGCTTCTCCCGCGACACGACGACCGTCTCGTCGGGAGTGACCCAGTCGGAGCCGAGGTGTTCCTCCACCACGGAGAGGTCGTGCTCCCACGCTGAGCGCAGCAGCTCGAGCCCGTCGGCGACGGACAGGGTATCGGAGAGCAGCGCCGAGTCGGCGATACTCTGTTCCAGCTCGTGGGCCGCGGAGGCGGTATCCTGCAGCTTCAGGAATCCGGCGTTGGCCTTGAAGGTGTGGAGCGCCCGCACCGTTTCGTCCGGTACCGATCCGCCGGCGGCGGCATCGAGCTGCGCGAACACCTCTCGCGCCTCGTTCATGAGGGCGGCGAAATCGCCGCGGTGCTCCACCACCGCCAGGAGGCGGTCGCGGAGTTCCGCCTGCCGGGAAACAGCCTCCTGAAGTCGTTTCTGCTCCGTGACGTCCTGCAGGGAGCACATCACCGTTCCGTCGTCGATCTGGCGGAAATCGAGGCGGATCGTCCTGTCGTTTACCGACACCTCGTCGTCGATCAGCTCGAAGACCACCGAGGGGTTGGACGTGCCGCTGAATACCAGCCGCAGCGCGTCCCGGAAGTCGTCGCGGGCGGTGTCGGTGTGGTAGAGCAACTCCGCGATGTCGGCGCCGCCGATGCCGCGACCGAAGATCGTTTCACATTCCCGTGAATACTCGGGACGGACGAGGAAATCGTCGCCGAAGGAGAGAAAGCCCTGCCCGGAGAAGTCCAGGAGACTCTGAATCGACCGCGTGCGCTCGCGGACGCGCTCCTCCAGGGTCCGGTTTGCGCGGTCCAGAAAGCGCGTCCCGGTCAGGAGACCGGCGATCGCCGCCGCCACCAGGAGTGCGATCGCGGCAAAGGTGACGTAGATCGTCTGTTCGACCGCCGCGGTCGTTTCGGTCTCGATCCGGTCCACCAGCGACTGCAGGTTCTCGGTGACGAAGTAACTCAAACTCACCGTGGCGTTGTGCATGCGCCGCTGCAGCGTCCGAACGAACTCGAGTTCCTCGTCCCGTTCCTCCTGCGTCGCCGCCGTCGTCATCTGCCGCAGCTGGAACGCCATGTTGTCGATGCCCGTGGGCGTGAGGATCCCGGCGAGATCACCCTCGAAGATCTGTTCGATCTGTGTTGTCGCCTGGGTAAAGAGTTCCGCGGAGTACTGCCACCCGACACTCACGGACTCGATGCTGCGCCCGAGGGCGATCTGGTCGACCGCGATACGATTGAGGGCGGGGTGCTCCGTCACGGTGCGAATCCCGCGACCGGTCGCCGCGAGGCTGTCCTGCCAGCGGTCGAAGTACGGCTGCAGGCGCTCGGCGGTGCCGGTTATCTGCGTGGAGTCGAAGAGCAGGCGATAAGCGTTCCCGATCGTCGACTGGGTCTCGATCTGCAGCGCCCTCAGCTCGTTGACGCGCTGGACCGACCAGTAGGCGCCGAAGCCGCCCACGGCGAGGACCGCCACCGATGCGAGAATGATATAACGTACTTTTTGGCGGACGTTCACGAGTCGACCTCCATGCATCACGAGAAACCGGTATGTCGTTTTGGACGCGTTATTTACATCGGGGACCACGAGCCCGGCCCCGGCCCGGCAGACAGGGTAACCCGAGGTGTGCGCCGCCGCAAGTCTCTCCTGTCACGAGGTGGGGATGTAATCGTTTGCCGCGGGTCAGACGACCTCTTCCGGATATCCCGCGAATACGGGAACTCCAGGGTCGAGGGGAGCGGGGTCGGGAGCCGTGATCGTATCGATAAGCAGGACCGTTGCATCCGGAAACGCACGTCGCAGGGCGTTGGCGTTCGCCGGTTCGTTCTCCACTGCAAGGACCACACTTCCAATGCCCGCGATTCCGGTGCACGCTTCCCGTTTGAACGCCAGGTCGTCGTCTCCCGCGTCGGGCTTGAAAAGGAATCGCGCACCGCGGCCGGTGGGCAGTCCGTGGGCCTCAAACGATTCGATCGTGCCGTCCCGCATGTTCGGCTCGTCTCGCCCGGTAAGATACACCAGGCCGATGTCGCGGGCGCGGAGCCACCACAGAAACGCGGCAACGCCGGGATAGGGGCGATCGTACGCGAGCCACGGACTGGAGAAGAACCGCTCCGCCCAGAATCTGTGCAGGCGACCGGTGGCGGCTGCATCAAGGCGCGCCCGCTGCGCCGCCAGCTCCGCGGCGCCCCAGCCCAGATCCTCGTCGGTCATCGCTTCGACGACCGGCGCAATCGCGGGGAAGGGGCGCGCCGCCGCCTGGAGAATCCGGCGGTTGCGGAGCGCGGTGTCCATGATCGTGCTGTCGATGTCCAGGACGGCCACCGACGCAGGCGGTCGGCGCGATAGCTGGTCGTCCAGCCAGGTGAGATCGAGAACCGTGCTATCGGTCCGGGTGCCGCGCATACGCGCCCTCCGTGGTGATGATGGCGTGGGTCCGCCAGAACTCTATCGCCGCGGGGAGTGCGTCCAGGGCGATCTCGGGATCGTGAATCTCTCGCGGCGCGGTCACGCCGGGGTAGATCGTGTGGATGACGAAGGCGTCGTCTGTCCACCACCCCCAGAGGCAGACGGCGTGTGTAGGGTCTCGGCGGCCGAGACAGAGATGCGACGGGATCCTCCGGCCGCGCCGGTAGCCCCAGAAGGACTCCGATCCGTCCGGCGGTACCGTCCGGAGTCCGGTCCTGCCGGTGGGTTCGCCCAGTTCCCAGTCCGCGTGCAGCCACCGCGGGTCCTCCGGCGGGGGCGCGGTGTCGTCCGCCGCCGCGACCGACTGCAGGCCCGTCGGACGGCTCGCCGCCACCAGCGGCCGAAGCTCCTCCAGGATCTCCTCGACGGGGCGGGCAAACTCGTCGCGGTGCGCCTCCAGATGGGACGGGTCGCGCCATCGCCAGGTGAAATCGTTGTGTGCCGGGTGGGTGTTCATCATTTCAGCCCCGAGTTCATGAAGCCCTCGATGAAGCGCTTCTGGAAGATTACAAACAGTGTCAGCAGCGGCAGCGCCACCACGAGCGTGGCGGCGGACATCAGTCCCCACTGGGCGCCGATCTCCCCGAGCTGGGTAAAACGCGCCAGGCCGGCCGTGAGCGGCCGGACCGTATCGCTCTGGCTGATGATCAGCGGCCAGAGTAGGTTGTTCCAGTGCCAGTTGACCGACGAGATCGAAAACGCCACCACCGACGGCGTCGCCATGGGCAGATACACGTGCCACAGGATCTGCGCCCAGCTGGAGCCGTCCACCATGGCGGCGTCGGCATAGTCCCGCGGGATGCCGAGAAACGCCTGTCGGAGCAGGAACGTCCCGAAGGCGCTTCCCCAGAACGGCATCGCCATCGCCAGGATCGTGTCGTACAACCCCAGAAAACGTATCGTCTGGAAGTTGGGCACCAGCAGCGCCACCGTCGGGATCATCATCTGCGTCAGAATGACCGTGAACAGGACGCGCTGACCGCGGAAGCGGTAAAAGGCGAAGGCAAAGCCCGCCAGGCTGCTGGTGACCAGCTGTACCGACAGGATGAGCGCCACCAGCAGCACCGTGTTCCGAAAATAGAGCGCGAAAGGCGCCAGGTTGAAGGCGCGCACGTAGTTTTCCAGGCTCAGGCCGCTTCCGAACCACACCTGTCCCCGGGCGAACGGCTCGCCGGGGGGCCGCAGGCTCGCGATGACCGACCAGATCAGCGGCATGGACCACAGGAGCGCGATACCGATGCCGAGGACGACGCCAGCACCGCGGAGAACTGTGGTTGCGCGGAGCGTTCGTCCGGTGTTACGCATCGCCGGTCCTCCGTTCGCTCACCAGGAAGTTGGTCACCGTGAACACGAGGAGCATCATCACGAGGATTACCGTGATCGCCGATGCCTGGCCCACGTTGAGACTGTCGAAGCGGACCTGCCACAGGTGGTAGAGCAGCAGCGTACTGCGACCGCTGGGGCCCCCCTGGGTGAGGATGAACACGTGGTCAACGATTCGAAACGCGCCGATGACCGCGATCGTTGTGACAAAGAGCGTGGTCCGCCGCAGCAGCGGCAGTGTGAAACGAAAGAACGTGACCAGTGGCCCCGCCCCTTCCAGTTTGAGCGCCTCGTACACATCCCGCGGCAGGTTCTGCACGCCGGCGAGGTAGAAGATCATGTAAAACCCGGCGTCCTTCCAGAACGCGACGATGACAAGCGCCCACAGGGCGCGGTTCGGATCGCTCACCCAGTTCTCCGGTCCGGTGTAGCCGAACAGCCGGAGGAACTCGTTGAACAACCCGTAGTCGGGGGTCAGGAAAAACATCCAGACGGTGGCGGCGGAGACCATCGGCAGCATCGTGGGGTGGAACATCGCCACGCGGAGCCGCGAAAAGCGTGGTCGGCTCAGCCACAGCGCCAGCCCCAGTGCCGTCACGATCCACAGCGGAACCACGGTCACCACGTAGCGCAGGGTGTTGCCCAGAATCATGCGAAAGTCGTCGCTGGAAAACAGGTCGACGTAGTTGCCCAGACCGTAGAAGACCGGCTCCCGGTAGCGCGGGATGTTGAGGCGGTGCTGGAACAGACTGCCCACCACGCTCGCGATCGTCGGGTATACCGTGAACACGAGCACGAACACCAGGGTGGGAAGAATCAACAGGTACGGAAGCAGCGGGTGTCCGCGGCGTGTGGTCATGGTTCCTCCGAAGTTCCGGATACGCGGCGACAGCGGGACGGTGGCGTACTGCCCCCGCCCACATCCGACCGCCGGGCATCCGGGGTTGGATTCCGTCTCAGCGGAAGTCCTCGAGGGCCGCATCGGCCTCCTGCTGCGCCGCTTCCATCGCCGCCTGCGGGTCCATCTCGCCGTTAAACGCCGCCTGCAGGTAGTTGTGGAAGATGGTGCGCACCTCGCCGAGGTTCTGCACCGCCAGCTCCTTGCCGGCGCTCGCCAGCACGTCACGCGTCTGCCCCGCCTGGGGGTGCTCCGCGATCCACGCCTGCATGTCGGGGTCGGCAAATGCGCTCTCCCGCGTGGCGATGTAGCCGGTGCGGATCGAGAAGTCCGCCGCCCGCGCCGGTTCCGTCAGGAACACGGCAAAGTCGAACGCGGCCTGCTTTTCGGCATCGCTGAGGCCGGAGACCATGTAGAGGTTGCCACCGCCGGGGACGCTGTAGCTGCCGCCGTCGCGACCGGGAATGCCGGTGACGCCGACCTCAAAGTCCGCCTGCGAGAGGACGTTGGAGAGGCTTCCGGAACTGTGGACGATCATGGCGGTGTTTCCGGAGACGAAATTGGGCACGACGTTGCCCCACGAGGCCTGAACGCCCTCGGGCATCGCGCCGTACTCGTGGGAGAGGCTGTTGTAGTAGCCGATCGCGTCGATCGCGGCGGGGGGGTCAAAGTACACCTCGGTGTCGGAGTCGCCAACGATGTTCCGGCCCGCGCCCATCGCCAGGGGCTGGAACAGCCAGTACGGCCAGCCGGTGGGCCACTCGATGCCCCAGCGCGTGACCGTGTCGCCGGTGCGCTCGGTGAGGTCGGAGGCGGTCTGTGCCAGGGACTCCCAGTCGCTCGGTACGGTGTGTCCGGTCTGCTGCAGGAGATCCGCGTTGTAGTACATCACCACCGCGCTGCGCTGGAACGGCAGGCTCCAGATCTCGTCCATGTAGGAGGAGTTGGCCAGGAACGCCGGGAGAAAGTCGTCCAGATAGGCCTGGCCATCGTCCATCGCGTCCAGGTAGGGAGTCAGCGGCTCGATGTACTGCGCGTTGGCGAGATCGAACAGGTCGGTCGCCAGCATCACAGCGAGGGCCGGCGCATCACCTCCGCCGTCGATCGTCGTCTGGATCGTGGTTTTCACGTCCGGGTACCCGCCGGCGTAGATCGTTTCGACCTCCACGTTCGGGTGCTGCGCCATAAACTCCTCGGCGTAGCCGTCCAGAATTTCGGCGACCGGGGCGTCCACCGCCACCGGGTAGGCGATCTGGATCGTTACCGGCTGGTCGCCGACGGGTTCCGCCTGACCGCTGGCGAATGCGCCGGCGGCCACGAGCACAATGAGTGCTCCAGTCATCAGTCGTGTTGACATCGTGTCCTCCTTATCGTCATGACTCTGTCCCGACCGGGTCCGACCAGACCCGTCGGGTCGATTCCAGTGTGGTGAGCTGCGCGTCCACCTCTCCGCGGTGAACCAGCTCGTACGCCAGCAGCAGAAGGTTGGCGTAGTGCATGGGCAGCGCCATGCTGTTCTTGAACTCCATCTCGCCGCGGGGGACGTGCACGAAGCGGTCCACCGCCGCCACCCACGACGGATGGATCGTTGCAGAAATCAGTGCGACCCACGTCTGCCCCACCAGGCGGGGCTGCAGCGTTCGACGCAGCCAGTCGTCGTCGTCGCTGTAGTGAAACAGGATCAGGACATCCTCGGGACCCATCAGATGCAACATGTCGGGGATGTGGCGGGGATCCTGCTGGACCAGCATCGTCGTGACCCCGTAACGCGGCAGGCGCTGGGCGAGGTAGTGAGCCGGGTAGCGACCGGTTGAGGGGCCCATGACGAAGACGCTGCCGGCGCCGTGGATCCGGCGCGCGATCTCGTCGAGGATAGCGACGTCGGTAGCGGCCACCAGACGCTCGAGTGCCCGGAGGTCCACAGCCGCGGCTTCCCGGACCAGCTGATCGAGGGTGCGCACCCGCTCGTGTACCCGGCGGGACGCAACCAGCGAGTCGATCTGGGTGGCGAAGAACGCCTCGATGGAGGCCTGAAACTCGCGGTAGGAGGCGAAGCCCATTCGCCGGAAGCAGCTGATGATCACCGGCTTGCTGATACCGGCGGCATCTGCCAGGTCCCGCTGCGTCGCCCGGGCCGCCAGATCCGGATGAGCGTTGACGTATTCGACGAGGGCGTGCTCCGCGCGGCTCAGCGATTCCTGATGGTGTCGCAATCTGTCCAGCCAGTCTCCACTCATGAATGCTCCGTGGTAAAAGTATACACGCGAACTTTACCTGAACGCCAGAAAAACCGCGCCCGTGAGTACTATGTGGTCATATTGTTAGAAACGTATTAACCAACGCGAAAAATCATCTTTATGGGGCCGAAATCGGGCGGCCAAAACGGTATATTCGTAGCCAGGCAGGCAATGAGACGCAGCGAACAGTACACGGTCCCCGACAAACTCATCTCGATTCCGTCGCGGGAAACCTATCGCCGCGCCTTCCACGATCTCCCGTGGCTGCAGCGCATCTACCTTCTCATTCGAACCTGGTTTGGCAGCGCAGACATCACGACGGTGATCAAGGAGCACGAGCTGGACGAGGTGAAGCGTCGCGTGGTTGCCCGGGACGCGACCGTCGCCGACGTGACGATTCCGGCGCTCAAGAACGGGTTCCACACCAGGGCGCGGGCGGTGGCGCTGAAGACGCAGGCGCTGAAGACGGCGCTCTCACAGGCGCGCGGATCCGCCGCCGGGGCGTTTCTCAGGGCGGCCCTGGAGCACCTTGATCCGCAGCTGGCCGAGACGATTCTCGCGTCGACCACCGTTCCGGACGATATCCTCTCGGATCCCGCCGCCACCGTCGCCTCCGCCCGAAAGGTGGTGGTAGATCATCTGCACCAGGCGTTGGAGATCAACAAGAAGGCGATTACCGGTCACCTGGACCCCGTCTGGCAGTGTCTGGAGTCGCTCGCGGCGCTCGGGACGGTCGATTTTGCGGGACTGATACCGGAGGGATCCTCGGCAGACATCCGCACGCCGATGCGCATCGTGCGGCAGCCGCTCACCCAGCTTGCGTGCACCGTGGAACTCTGCCTCCGCAATCGGCACCGCAGCGCAACGCGTCTGGCGGTGGACTTCGCCGGCCGGCGAACGGGGAAGCATGCCAACGCCGACGACGCGATCTGGGAGGCGATCGACGAGCTGAACACGGCGGTGCCGCTGCTGGATCTCGTGCGCCTGGCGGCCGACGAGCCGCGTCTCACGCTGGCGCAGCTCAGTGTGCAGTCCGGCTGGTGGGCGCGCTTCTCGGCCGCCTGGATGGAAGCGGTGAACGTGGGGCCGGAACTCCTTCGGCGGCGATCGATGAACACGGAGGAGCTGCTGCGCAATCACTTTGGAGTCTCCGAACCACCGGTGACGTGGATACCGCCCTCGCTCTTTCAGCGCAGCGCCGGGGCGCTGCGACGCCTGACCGGCGCCCAGCGATTCCGCGATACCCGGACGATGGCCGGGGCGCTGGCGCGGGAGCAGGACCTGATGTCCACTCCCGACAGGGCCAGGATTCTCGAAGTACACGTGGAACTGGACAAGGCGTTCAGCCGCCTGGAAGAGATGCTCGGCTCCGGCGAGGAACGGGGCACTGTGGGGGACGAACTGCGCCGCCTCACCCATTCCGAGACCGACGGCGCCGTGGCGGGGATGCACAAGATCAACATCTATTCGAAGTACCGGCCCGACGTACGGGTGCTTATCGATCAGGCTGCTGATGCCCTGGAGACGATCGCCACGCTCTTTGACACCAACCGCCGACAGGTCCGTCGCGCGTTGAAGGCCCACACCGTCCGCCTGGACATCGACGAAGAGGACCTGCCCCTGACGGAGCTGTTCGATCTGATTACCGGAAGCTACCAGCGTCTGGCGGTGGCGCTCCGCAGTCTGGTGCGGCTTGAACAGGAAATGATCACCGGTCCCGCGGGCGGCGCTGGCGACGATGGGGCGTCCCCGGCGGACACCAACAGCGGCGCCGACAGCGGCGCCGCCGACCCGGAAACGGCGGGTGTCGGCACCCAGGGGTAGCCTCCCGCTTCGGGGCTCTCGCCGCCTACCCGAACACCGCCAGGAGTACTCCGGCGGCGACGGCAGACCCGATCACCCCGGACACGTTGGGGCCCATGGCGTGCATGAGCAGGAAGTTGCGGGGATTGTTTTCGAGGCCCACCTTGTTGACCACCCGCGCAGCCATGGGGACCGCCGAAACACCGGCGGCGCCGATCAGCGGGTTGATCGGGGTGCGGGAAAGGCGGTTCATGAGCTGAGCGAGCAGGAGCCCCGTGGCGGTGCCGATGGAAAATGCCACCAGCCCCAGAAGCAGAATGCCGAGCGTCTCAAGGCGCAGGAAATACGCCGCCTGGAGCTTGCTCCCCACCACCAGGCCCAGCAGAATCGTGACGCTGTCGGTGAATGCCGTTTGCAGCGTCCGCGAGAGCCGTTCGGTCACACCCGATTCCTTGACCAGATTTCCGAACATGAGGGCACCGATCAGCGGCGTCGCGGTCGGAAGGAGCAGAATGCACAAGCCCAGCACTACCAGCGGAAACAGGATACGCTCGAGGCGTGAGACCGGCCGGAGCTGGGTCATGACGATCCGGCGCTGGTCCGGGGTCGTCAACAGTCGCATGATCGGCGGCTGAATGATCGGGACAAGCGCCATGTAACTGTACGCGGCCACCGCGATCGCGCCCACGAGATCCGGACTGAGGCGCGAGGAGAGGAAGATCGCCGTGGGACCATCCGCTCCCCCGATAATCCCGATCGACGCCGCGTCCTGGAGCGAGAAATCGAACCCCAGGTGAACGCTCAGGAGAATCGCGCCGATCAGGGTCGCAAAGATGCCGAACTGCGCCGCCGCCCCCAGGAGGGCGGTGCGGGGATTGGCGATCAGGGGCCCGAAGTCCGTCATGGCGCCGACACCCATGAAGATGAGCAGCGGAAACACGCCGGTCTCCAGACCGACGACGTTGATCATGCCGAGAAATCCCTCGGGTCCGGCGATCCCGATCACCGGGATGTTCGCCAGGATTCCGCCGAACCCGATTGGCAGCAGGAGCAGCGGCTCAAACCCACGGCCGATCGCCAGATAGATCAGCACGAGGCTGATCCCGATCATGACGATCTCTCCGGCGGTGATCGCCGTCAGTCCGGTGGACGCCCAGAGCGCGGAAAAGGACTGAACGGAACTCATGCGATCGACACCAGTACCGCGTCTGCCTCGACGTTCTGGCCGTCGGTGACGTGAATCTGGGCCACGGTTCCCGCCGTCTCCGACTCAACCTTCATTTCCATCTTCATGCATTCCATGAGGACGACGGCCTGTCCCGCAGTCACCACGTCGCCGGGTTTCACCAGGCTGCGCAGGACGATGCCGGGCATTGGCGCGGTCACGGTCTGTGATCCGCCGCCGGCTACGGCGACCTCGTCGTTGCGGGCCGAGCCGGTGGCGGGCGGCGCCGTTGGTGCCGCGGCGTTCCCCGCCGCGCCGCCGGGAGCGGGCAGCGGATAGGTGTGTCCACCGATGGTGGCGCGCCCGTCCGTGACGGTGACCTCGAACCGTTCACCGCCCACGGTGACGGTGTAGTGCGCCGGTTCGCCGGAGGGTGCGGTGGGAGAGGACGCGGCTGCGGGGACCGACGCCGCGCTCCGCTGGGCGGTGCCCCCCGCGGCGGACGCGGTGTTCGCCGCCGCCGCGGCGGCGTGGTCCACGGCCTCGCCGGCGCTCTGCTTGCGCACGTTCACCTGCCCCTCACCCCGGAGGAACGAGATCCCGCGTTCCCTGCACGTGGCGGCGATGAAGACATTCTCTTCGGTCATCGGGAGACCCGCGTCCTTGAGTGCTTCCTCCGCCGGGCCGCGCCCCTTGGACGGGTCACGATCGTTGAGCACGCGGGGACTCTCGGTGGTCGGTTCCAGGTCCAGCTGTGTCGCTGCGAGTTTGACCAGTTCCGGGTCCGGCTCGCTGGGCGTGCGGCCGAAATAGCCCAGCAGCATCCTGCCGTAGCCCTCGGCGATCTTCTTCCACGGTCCCAGAAGCACGTTGTTGAACGCCTGCTGGAAGTAGAACTGCGAGACGGGGGTCACGGAGGTGGCAAACCCGCCGCGCTCCACGACTTCGCGCATCGCGGCGATCACCTCCGGAAAGCGGTGGAGCACCTTATGGTCCCGCATCATCTGGGTGTTGGCGGTGAGTGCGCCCCCCGGCATCGGCGAGAACGGAATGAGGGGCTCCACCTTCTGCGCCTCCGGCGGGAAGAAGTAGTCCTTCATCGCGTCCTTGAACACCTCCTCAGCCTCCATCACTTTCGTGATGTCCACGTCCAGGTCGAACTCCGTGCCCCGAAGTGCGTGCCACATCGTGATGATGTCGGGCTGCGCGGTACCACCGGACACCGGCGCCATGGAGAGATCGATCCCGTCGGCGCCGGCCTCGATCGCCGCCTTGTAGGTGATCACACCGGTACCGGCGGTATCGTGGGTGTGAAAGCGAACCGGTACGTCCGCCGGGAGCTTGGCCTTCGCCATTTTCACGGTGTCGTACACCACCTTGGGCGTTGCCGTGCCCGAGGCGTCCTTCAGCACCAGGGAGTGCATCGGAATGTCCGCCTCCAGGATCCGACGGATTCGCTCCAGGTAGAACTCCGCGGTGTGGGCCCCCGACAGCCCCGGCGGCAGGCCCATCAGGGTGACGGCCACCTCGTGGTTGAGTCCGGCGTCGGCGATGCAGTGACCGGAGTAGTCGAGGTTGTCCACATCGTTGAGGGCATCGAAGTTGCGGATCGTGGTGATGCCGTGCTTTTTGAAGAGCTCGGCGTGCATCCTGATGATGTCGGAGGACTGGCTCTCCAGTCCCACGACGTTGATTCCGCGCGCCAGCGTCTGCAGGTTGGCGTCCGGCCCCGCCACCTCGCGGCAGGAGTCCATCATGGCGAAGGCGTCCTCGTTGCAGTAGAAGTAGAGGCTCTGGAAGCGCGCACCACCGCCGACCTCGAAGTGGGTGAGCCCTGCGTCCCGCGCCGCCTCGAGGGCCGGAAGAAAGTCGGGAGTCAGAACGCGGGCGCCGAACACCGACTGAAATCCGTCCCGGAACGCGGTGACCATGACATTGATCTTTTTCATTTCGCGGTTCTCCTGTGGTGGTGGGTTGCCACCGCCGCGAGGACCGCGGCGATGCGGGCGGACGGGGCGCCGGCGGCGGCGGTGGCCGCTGCTGCTGCGTTGCCCGTTCCGGCCGACGGATCCGATGCGTCCCCGCCGGAGCCCTCGATTCGTCGAACGAGTGCCGACGTGAGACTCATGAGCCCGACGAGCACAACCAGAAATACAAATACGACGCCCATGCCGAGAACCATGAGCTGCAGACCTGCGGCGACCATCCTGTTTCCGAATCCTCCGAGCTGTGGTGTGGTGGCGGGATTGTACCAGAAAGCGGAGGGCGCCACCACGAGGTGGCGCCGCCGCTCCCGCACTCCGTTCCTGCGTATCCTATGCGTTGTATGAACCGGCGGTCGTGTTTCCCCCCGTTCCGGTCCAGTTGAAATGGTGAAACTCACCGCGGGCCCCGTCGACACGCTCAAAGGTGTGGGCTCCGAAGTAGTCGCGCTGCGCCTGGATCATGTTCGCCGGCAGTCGCGGGCTGCGGTACCCGTCGAAAAACGCCAGGGCGGTGGAAAACGCCGGAACGGGGATTCCGGCGGTGACGGCGGCAGCCACGACGCGGCGCCACGCCGCCTGGGCGGTGTGAATCACCCCACTGAACCACTCGTCCAGCAGCAGATTCTCGAGGTCCGGATTGCGGCGATACGCCTCCTTGATGCGACCGAGAAACGCGCTGCGGATGATACAGCCCTCGCGCCACAGCATGGCGACGTTGCCGTAGTCGATGTCCCAGCCGTAGCTCTCGCTGGCCTCACGGATCAGCATGAAGCCCTGGGCGTAGGAGACGAGCTTGGAGGCGAGCAGCGCCTGCCGCAGGTCCTCGAGGAACGTGGTGCGGTCGGCGTTGATGGCGACCACCCCGCCGTTCTCACCGTTGGAGGCACCGCCGGGACCCTGCAGGATCGACCCCGCGGCGACCCGCTGATCCTTGAGCGCCGAAAGCGACCGCGCGAACACGGCCTCAACGATCAGCGTAACCGGAATTCCGGCGTCCAGGGCGTTGATCCCCGTCCACTTTCCCGTCCCCTTCTGGCCGGCGGCGTCGAGGATCGAATCCAGAACCGCCGTCCCATCCTCACGCTGCGCCGTGAGGATGTCGGCGGTGATTTCGATCAGGAAGCTGTCGAGTTCCGTCGCGTTCCAGGCGGCAAACGCCTCGTGCATCTCGTGGTTGGTCATACCGAGTCCGACCTTCATGACGTGGTACGCCTCGGCGATGAGCTGCATGTCCCCGTACTCGATGCCGTTGTGGACCATCTTCACGTAGTGACCGGCGCCCTCGGCGCCGACCCAGTCCGCGCACGCCTCTCCCTCCGGGGTCTTGGCGGCGATGTCCTGAAAGATCGGCCGAATGTGGGGCCAGGCGTCCGGGTTGCCTCCGGGCATGATGCTGGGGCCGTGGCGGGCGCCCTCCTCACCACCGGAAACACCGGTACCGACGAACAGGATGCCCTGTTCCGCGAGGTCGCGGGTTCGGCGGATCGAGTCCGGGTAGTGGGAGTTTCCGCCGTCGATAATGATGTCGCCCGCCTGCAGGTGCGGCAGGAGCGATTCGATGAATCTGTCCACAACCTCGCCGGCCTTGACCATGAGCATGATGCGCCGGGGACGCTTGAGGCTCGCCACGAACTCCTCGAGCTCGTACGCCGGGAGAATCGTGTCCCGCCCCGCCGCCGGGCCGTCCATAAACTCCTGCGTCCGCGATCCGGTGCGATTGTACACCGCTACGGTATATCCGTTGTCGTTCATGTTCAGAACCAGGTTCTGACCCATGACCGCGAGTCCGATCAGTCCAATATCTGCCTGCATGCTGAGCCTCCTCTGCGAATTCCCGGGTTGCCCGGGGGTCTACGTGCGCGTCGGCGCCGCTTTCCAGGGCGGCGTCTCCGGCAGGTGTCGATAGAAATCCTGTTCGAGCTGATCCTGGTAGTCACCGGTCCACGCGCCGTCGACAAACCGCGGCAACGCCTGCTCCCGGAACCGCCGCCAGCTTCCGGCCTCGTCGCCGGGCACGATCGGGAAGAACCACGCCCCAACCGACCGCGCGGCGGCGGCGTCGCCGGGAGCATCGCCCACCATGAGCATGTCGTTGGCGGCGTAGCCGCCCGCGACGGCGCAGCGCGTCAGGTGGTCGGTTTTCTTCCCGAGTTCCTGTCCGCCGATCGTTGCCACCAGCCCCTCCAGCCCCGCGTGCGCCCACTGTTCCTGCAGCACGGCGGTGGGGGCGCTGCTGACCACCGCCACGTCGGCGTGGGCGCCGGCGGCGGCCAGGGCGTCGCGAACGCCGGGGAACGGCTCCGCGTCCGTGAGCATGCCGGCGAACGCCTCGTCCACCGCCCGGGACCACTCCGCCACCGTCTGCAGCTCGTCGGCCGCTCCTCGGTCTCCCGCCCGCCTCGCCGTCGCGATCGCGTCGGTCAGGGCGCTGCCGCTGAGCGCGGGACTCCGTTCGATCCACGCGGAGAACGCCGGCAGGGCGGGAACGCCGGTGTCGACGGGGACGTCGGGATGATCCCCGAGAAGATGCAGGGTCGCCGCGAGGCCGGCGTAGCGATTGATCCCGCGGGTGGCGGAGTAGAGATTAACGAAGTTCCACACCGTCTGCGCCGTCGCCGAGATCGGTTCCAGATCGAACCAGCGGACAAACTGCGGGGCAAAACAGCGACGATGCTTGACCTCCATCGTGTCGAAGGCGCAGCCGTCGCTGTCGACGCCGAGAAACAGACGGTGGGACGGTGAGAACTCCTGTACAGCGTGGCCGTTCACGATGTGCCGAGTATAGGAGCGGGAATCGGCTCGGTCAACGAGGACGCGTCGCGGGCATCACCGCCTGCATATGGGAGCGGTGCCCGACGTGGATGTCAACGAAGCCGAGCGCCCCGAGACGCGTCGGCGTCTCCGACGCCAGCATGACGAAGCGTGGGGACTGGTCGTCGATGTTGTGGGTCACCCACTTGCGGAGCAGGTCGGTCTTGCCCCGCTCCAGAAAGGCGTCGAAGAAGCGGTTGACCTGAAACGCCAGCGCGTCAAACCGCTCCTGCCCGTCGGGGGCGTACTTGTCGGCGTTGGTGAACAGCCCGCCGGGTCGCAGAACGCGGAAGATCTCGGCTTCGACCCGGTCCCGGTACGGTGCCTCCATGTTGTGGAGGGTAAAGGCGGAGGCCACCACATCGACGGAGCGCTCCGGCATCTCCTGAAGGAAGGTGAGGGCATCGGCCTCCCGAATCTCCAGGTCGGGAAGCTGCTCCCGGGCCTGGGCAACCATCTCGGGATCGTTGTCGACGGTCACGATCTCGGCTCCCTCGATCCCCGCGAGAAGACGGGTCGTGAACCCGTTGCCGGTTCCGATCTCCAGAATCCGGCGACGGTCCTGCGGGGCGCGGGTGGCGATCGCCTCGATCATGTGCCGCTGAAACGCTTCGAAGTCGGGGTACGCCAGGGTGATCAGGTCGTACTCTTCCGCCAGGCTTCCGGAAAAACGGTGCGTTGCGTCGCTCATGGTTGAAAGGTATGGGAAATCGCGGGCGATCTCCACCGTCGCGGTAACAGTTGCCGGGAAACCCGGTGTTGAACGGAACGTAAGGAAGAAAACGCTATGAACGCTACTACACACACGAGGGACCGGGTCCCCGGGCGCAACGCCGCCGACCCGATTCGCTCACAGACTCACCGGACGGAGACGTCGCGCGTCATGACGGCGGCACTGGCGACTCTGCTCCTCGCAGGAACGATCGGACTGTCGGCGTGCAGCGCGCCGGCTGAGGCACAGGAAGCGGGCGCCACCGCCGCCGTCGAGCGTCCCGGAGATACCCGACGCCGGATTCCGGTGCGGGTGACCGTGACCGAACAGGGCGATTTCGTGGAATTCGGCGAGTACGTCGGCGAGGCCCGCGGGTTATCGGAGGTTCATCTGACCGCCGCCGCCCCCGGCCGCGTGGCGACGGTGGCGGTTGAGCAGGGAGACGCCGTAACCGCCGGGCAGTCCCTGGCGGCGATCGCGCCGGATCAGGCGCGCACGCGCTACCAGACCGCAGTCCTCAACGAACGCCTCGCCCGGGAGACGTGGGAGCGCGAACAGCGCTTCCTGGAGCAGGGCAACAGCTTTCAGCTCAAGGTGGACCAGGCGCACCTCGCATGGCTCCAGGCGCGGTCGGCGCTGCTGGACGCAGAGACGATGCGCGACAGCCAGCTCGCCATCGCCCCGATAGACGGCACCGTCGTGCGACGCCACATCCAGCCCCATGAGGACCTGGAACCGGGCGACCCGACGTTCGATATCGCCGATATGCGGCGTATGCTCGTAACCGTGGGCGTTCCGGAGGCGGACATCTCCGGCGTTCGGGATCTCGACCGCGCCGAAGTGGTGTTCAGCGCCTTTCCGGATCGCGTCTTCGAGGGCACGCCGACCAGTTTTGCCCGCATGCGCTCCGATCGGACGCTGACCTACGAGGTGGAAATCGAGATCGACAACGCCGACGGCGAGATTCTCTCCGGCCAGACCGCGCGGGTCCGGCTGGCGCTACGGCACTACCCGGAGGTAGTGGTCGTTCCGTCCAGTGCGGTGTTCATCCGCAACAACCAGAGCTACGTGATGGTCGTGGAAGGTGACACCGCCCGCGAGCTTCCCGTACGCACCGGCGTCACCAACGCCACCGAGACGGTGATCCTCTCGGGGCTGGAGCCGGGAGCACAGCTCGTGACGGAAGGATTCAACCGGCTCGCGGACGGCGCTCCGGTCGAAATCGTCCAGTAACGCAGGAATACAGACAGATGGTACGTCTCTTTATCGAAAAGCACATGGCGGTGTTCTCGCTGGCGGCGCTGATCGTCGTCCTCGGGGTGATCGCCTACGCGACGCTCCCGCGGGAGTCGTCGCCGGAAATCAAGCAGCCCTACATTTTCATCACCACCACCTATGTGGGGGTCTCGGCTGCGGACATCGAAACGCTGGTGACCGACCCGATCGAGAACGAGCTCGAAGGTATGGACGGACTGTCGGAGCTCACCAGTGAGAGCCGGCAGAACGTCTCGTCGATCTTCGCGGAGTTCTCGTCGGAGGTGAGTGTGGAGGAGGCGCTGCGACGCACCAAGGACCGGGTGGATATCGCCGCGGCGCAGCTTCCGGACGACGCCGACGAGCCCTCCGTGCGGGAGTTCAGCGTCTCCGACTGGCCGATGTTCGTGGTCGTACTCTCGCACCCCGACGGCGTGCAGGTGATCGACGATGCCGCCGAGCGGGTTCGTGACGAACTGAAGGGGCTTCCTGGCGTCCTGGACGTGGACACGGCCGGAAACCCCCAGCGGGAGCTGGCGATCGAGCTCGACCCGTATCGCATGTCGTCCTACGGCCTGTCGATCAACGACGTGACAACGGCGATCGGACAGGAGCACGTCACGATTCCCGGCGGGGTGCTGCAGAATCGCGAAAAGAACTACTCCCTCGCCGTCACCGGCGAGATCACCGAGGCGTGGCGCTTCGGTGAGATCATGGTTGCCGGCGGAGGCGTCCAGGTTCCCCTGGACGAGATCGCCACCGTGGCGTTTCAGGACGCCGACGATACCTCTTTCTCGCGGCTGAACGGCACGCCGGCGATCACGCTGTCGGTCAAGAAGCGGCTGGGGGCCAACATTCTCGACCTGGCCGACGCCGCCCACGCCACCGTGGACGAGCTGACCCCCACGCTTCCGGCGGGGACCGAGGTCTTCGTCTCCTACGATGAGAGTCGATACATCCGGGACATGCTCGCGGATCTGGAGAACAACATGGTCACCGGGTTCATCCTGGTGCTGCTGGTGACGATCTTTTTCCTGGGGTTCCGCAACAGTCTCTTTGTCTCCATGGCGATCCCCCTGTCCATGCTGATGTCCTTCTTTATCCTGCAGCTCATGGGGATCACCCTGAACACGATCGTCCTGTTCAGCCTGATCCTGGCGCTGGGCATGCTGGTGGACAACGGGATCGTGATCGTCGAGAACATCTTTCGCCACCAGGCGATGGGCAAGAGCAGGGCGCAGGCGGCGATCGACGGCGCCGGCGAGGTGGCGGGTCCGATCGCGGCGAGCACTCTCACGACGCTCCTCGCGTTTTTTCCGATCATCTTTATGCCGGGGATCATGGGCGACTTCATGAGCTACCTGCCCAAGACGGTGATCGTCGTGCTGAGTTCCTCGCTCTTCGTTGCCATCGTGATCAACCCCACGTTCTGCGCGCGGTTTCTCAAGATCACGCCGGCGCAACAGCGCAAGATGGAGCACGGTGGCGGTGGTTTCGGTCGCGTGCAGGAGTGGTACACGCGCATGCTGCGCCGCGCAACGCGCCACGCCGGAAAAACGGTGCTGGCGGTGACGGCGGTGGTGATCGCCGGGTTTGTGACCTACGGCATGATCGCGGCGGATGTGATTTTCTTCCCGAATCTGGACCCGGAGCGTGCGCGGATCGAAATCGAAGCACCGCAGGGGACGCCGCTGGAACGCACCGACGGCGTGGTCCGGGAGGTTGAGGCGGCGATCCCGCTCGTGCCGATGTCGCTGGACAGTTTCCAGGCGACCTCCGGTCGCGGTGCGGAGAGCAACCGCGGGAGCATCGACATCACCTTTGCACCCTACGCGGAGCGCGAGATCCCCGGATCGACGGCGGTTCGAAGCCTGCAGGAGCAGATGCGTTCGGTCACCGGCGCGGTGGTCACGGTCCGGGAGGGCAACTCCGGCCCCCCGACCGGTGATGACGTATCGTACGAGATCCGTGGCGCCGACTATGCGGTCATGGGGGAGATCACCGATCGCCTGGTGGCGATTCTGGAACCCTACGCCGGCTCGTTCAAGACGATCGACAACGACTACGAGGCGAGTCAGCCGGAGATCGCCGTGAACATCGACCGGCGCCGGGCGGCGCACTACGGGCTCAGCACCGCACAGGTCGCCTCGACCGTCCGGACCGCGGTTACCGGCAGCACCGTCGGTGCCTTCCGTTCCAGCGAGGAGGAGTACGACATCAACGTGCGCTACCGCGACGACTCCCGTGACTCGCTCCAGACGCTGCGGAACGTGCAGGTGGTGGCCTACGACGGACGGCGGATTCCGCTGAGTTCGGTGGCGTCACTGGAACCGCAGTCCACCGTGAGCGTCATCAAACGCCGCAACCTCAACCGGGCGGTGAGCGTATCGGCCAATTTCAACCCCGACGTTGAGAACCGTGGGGAGATTCTTGCGGCGATCGGCGAGGAGGTGGAGGCGCTGAAGGCGGACCTTCCGTCGGGCTACGCGATCGGTACCGGCGCCGGGTTCGACGTGCGCGATGAATCGACGACGTTCCTGATACAGGCGTTCCTGGTGGCGGTGTTTCTGATCTTCATCGTCCTGGTGGCGCAGTTCAACTCGCTGGCGGACCCGTTCATCATCATGTACGCCGTGTTCCTGAGTCTCGGTGGCGTCATGTGGGGGTTTGCCCTGGGACAGCAGAACTTCGTCATTATCATGTCGGGGATCGGATCGATCGCCCTGGCGGGTGTGGCGGTGAACAACTGCATCGTCCTGGTGGACTACACCCACAAGCTGATCCGCGCCGGCGAGCCGTGGCGACAGGCGATCGTGGAGGCGGGACGTACGCGCCTGCGGCCGGTGATTCTCACGGCGCTCACAACTGTCCTGGCGCTGGTGCCGATGGCGTTCGGCGTGAGCTTCGACATTCACGAGTTCCGGATCATCATCGGGAGCGAGTCGGCGGAGTACTGGAAGGCGTTTGCCTGGACGATGCTCTACGGGCTTACCTTCGCCACCGTAACGACGCTGATCGTGGTGCCGTCGATGCTGAGTCTGAAGTATCGGCTACTGGAAAAACGAAAGGGCGTGGCGGCGGTCCGGTAGGACGTTCCGCCGGGACCGCGCGCCGGGGCGGGCCGACGCAGGGTGCGTCGGCCGTCGTCCCGGGGTGTCCTGCCGCTACCCGATCGTGAAGAACGCGGGTTCGTTCCCCGGCTTCCACTTGATGTTGCAGCCCATGCTGGGCTTCTGGTCGCTGAGGGCCGGCTGACCCTGGAGAACCGCGTCGACCGCGGCGCTCAGATCGGCCCCCGTCACCGGCGCGTCGTTTCCCGGGCGGGCGTCGTCAAACTGACCGCGGTACACGAGCGTGTGACCGGCATCAAAGAGGAAGAAATCGGGTGTACACGCCGCTTCGTACTCCTTGGCGACCTCCTGGGTCTCGTCGTACAGGTACGGGACCGAGATGCCGTATTCCTCCATGAACGCCGGCATGCGGTCCGGGGCGTCCTCCGGGTGCGACGCGATGTCGTTGGACCCGATCAGAACGACGCCGACGCCCTTGTCGGCGTAGCTTCGCGTGAGCTCACCCAGCTTGGTGCCGATGTGTTTTACAAACGGACAGTGGTTACAGATGAACGCAACGAGCAACGGGCGACCGGCGAAGTCGTCGCGGGAGACGGTGGCGCCGCTCGTGTCGGGAAGCGAAAAATCCGGAGCCGGCGTTCCCAGCTGTTTCATTGTAGATGGTGTTTCTGCCATATAACCTCCGCGTACCAAGATAGCGACGTTGCGGGTCCCGCGTCACGGGGTGGCGGGGCACCCGCGCCGTGCACCGACCCCGCCCTCGCCGTCTACTCACGCCGCGGCGAGCCAGTCGCGCTCGTAGCGGTAGCCGGCGGCGGCGAGGACGGCGGCGATCCGACCCCGGGCCCCGGTTGAACCCACCGCCGCCACGACATAGGTACGGTCCGGTGACGGCAGCTCCCGGTATCCGATCACCGCGACCCGGCGGCCGGCGAAGGGAACGCCATCCCGCGGCGCCAGGTCGATGAACGCGGAGACCGGTCGCACCGGCGCGTGGCCGCCGCCGAGGGAGGAATCAGCCAGCGCCGCGTCGAAGGGCTCCATACGCCGCCGCGTCCTGCGGCCGGCTCCCCAGATCAGTACGTCCCGGCCGGCGGCGGCGCGGACCACCTCAGCGGCGAGATAGCGCGCCTTGATCGTGAAGAACGCGTCCCGCGACTGCATCGCCGTGGGGGTTCGGGAGAAGCGCGAGGGCGGGTCGTTCCAGGTGAGCAATACGCGCGGTACCGAGGCGGCGTGGACGCCGGCGTGAAACCACCTCAGCCACAGCTCGTAGTCCTCCGGGAAGGGACCCTGGCGATACGCGCCGTACCGATCGGTCAGGTCGCGGCGGAACACCACGGTGGGATGGATCAGCGGCGATTCCACAAAGCGCGCCCGCCGGATCTGGCGCCAGTGGCTGAGTCCGTTGACCCAGTCCACGTAGCGACGGTACCCGGTGTTGTCGGCCCGCGGGGGCATGACCGCCGCGGATCCGACCACACCCAGGTCCGGCCGCACCGCGCACACCGCTTCCTGAATCTCGAGTCTGTGGGGCAGCGAAACGTCGTCGGCGTCCATGCGGGCGATGAGTTCACCGTCGGCGTGGGTGAGGCCGGTGTTGAGCGCCGGCACCAGCCCGCGGTGGTCGGTGGAGACGACGGTCATGCGGGCTCCCGGGCGTCGGGCGAGGCGTCGCAGGATCGCCGCGGTCCCGTCGGTGCTGCCGTCGTCAACGACAACGATCTGGTCCGGGCGCCGCGACTGGCGACTGAGGCTGTGGATGGCGGATTCGATGGTGACGCCGCCGTTGAATACGGGCAGCACCACGGAGATGCGCACGGTTCGTCCCCGGGGTTGCGGACTACTGCCCGCGGGAATCGTCCTCCAGTTCCAGGAACCGGTACACGACCCGGCCGTCGTCGCGGACCTCCATGCGGACACGGATCTCGTCGGCGATCGCCTGCAACGCCTCCTCCGCCTCGGCGGGTGTGACCCCCAGGTCGATCACGACGGTCGAGACGGTGAGAACGCCGCCGTGCCGGCTCGCGAGGCGATAGAGCGTTGCCGGAGTTGCCGAGCGAGTGTCGCCATGCCCGTCCGCCGACGTGGGGTGGCGGTCGCGGGGCAGGGCATCGTGGGAGCGGCGCCGGCTGAGCCGAATGCCGATGACGCCAACGGCGAGGAACAGGAGAAGCGGCGCGAAGGGGAACATAAAGAAGCCCCAGCCGGGGCCCATCATCATCATGCTGCTATTGTAGATCGGACCGGGGGTTCCGGGAAAGGGAGAACCCCACCGTCACGGTTCGGGCGCCGGTATCGGGGCGAAACCACGCGTCGCCGCCATGCACCCGCGCCACCGCCTGCACCAGGGCCAGGCCGAGTCCGTGACCGTCGGCGCCGGTGGACCGCGAGAAACGATCGAAGGGGTCGACCTCCTCCCCCGCGGTGAACATCCCGCGGTTGCGGACTTCCACGGCGATCGTCTCATCCGTGGCGGTGACCACCGTCTGGATCAGGCCTGCCTCGCCGTGCTTCACCGCGTTGTCCAGGAGGTTGGTGACGGCGCGGCGGATCAGGTCCGGATCGCCGGAGACCGACACCCCGTCGGCATCACCGGTGTCGACCGCCACCCGGCGCTCCCGAGTGCGCAACAGCGGATCCAGCTCGCCGATCACGTCGACGACCAGTGATGCGGGTTCCAGCGTGGTGGTGGCGACGCGGTACTCGGGTGCCTCAACCTTGGTGAGCAACAGAAATGATTCGGTGAGCGACTCGAGCCGACCGAGGTTGTCGTAGAGCGTTCGGAGGCGTCCCTCGCTGGTGTCCAGCACTCCGTCGATCATCCCCTCGAGCTGCGCCTTCAGTGCCGCAACCGGGGTGCGAAAATCGTGGGCGATATCCAGCGCCCACTGGATACGCATCTTCTGTTCCGCCTCGAGCTGGGCTCCCAGGTGGCGAATCCGGTCTCCGACCACGGCGAACTCCGATATCCGCGGCACCGACGGGGAGTCGACGCGGTCTCCGGGGTGGTGGCCGCCGGCGTGGCCATCGCCTCCGTCGGGGCTGATCGCCGCGATCTCCGCCATGACTCCCGAGAGCGCCCGCCCCACGGAGCGGGAGGCGCGCAGCATGATCAGGGATGCGGTGGCCGTGGTGGCCGCCGCCGCCGCCGCCAGCGCCCACAGAATCGCCCTGATCACCTGAGTCACGGGGCTGTCGGGGCCGTGGCCCCGGATTCCGGCGACGAAATAGCCCGCTGTCTCCTCGTTCTCGGGGCCTCGATGGACGGGATGGATCAGGCCGCGGTCGGACAGTTCGTTCCACAGCGTGGAATCCACGGGGCCGTCGTCGGGGATCGAAATCTGTACGCCGCTGATGCGGATACCGTCGAGCGCGCGGCGAAGTTCCTGGAGCTGCGGATCCCGTGCCGACGCCGGCAGTCCCGGTGGGAGAACGGTTCCCGACTCCTGTCCCGAGCGCCAGAACACCGGATTGCGGTCGGCGTCCCAGACCACGGCAACGTGATTCTCGTCGGCGTAGGGGGAGAGAATCTCCTCTACGTCGCGGCGGTCGAGCTCGCCGGTGAACGATGCCAGGCGTTCGAGCCGCGTCTCGTACGACCGACGGACCCCGGCCCCCACTTCCTGTTCCCACCCGCGGATTACCGGTCCCAGAGTCACCACCAGCACCGCGGAGAAGAACACCACCGACGAGGCGATCGTGGCGACGATCGCCCGCACCCAGATCCGCGAGAGCGGCGCGGTCATGAGGTTGCGGTTCCCCCGAAGCGGTACCCGAAGCCACGAACCGTTTCCACCCAGCGATGATCGCCCAGCTTGGCGCGGAGGTTCTTGATGTGCGCGTCGGCGCTGCGCGTTTCCACGGTGGCATCGTAGCCCAGGGCGTCCTCAATGAGCACATCCCGCGCCACAACCCCCGGTGCCCGGGCGGCGATGACCTCCAGTAGTCGCCACTCAGTCGCCGTGAGATGCACCGGCGTACCGTCCAGAGATACGGTGTGGCGCTCCGGGTCCACCGTCAGGACCGGTCCGTCCCCGGCGCCGCCGAGGGCGTAGCGCCGTGCGGAAGTCTCTGGTGTCTGTGTTCCGTCACCGCCGGCGCGACGCAGAATGGCGTTGACCCGCAGGACGAGCTCCCGCGGAGAAAACGGTTTGGTGACGTAGTCGTCGGCACCGAGTTCCAGCCCGGTGATGCGCGAAGTTTCGTCGTCCCGGGCGGTCAGAAACACGATGGGGACCTGAGAGCGGCTTCGAATCGCCTTGGCTACGGAGAACCCGCTGCGACCGGGGACGGCGACATCCAGAACGAACAGGTCCGGGCCCTGGGCGCCCAGGTGCTGCAGAACCTCATCGCCGCTGCCGCACTCGACCACCTCGTGATCGGCGAGTCGCAGGTACTCCGCCACCGCCTCGCGGATGGCGGTATCGTCTTCCAGAATGAGAATCCGTGGCATGGTCAGTCGTCCTGTTCGATTTCGATCACCGAGCCGTCACCGGCGTCCACGTACGCTTCGAGGTCGCCGGAGCGACCTTCGAACTCCAGTTTGACCATCGCGCGGCGAAACTCGATCGTGTACTTGGCCGAGGTGAAATCCTCCGGTCTGAGGTCAGGGTACCGCGGGTGAGCGTCCATGTAGCGCTGCAGGGAGCGGTAGGCGTCGGGCAGGGAGATGTATCGGCCGGAGCTGCGGATTTCGTCGGCGATCTGCACCCCGTCCCAGTCCACCCGTTCCTCCTCGATCCCGTGGATCGTGCCGTCGGCGACGTTCATGTAGTACTCCAGCCCGGCGTCGGTGTAGAGCGACGCGATCCCGCCGCCGTACTCGGCTTCGATGTCGACCTCTACGACGATCGCATCGGGGTCGTCGCGGGCGACGTCGTCCAGCAGGCGCTGGAGCTCGTCCGGGGACAGCGCCGTGGCCGACGCAAGCGTCCACGTGGCGAGAAGGGCGAGGATGAAGAGGCCGGAACGGAGGCTCATACCGAATATGATAGCGTATCGGTCGCGTCGCGGGAGGAGTGCTGCGTAAAGATTCTGTAAACGACCGTGAACTACCGGCGGTGGCGGAACCACCACCCCAGAATCCGTTTGGTCCGCGGCGTCAACCGACCGCGGAGGTACCCGGCGGCGGCGCGCCTCACCGCCTCGGACAGCGTGGGATAGGGGTGTATCACGCCCGCGAGCTTGTCGATTCCGAGGCCGTTCTGCATCGCCAGTACGATACCCGCGATCATCTCCCCGGCACGGGAGGCCACGATCGTTGCTCCCACGATCCGTGACGAACCGCGCCGCGTGAGGATCTTCACAAACCCCTCGGTGTCCCCGTCGATGCGGGCGCGGTCGACGGCGCTCATCGCGTGGCGGTAGACATCCACAGCCACCCCCTGATCGGCCGCGTCCCGTTCCGACAGGCCCACGTGGGCCACCTCGGGAGCGGTGTAGGTGGCCCACGGCACCGTCAGTCTGCTCACGCGCGCCGTGGGGAGGAAGAGCGCGTTCTGGACCACGATGGCGGCGGTGGCTTCGGCGATATGGGTGAACTGGTAGGGCGTGGCCGCATCGCCGGCGACGAACACGCGGCGGTTGGAGGTGCGCAGGTGGTCGTCGACGGGAATGCCTCGCGTGTGGGTGCGGATCCCGGCGGCGTCGAGGCCCAGGCCCTCCACGTTGGGTGACCGTCCGATCGCAACCAGAAGCCGCTCCCCGGTGACGGTGTGGCGGTCGCCGGCGGCGGCGGTGAAGTGGACCTCCACGCCGGATGAACCGCCGTCGGTGCTCCCATCGCCGGAGACGTGGTCCACCGTCGCCTGCAGGTGCAACCTCACACCGGCGGCGGTCAGCGCCTCCTGCACCACCGCGGCGCCGTCGGCATCCTCCCGGGGCAGCACCCGGGGAGCCATCTCCACCAGTTCCACGCGGGTGCCGAGGAGGGCAAAGCTCTGGGCGAGCTCGCACCCGATGGGACCGCCGCCGAGTACCACCAGGGAGTCCGGGCGCTCGGTGAGCGAGAACACCGACTCGTTGGTCAGGTGCGGCGTGGTCTCCAGTCCGGGAATCGGCGGCGCCGTGGACCGGGCGCCGGTCGCGATGACCGCCCGGCTGAAGTGCAGCGCCCGCGTGGAGCCGTCGTCGCCGGTGACGGTGATCGCCGTGGGAGCGCTGAACGTGCCGTGACCGAGGTACACGTCCACCCCGAACTCGTCGCGGTAGCGGGCGGCGGAATCGTGGGGCGCGATGCCGGCGCGGATGCGTCGCAGCCGCTCCATCACCGCGGGAAAGTGAACCCGCACCCCGCCCGCTGCGTCCGCCAGCCCCTCCGCCGCGAGCCAGTCCAGCTGCGCCTGTCCCCGGGCGCCGCGGATGAGCGCCTTCGACGGCACGCATCCCACGTTGAGGCAGTCTCCGCCCATGAGGCCCCGCTCCACGAGGGCGGTGCGGGCCCCCATCGACGCCGCCACCGCAGCGGTGATCAGGCCGGCGGTTCCGCCGCCCAGGATTACCAGGTTGTAGGTACCCCGGGGCTCAGGATTGGTCCAGTCCACCGGATGAACGCTGTCCAGGAGGCGCGTGTTGTGTTCGTCCGTCGGGAGCATCTCGTCTCGTGTCATGCCGGTTCCTCCGGGAGTTCCTGCTGCAGGGCGTTTCTCGCAAGGCGGGTGACAAACACCGTCACCGCCACCGTCGCCGCCAGCCCCAGACCGTAGAGCGTCCACTGCAGCGGGCCGCGTTCGGTGGTGCCCCCCAGGGTGGCGACGCTCGCCGCCAGCGACCCGATGTACACGTACATCACCGTTCCGGGAAGCATGCCGATCCACGAGGCCAGCACGAACGGAATCGGTCGCACGGCGGTGAGTCCGTAGGCGTAGTTGAGCAGGTTGAACGGAAACACCGGCGACAGGCGCGTCAGGAGCACGATCTTCCAGCCCTCGCGACCCACGGCGGCGTCTATCGCCCCAAAGCGGGGCATCGCGCTGGTGCGGGCGGCCACCCAGTCGCGGGCAACGTAGCGTCCCACCAGGAACGCCGCCGTCGCCCCGACCGTGGAGGCCACAGAAACCGCGGCGGTACCCCCGATGACACCGAACACAAACCCGGCGCCCAGGGTGAGAATGCTCCCGGGGACGAACAGCACCGTGGCGACCACGTAGGCGGCGGCGAACACCGCGACGCCGGCGATTCCCCTGGCGGCTACCCAGTCCAGCAGCGACCGGAGCAGCGCCGGAGCGTCGAAGACCGCGGCGAGCACCGCGGCTGTCGCGATGATCACCGCCAGAACGACCAGGCGGATCGCAGGACCCCGTTTCATGGTGCAGAAAGCTACCGCGGCCCCGGACCACCGTCAACGTTTAGTGCAGCTGCAATTGTTTTGTTACAATTCCGAGGACAGGCGGCGGAGTGAGCGGCGCACCTCGCGCCAGGTGCCACGACCGATCCGCCGCAGGGCGGTGTGCTGCGCCTTCTTCCAGCGGGGCACGCAGGACTGGATCGTGCTCTCGCCGTCGGCGGTGAGGGTGTAGGTGCGCACGCGACGGTCCGATCCGGGGCGCACCGAGAGCAGGCCGCGCTTGATCATCAGTTCGGTGTTGCGCGACACCGTACTGGGGTCCGAACCGAGGGTTTCCGACAGATCCGACGCCGTGGAGCCCGGAGCGATCTTCAGCGCCACGAGCAGCGCGAACTGCGGGGAGGACACGCCCATATCGCGAAACGCGTCCTCGAAGATGCGACCGACGATGCGGTTGGCCTTGCCGATGTTCGAGGCCACGCAGTTGTCCCGGATCTCTTCGAACTCCTCGGCCGAGTGGGTATGTCGTGGGCGCTTGTCGGGTCCGTGCAGCAGCAAGTGGTTCACCTCGCCGTCATGTCTACCGCGAACGCGGATCGTTGGGCAAGATGACCCCTGTCAGTCGTCGGAGTCGTTGAAGTTGAGGGCGAAGATCTGCTCCATCCGGTCCATCGCGGCGGCCTCGTCGCCGCCGTCGATGGTGACGCGGATGACCGCCCCGTACGCGGCCCCCAGGGAGAGGACGTCCATGATGACGGAGGCGTCCACCGTTTCGCCGTTGTAGGTGAAGTGGATATCGGAATCCAGTTGCTGCGCCGTCTGAACGATCATCGCGGAGGGCCGCGCATGAATGCCCTTCGGGTTGGTCACGGTGAGGTCTTTCTCCAGCATCACTGCCAAGTGTACACGCAGGGACCCGAAACGCCCACAGGGTGGGGACGGATCCTACCCGTCCACCCGCTCAAACATCTTCTCGTAGGCGCCGATCCGCAGAAAGTGCAGCTCCCGGGCAAGCCTGATCGTCGGCTTGAGGCCGAAGAACAGGCTGCCGATGACAAAGAGCCACGTGGCGGCGAAGGTGGTGTCCGCGGAGAAGAACAGGACGCTCCCGACAAGAAACAGCATCGCCGCCAGGAAATCGACCACCGTGTGCAGCAACTCGTAGAAGGCATGAATCTGCTGCCGGCGCTCGGACCCCGTGGCGTGCTCGCTGCGGAAGACGTTAATGCGGATCGCCATGGTGACGCCTTACCGCCGGCCGGGGTCTTGTGCCGCCTGGGGGTGTGCCGCGGGATCGGCGATCCAGCGAACCGCCCGGGCGTTGCCGCGTGCCTGTTCCTCGTTCTTGCACCCCGGGATCACGCTGGTTACGGCGGGATTGTTCAGGGGCCAGGCGAGGGCCCACTCCGCCATGGGCGCGCCGTCGGGCACCTCGCGGGTGCGCACCTCTTCCACCTCCGCCAGGATCGCCGCCCGCTTGTCGGGATCCATTCCGGACCGCCAGTCGTTCTCCGGGAACGTGGCATCGGGGCCGTACTTTCCGGTGAGAAATCCGCTGGCCAGCGGTACCCGCGCCAGGACGCCGATGTTCGCGTCGCGGGCAGCGTCAAACACCGCGCCCTCCGGTCCGCGGTCGACGCGGTTGTAGATGATCTGCAGCGTCTCACAGTGTGCCCGCGGCGCCGCCTCCACCTGCCGGAGGTTGGTGTTTTTGCTCACCGAGAGCCCGATGTGTCGCACGAGGCCCTCCGACCGGATCGACCCCAGTTCGTCCCAGAGTTCCTCGTTGAAAAACTCCTCGTCGCTGGGGCTGTGAAACTGCAGCAGGTCGAGGTAATCGGTGCGGAGCGCGCGCAGGGAATCCTGAAGCTGCGTTCGCACGTCGGAGGGTGTCCATTCCCGGGTTCGGTTTTGATAGCCGTGGTAGTGGTGTCCGAACTTGGATGCCACGATCCACGCGTCGCGTTCGTGCTGCAGGCGTTCGCCGATAAGGGACTCCGAGAGATGGTCACCGTAGCACTCCGCGGTATCGATGAGGTTCATGCCCTCGTCGCGGGCGGCGCCGAGGATGCGGTCAACCTCGGCGGCGGTGAAATCGACGCCCCATTCGCCGCCGAACTGCCACGTTCCGACTCCGACGACGCTTACCGTGAGTCCGGTACTTCCCAGTGTTCTATAGATCATGGACGAGAGTATAACAGACCCGGCGCTACCGTCGCAGGTGGCGGACCGCCCACCACACGCGCTGGAGCGTGCCGATGAACGTCGCCGCCGCCATAACCGCGAACAGCAGATTCGTCGCCGCCGGGAGGGCCAGAAACAGGGTGAAGAACAGAACGGTCTCGGTTCCCTCCACAAGGCCGCCGGGCATCTCCACGCTTGTTGCGGGATCGGGCGGGGCCGCGGGCGCGGCGGACGAGCGATGCCGCCGCTTCTCGATCAGGGCGGACAGGTACATCCACGAGGCCCCGTTCACGTAGAACGCCGCCAGCAGGAGCGCCAGCGGACCCGGCGAGGAGCCGCTGCCCCACCACACGCCGAGGGGGATCGTGGCGTACACCGCGAAATCCACCATGATGTCGAGGTAGCCGCCCAGATCCGACTGTCGGCCCCGACGGCGGGCGACGAGCCCATCCAGCCCGTCCAGGACGCGGTTGAACCCGAACGCCAGAAGCGCCCAGCCCCACATCCCCGCCGCGGCGAGTCCCGCAGCAGCAAGACCCGGCGGGAGCGACGCCACGGTAATCGCCGTGGGGGTCACCCACGGGGGAACGGCGTGCACCAGTGGGGCAAGCAGCGAGTCCTTCGCCTGTCGTCCGAATCGATCCAGCACCGTACCGCCTCCGTGGACAACCTACCCGAATATGATCATATTGACAGCGGAGTATGGGAGATTACGTGCATCTTCATGCAGTTTCCCGCCGCTTCGGGGAGGTGCATGCCCTGGACGGCGTCGAGGCCACGGTCCGACAGGGGGAGCTGCTCTCCTTCGTGGGGCCGTCCGGCGCCGGGAAGACCACGCTCCTCAGGTTGCTGGCGGGTCTCGATGATCCCTCCTCCGGGTGGATCGAGCGCAGTCGACCGGTCTCCCGGGAGCATCCCGCGATCCTGGTATTCCAGGACTACCTGCTTTTCCCCCACATGACTGTGTTCGACAACGTTGCCTTCGGGCTGCGTTCGCAGCGTCGCCGTGACCGGTCGTCGCGGGAAGATATCCGCGAACGGGTGATGAGGTATCTGGACCATCTCGGAATCGCCGACAAGGCCGGTTCGTGGCCGGCGCACCTCTCCGGCGGGCAGCGGCAGCGGGTGGCGCTGGCACGGGCGCTGGTCATGGAACCGGATCTGCTGCTTCTCGACGAGCCCTTTGCCAACCTGGACAAGACGCTGAAGCGGGAAACGGCACGCTTCATCCGTCGCCTGCAGGCGGACCTGGGCGTAACGACGATCGTCGTCTCCCACGACCTGGAGGAAGCGGCGGAGGTCTCCGATCGGATCGGGGTGATTATCGACGGTCGACTGCGGCAGCTGGACAGTTTCGAGCGAGTGTATTTCTCACCGACCGATCTCGCGGTCGCACGCCTCTTCGGTCCGGTGAACGTGATTCCCGGCCGCCTGCTGGCGACGTTCGCACCGGAACGCGAGGTCCCCGCCGGTGCCGTTGCATGCGCGCGGCCGGAATCGCTGGACGTCGTGGTCGACGCCGCCGGCGCCGGCACGGTCCGCGAAATCCGGCCCACCGGCGGAACGCCGTCCTATCTGGTGGAGATGCACGGCTGGAGCGCGACGGTGCGCGCCACGGGGGCGGCGCTGAGAGCCGGGACGCGCGTTTCGCTGCGGGCGCGGGAGGTGTTCGTGGTGCATTCGGAGGAGGACGCATGAACGGAACGATTCACACCGGGGCCCGCGGGGCCTCGGGTACCGCGGTCGCGGTTCTGTGGCTGGCGGCGTTTCTCGCGTGCCTGCCGGTGGCGCGGCTCGTCGCCGGCGGGAGCGGGGAGACCACCCGGCGAGACTGGAGTTCCGCCGATTTCGGAGAGATTGCCGCCGCCGCCCGGGGCACCGAGGTGCGGTTCTACATGTGGGGCGGGTCGGACTCCGTGAACGCCTGGGTCGACGGCTACGTGGCCACGGAAATGGCGGACCGCTTTGGCGTCGAGGTGGTTCGGGTGCCGATGGACGCGTCGGTGTTCGTAAATCGGTTGCTCACGGAGAAACAGGCGGGGCAGTCGCGGGGAACGATCGATCTGGTGTGGATCAACGGAGAGAATTTCCGCACGGCCCGACAGGCGGATCTGCTGTACGGACCCTTCACGCAGCTGCTTCCCAACTACCGGCGCTACGTCGATCCAGCCACCGCGGAGACCGACGCCGGATTCCCGGTGGAGGGCTACGAGGCGCCGTGGGGCCGTGCGCAGTTCAATTTCGACGTCGACACCGCCCGGGCACCGGACTACCCCACCAGTTTCGCCGCCCTCCGGGAGTGGGTCCGGGACCACCCCGGTCGATTTACCTACCCGCAGCCCCCGGATTTTACCGGCAGCGCCTTCATCCGCCAGGCGTTCTACGCCGTCACCGGCGGCCACGAGCAGTACCTCGGCGGGTTTGATGCGGATCTGTTCGCCCGGCGTGCGCCGGCGCTGTGGGAGTACCTCAACGCGATCGAGCCCTACCTCTGGCAGGGCGGCGAGAGCTATCCCCGCGATCTGGCGGCGCTGGACGCCCTCTTCGAGCGCGGGGCCGTCGACTTCACGATGTCCTTCACCCAGACCAGCGCCGCCAGCCGGATCGCCAACGGGCGGTACCCGCCATCGGTGGAATCGTTCGTAATGGCGGAGGGCTCACTGTTCAACACCCATTTTGTGGCGATCCCGTTCAACGCTCCGAACACCGCCGGCGCGCTGGTTCTGGCCGACTTTCTGCTCTCGCCGGAGGCGCAGCTTTCGAAGAATCGCCTCGAGAACTGGGGCGACTTCACCGTGCTGGCGATGGATCGCCTGCCACAGGATGTTCGGGAACGCTTTGCGGCGCTCGATCTGGGAGACGCCACCGTTTCCCTCAGTGAACTGGCGCGTACCGCCGTCCCGGAGATTCCGTCGGAGTACTGGGAGGCGCTGGAGCGCGGCTGGGACGAGCAGGTTCGGTTGCGGTAGCCGACAGTGTCGTATCCCCGACGTCCCCTTCCGACAGCCTTCGCAGACCGCCGCCGCGTTGCGTTCCGTCTGGCGCCGCTGCTGGTCTTCTTCGCGATGACCGTGGGAGTCGGGCTGGTCCACGCGGTGCTGCAGTCGCTGGCGCTCGCGGGGCCGCCGGCGCTGGACCCCGCCCGTGAGACCATGAGTCGGTGGTACGCGTACCACGAGCTGCTCACCCGCCCCGACCTGCTGCGGTCCCTGGGGCACACGGTGTACGTCGCCGCGGTGTCCGCCGTGGGGTGCGTGGCCCTGGGATCCGTGGGCGCGTATCTGCTGTGGCGGGCGCCTGATTGGGTTCGCCGGGCGGGGGCGGTGTACCGGCTGCCGATCATTCTGCCCCACATCGTGGTCGCCTTTATCACCGTGCTGTTCTGGTCGGAGACGGGTCTCGTGGCGTCGCTTCTCCGTGCGGCCGGTGTCGTCCGGGGCACCGCAGCGGTCCCGCGGGTGCTCTTCGCCGGACACGGCGTCGGACCCATTCTGGCCTACGTGTACAAAGGCTTTCCCTTTGTCATGCTCATGTCTCTCGGCGTGCTGGACCGGGTGCCCGAGCGGCTGGTCACGACAGCGACGATGCTGGGGGCGGGGCCGGTGCGCGTGTTCGGCGCGGTGGTTCTGCCGCTGCTCGCGCCGCTGCTGAATCAGTTGTTCATCATTCTGTTTTTGTACGCCCTCGGTGGTTTCGATATCCCGTGGATTCTGGGGGCCAGTCGCCCGCAGATGATCCCGATGACCGTGTACGCGCTCTATTTTCAGGGTTCGCTGGCGGATCGCTCGATCGCGATGGCGGCGCTGGTGCTGCTCGCGGCGACGGCGGGACTCTTTGTCGTGGTCTACGCGCGAATCGCCCGTCGCCTCTCGGCCCGGGAGCGGCCGGTATGAGTGTCCCGGCACCGGTACCGGGGACGGCGCCGTCGTCGCGACGGGCGTGGCGCTGGATCGCGCTCCTTGCGGCGTTCGCGGTGCTCTTCGTTTCGCCGGTGGTGGTGCTGGGCCTCCGTGCCGTCGCCGCACGGTGGTCGTATCCCCACCTCCTGCCGGAGGCGTACAGCCTCAGGGCGCTGGAACTCCTGGTGCGGGACGGCGGGCGTCTGGCGCGGTCCCTGGTGTCCTCCACGGTCTACTCGAGCGTGACCGTTCTCCTGGCCTTCGCCGTGAGTGTCCTTCCCGCGAGCGTGCTGGCTCGCTACGAGTTCCGGGGGCGTCTGGCGGTTGAGGCGCTGCTGCTGTCGCCGGTTCTGGTACCGGCGATCACCTACGGCATCGGGCTCCACTTCCTGATGATTCGCGTCGGACTTGCAAACACCACCGCCGGGGTCGTGCTCGTCCTGACCGCGGCGTCGTATCCCTACATGCTGCGGTCCCTGACCGCGGGGTTTCAGCAGATCCACCCGGATTTCGACCGCTGTGCCGCGAACCTGGGGGCGTCGCTGCATCGGAGAGTGCTGACGGTGCATCTGCCGCTGTTGGGACCCGCCGTCGTCGCCGGCGGATCGGTCGTGTTTCTGGTCGCGTTCTCCGAGTACTTTCTGGTGTTTCTCGTCGGGGGCGGGGTGGTGCCGTCGTACACCGGCTACCTGTTTCCGTACGTCTCCGGCGGCGACTGGACGATCGGTGCCGGACTGACCCTGGGGTTCGTTGTGGTTCCCCTGGTTCTGTTCGTGGCGATAGACCGGACCCTGGCGCTGTACTACCGGCGTCGCGGGATGACGGGGATCCAGTAGGGCGCGGACGGTGGTAGTGATGCCGGTCGGCGGCAGCGATGCTGGTCGGCACAGTGCCGCTGGTCGGCAGAGCGCCGCCGCGGTACCTTTGAAGCATGATAGCGGCGCTCCTGATCACCGCCCTGATCCTCTCGGTGGGTTTCCGCCTCGGCATGCGCTACAACATCCGCATGGCCCGGACGGTTCTTGACGCCGTAGAGCGCCGCTTTCCGCCGGTGACGGCGGACTACGTTCCCATCGGCCACGGCGTCGGCTACGGGTTTGAGTACACGCTCACCGGGCCCCTTGAGCGTCTGCGCGGGGTGCTCACCACACTGCCGCGGTACCAGGTGCTGTATCTCCCGATCGCCCGTCTCCTGGGCCGCAACGACCTGCTGAAACTGACGTTCGATTGCCCCGATGCACTTCCCGCCGGGGTGGCAACGCTGGTGCACGAGACCGCCCGTCGGTCGCGGTGGCAGGCGGTGGAACGGGACCCTGACTGGCGGGAGGAGGAGGTTGTGGACGACGGGAACCGTTTTCGCCTCTTCTGTTTCAACCCCCTGGTGGGCGAGCGGATGCGGAGTCTGGTTCCGAAACTGCGGGGTCTGCCACACCTCAATCAGATCAGCCTCGATTCAAGAAACGGAACTATTACCGTTTTTTTGACACCGGATATCAAAAAGATCACAGATGAACTCAAGACGCTGGCGGAAGCGCTGTTTTTCTTGACCGCTCCTATGGGCCGGGTTAATGTGAATTGAACCACATCACAATCCCATAGGAGGTCACCATGTCCTCGATTATTGTAGTCGTCGGAATTGTCGTCTACATCGCCTTGTACTTTCTCTACGGCAAACGTCTGGAGACAAACGTCGTCAAGGCGAACAACGACATCGAAACTCCGGCGAGCCGTCTCTACGACGGCGTCGACTACGTGCCCGCCAAGACGCCGGTGCTCTTTGGACACCACTTTGCGTCGGTGGCCGGTGCCGCTCCGATCATCGGTCCCGTCATCGCCATGGCGTGGGGCTGGCTCCCGGCGCTCGCCTGGATCTGGTTCGGCAACATTTTTGTCGGCGCGGTCCACGACTACCTGGCGATCATGGCCTCGGTCCGCTACGACGGCAAGTCGATCCAGTTCGTCGCCTCGGACCTGATCACCAAGCGCACCGGTAAGCTCTTTTACTGGCTCGTCTTCCTGATCCTGGTGCTCATCGTCGGCGCATTCGGTGCCGTCCTCGGCAACATGTTTGTCGGCGACCCCAGCGTACCCTCCAGCTACCTGCTGATGCTCGTGGCCGGTCTGATCCTTGGTGTGCTGATCTACCGGGTGAAGATGAACTTTACGCTCGCCACCATCATCGGCGTGGTCATGCTCATCGCCGCGATCTTTGGTGGTATCGCGATGCCGATCACCGCTCCCAAGAGCGTGTGGTTCGCAATCATGTTCTTCTACATCATCATCGCCGCGGCGATACCGGTGAACGTGCTGCTGCAGCCCCGCGACTATCTCAACAGCTGGCTGCTGTACGTCGGTCTCGCGATTGGAGCGCTCGCCGCCCTGTCCAGTGGCGTGCAGTTCAGCGCTCCCGCGTTCACCAGTTTCGCCCCGATCGTGTCCGGCGGAAAGCCGAGCCCCTTCTGGCCCGTCATCCCGCTGATCGTCGCCTGCGGAAGCCTCAGCGGATTCCATTCGCTGGTCGGTTCAGGCACCACGAGCAAGCAGCTGGACAAGGAAAGCTCCGGCCTCACGATCGGCTACGGTGGGATGCTCTTTGAGGGCTTCCTCTCGACGATCGTCGTCGTCGCGGTTGCCGGTTACGGCCTGGGCCTGCTGGTCAACGCCGGTCAGGACATCTCCGCCGCCAACTGGGGTCAGCAGTACCTCGCCGCCTCCGGTGCCGCCGGTATCAGCGGTGCGGGGATGTTCACCGCCGCGTATGCGGAAATGGTCGCCTCCACCTGGCTGCGCTTCCTCCCGGGGGCCTTCGTGAAGACGATCGCCGGTATGTGGGTGGCCTCCTTTGCGATGACCACGCTGGATACCACCAACCGGCTGGCGCGCTACACGCTCGCTGAAATCGCCCTGCCGCTGAAGGACAAGTCGGAAGGTGCCTACAACTTCCTGACAAACCGCTGGATCGCCTCGGCGATTCCCGCCGCCCTCGGTATCTACCTGGCGTGGTCCGGTACGTTCAGCATCCTGTGGCCGAGCTTCGGCGCCGGAAACCAGCTGATCGCGTCGATCGCGCTGCTTACGGGTACCGCCTGGGTCGCCAAGCGGCTGAAGACCAAGGCGACCATGGCCCTGATTCCGGCGTACCTGCTGTGGATCACCGTGACCGCCGCCATTCTGTGGCACATGTTCGTCGTCGTTCTGCCGGCGATCCAGTCCAACGCCGTAACCAACACGGTTGTGTTCATCATCGAAGCCGTCATGTTCATCCTGAACGTGGTGTTCATCATCGATTTCGTGAAGACACGCAACGAACCGGCGCCGGAGGCCTCCGAGGCCTGACCCGACCGGTTTCGTATCGCGGGCTTCGCCGATCCGGCGGAGCCCGCTTCACGTTCCCCATCCGGAGCATCAACGATGTCAGAACACCAGCCCAATTTCCTGATCCGGCTTTGGCGTTCACTCCGCGCGTTTCTGCGCGGGATCGATCAGGCGCAACGCGAACGCGTCGTTGCCCTGACCGCCTACGAGGCGCGGGAGCTGGAGAACATGTTTGTGCTCATGCTCCTGGGCTCCTTTGCCGGAATGCCCTCGCCGCCGTCGTTTCTGGCGGTGGAGCTGCTGCCCCACCTGGAACACGAGATTCGCGTGCTCAACCGTCGCGCCGAGAGCTCCACGGACGCTCTCGCGGAGATCATGGGCACCATCGATGCCGACGCCTAGGCGTCCGCCAAGGATCAACAGATGAAGACGATCTTTTTCACCGGCAAGGGAGGCGTGGGCAAGTCAACGCTCTCCGCCGCCGCCGCCTGGCAGCTCGCCGAGTCCGGCAAACGGGTGCTTGCCATCTCCTTCGACCCCGCCCACAACCTGGGTGACATCTTCGGACGCACCCTGGGGCACAAGGTGACGCGTTTCAGCGCCAACCTGGATCTCCGCGAGACCGACCTGGACGAAGCCGCGGCGGAGTACATCCGTCGCAACACCAGCATTCTCACGGAGGTGTACAGCTACACCAAGGCGTTCAACCTGGACCGCTACTTCAAGGTCCTGCGCCACTCCCCGGGGGTAGAGGAGTACGCGGCGCTCACGGCGCTGGAGGATCTGCTGCGGACGTCCGACGACTACGATGTCGTGGTGATCGACACGCCGCCCACGGGACTCACCCTGCGTATCCTGGCGCTGCCGCGGATATCGATTACCTGGGTGGACCGGCTGCGGCGCATCCGCCGCGACATCCTGGACAAGCGCCACACCGTGCACTCCATCACCGGTACGTTCAGCGAGGAGGGGCAGAAGCTGGCGTACGAGGAAAAGGACGACCGCGTCATGCAGAAACTCACCGAGTTGTTCGACCGCTACGTGGCCGTGGCGCGGCACCTGGAGAGCGACGCCAACCGTGTCGCGGTGGTGTTCAACCCGGACTACCTGAGTCTGCGGGAGAGCCAGCGCATCCTGGACGGGCTCTCCGATCTGAACCTCGGCGTCAACGTGGCGTTCAACAACAAGTACACGCAGGGTCTGAGCGAGATCGCCGATTCGATGGAGCGTGAGCTCTTCGACGGTCGAGATGCTCCGCCACCGGTGCACCGCATCCCCTGGGAGCCGTACCGCCGTGAAAAATCCTACGAGATATCCTACGATCTGACGCAGCTGTTCGCGCTGTAACCGAGGAGTGTCCATGCTTGCCTACGAGAATATCGTCTATCAGCCTGCGTTCTACCTGCTCATCGCCGTCACGATCCTGCTGACCCTGGGCTACACCTGGGGGCGCCGGGGGAACCGTCGCATACTCATGGCGGCACTGGACCCGCTGCTGGAGGTGTTTCGCGCCCGGGATCAGCAGTTCACCAACATCGGTGGACAGACTGGGTTTCATGCCAACATAGTGCCGGGCAACTCGCGGACCGTGCGGCGACTCGACGTGACTGTGACCCTGCTGCCGCGCCAGAGCTGGCTGTATATGCCGGTTTCGCTCCTCATCCGCAAGTTCGACCGCTTCCAGGCGATCCTGTTCTTCAACAAGCGCGGCCGCGCGCTGCGGGAGGAGGCGCACCTGATCGACGCGCGCTTCGCCCGGATGGCGGGAAACCGTATCGAACACGCCGACCGCCTGTCGCGGGAGGAGATCGAGTGGGGCGGTCGCACCTTCCATCTGTACACCGCCGGCGACCGGTCCCGGGGGTGGATGGAGGACCTGCGGTCGCGACTCGGTGATCCGCTGACTCTGCAGCACGTGGCGATCGTGCCGGAGCAGCAGCGGGCGTTTGTTTCGATCATTCCGCGTGTGGGGACGGTGCCGCCGATCATGGCGACGGTGCGGGACTGGCTCGACGCGAGCGCCGCCGGTGGTGACCGCACCGGCGCCGACGACGCCAACGACGGCGATGGCGGTGACCGCAGCGGCGCTGAGTCGGTCGGTTAACCGATTACATTTTCACACAGCGGAACAATTTTCTTGTCGGCCCCCGGGAAGCGGTGTAGCTTGAGGGGGTCATGATCATCACTGCGATTGTCGTCGGCCTCGCCGGCGGGGTTACGGCGCTGGCGTTCGCCGCCCTCCGGGCGCGTTGGATCCTCAGGCAGGATGTGGAGAGTGATCGGCTCCGCGAGATCGGCGGATTTGTCCGCAGCGGGGCGATGACGTTCCTCACCAAGGAGTACAAGGCGCTGGCGCCCTTTGTGGTCGTTGTGGCAGCCTTTCTCTACATCGGCAACGACGGCTTCCTGCGGCTGCAGGCGGTCTCCTTCATGATCGGCGCCGGTGCCAGCGCCGCCGCCGGGTTCTTCGGCATGCGCATCGCCACTCAGAGCAACACACGCACCACCCACGCAGCCCTCTCGGGGATGGATCCCGCGCTTCGGCTCGCGTTCTCCGGAGGAGCGGTCATGGGCATGAGTGTCGTCGGCCTTGTCCTGGCGGGCATCTCGGTGGTCCTGTGGATTGCGGTCGATCGCATCGGCGCCGACGAACACGCCATGATCTCATACGTCCTGCCGGTCCTCAGCGGGTTCAGTCTCGGCGCCTCGTCGATCGCGCTCTTCGCCCGCGTCGGCGGCGGGATCTTCACCAAGGCCGCCGACGTCGGCGCCGATCTGGTGGGCAAGGTGGAGGCGGGTATCCCGGAGGATGACCCCCGAAACCCCGCCACGATCGCCGATAACGTCGGAGACAACGTCGGCGATGTCGCCGGCATGGGCGCCGACCTCTTTGAGTCCTTCGTAGGATCCCTGGTCGGGGCGATGATCCTCGCGTTCGCGGCCGACGGATCGCTGGAGCTCAAGTTTGCCCTCATGACATTCCCCATCGGACTCAGCGTGATCGGCATGCTCGCATCCATGATCGGGATCTTTCTGGTCCGTACCGGCGGAAAGCGAAGCCCGCAGGCGGCGCTCAACCTCGGGAGCTTTGGCGCCGCGGGACTGGCGGCGGTCGGGGCGATCCCGTTGCTGTACGGGCTCTTCGGGTCGGCGACGATGCCGGCTGGTATGAGCATGTGGGGGATCTACGGCTCTGTGCTCTTTGGTCTCGCGTCCGGCATCGGCATCGGCGCCCTGACCGAGCTGTTTACCGGGACCGGAAAGCGGCCGGTGAAGGCGATCGTCCGTTCGGCGATGACCGGACCGGCAACGACGATCATCACCGGAATGGGCATGGGAATGCTCTCGGCGCTCTTTCCGATCGCGATCATCGCCGTTGCGATCTTCGCGAGTCACTCGTTCGCCGGACTCTACGGCGTGGCGATGGCGGCGGTGGGCATGCTGGTCACACTCGGCGTGCAGCTGTCGGTTGACGCCTACGGCCCCATCGCCGACAACGCCGGCGGGGTGGCGGTCATGAGCGACTTTCCTTCCGAGGTGCGCGACATTACCGACGAACTGGACAGCGTCGGGAACACGACCGCCGCGGTGGGGAAGGGGTTTGCGATCGGATCGGCGGCGCTCACCGCGATCATCCTGCTGTCGAGCTTTCGGGAATCCGTCGGTGCACAGGTGATCGACCTGACCAACGTGGAGGTACTGATCGGCGTGCTGATCGGCGCGGTGATCCCGTACCTGTTCAGTGCCCTCGCCATGGGCGCGATCGGTACCGCCGCCTTTGAGATGATCGAGGAGGTGCGGCGGCAGTTCAAGGAGTCGCCCGGGATTCTCCACGGCGAGGACGTCCCGGACTACGACCGCTGCGTGGCGATCTCAACCGGATCGGCGCTGGAGCAGATGCGGCTCCCGGGGTTTATCGCCGTGGGCGCCCCGGTGCTGGTTGGCTTCATGGGGGGCGTGGACATGCTGGTCGGACTCCTCGTCGGGGTGACCGCCAGCGGTGTCGTCCTGGCGATCTTCATGGCCAATTCCGGCGGAGCGTGGGACAATGCCAAGAAGATGATCGAGGCGGGCGAGGCCGGCGGTCGCGGCAGCGAGGCGCACAAGGCTTCGGTCGTGGGTGACACCGTGGGTGACCCCTTCAAGGATACCGCCGGACCGGCGATCAATATCCTGGTGAAGCTGATGTCCGTGGTTGCCCTGGTGATCGCCCCGATCCTGAGGACGATGGGAGGTTGAAGATGTCCGTTTCCGACACCCGGTTGTACGCGATTCTGCACCCCAGCCCGGCGCTGATCGCTTCGCAGCTGGATCCGCAGCAGTTTGCCCGCCACTACCTCGCCGGATCGATCCGTCACTACTCCGGGAAAGTGATCTTTGCCGAACTGGACCCGGAGTTCCGCGACGCGTATTTCCACATCGACGAGTTCCTGGAGGACGTGCATCCCCACGAGGACGGCCGCCCCAAGGCGACGAAGTTCATCAGCGTCTACCGCGTCCTGGAGCATCTGGACTTCTCGCGCATCAGATCGCTGTACCTGAGCACGCCGGAGGCGGCGGTGCTCGAGCTGGAGCCGAGCGAGGAGGTTCAGACACGGGAACCGGGACTGCTGCGCATCTTCGCGGAGATCAACCCCGTGCGCATGCTCGTTCTGACTCGCATGAACTTTCTGGAGTTCGGCGATCTGGTGACCAACCCGTCGATCCTGCGAAACGTGCCGGCGCTGTTCTACACGCAGCTGGAGTTCGATGCCGACGCGTTCATCAACGACTTCGAGCTCAACCCGATGATCCCCCCACCGCTGCCGAAGGTACACCCCTCGAAGCTCCGCGACGCGATCAACGAGCTGGTCAACTCACCGCGCAAGCGGACCAAGGGGCTCCTTCTGGACTCGAGTTTCGACACGATCCCGTACCGCATGGTGCGCCACGGGTTCATGTTTGCGCGACACGGAGAGTACCGCTTCTTCCGCATGCCGGCGCACCAGGAGATCGAAAAGAACAACTACAAGTTCTGGAAGGCGATGTAGGCACCACGGGGGCGCGGCCGGGGCGGCCGCCCCGGGCATCGCGCGACTGCGCCGGGCTCCCTGCGACCGCTCTCCGGCCGACGCGTGACTGCGCCGGGCTCCACGCGGCCGCTTCGTGCTCCACGAGACTGCTCTGGCCTCCACGTGCACCCGTGTTTGTTGTTGACAAAGTTAGTCATGTTTAATACCTATTAGGCGAGACTAACATTCAAGGAGCCTTCATGCGCGCACGGTTCATCGCGTTTATCATTTCACTCTTCGTGGCGGTGGTTCCCGCTTTCGCCACAGGTCAGGCGGAGCAGACGCAGGACGTCGTTCACGTCTATTCCCATCGGCACTACGAGACCGACGACGCCCTCTACGCCCGATTCGAGGAGCTTACCGGTATCGAGGTACAGGTTGTCCAGGCCGGGGAGGACGAACTCATCCAACGCCTGAAGGCCGAGGGGCCCAACACGCCGGCGGACGTGCTGATCACGGTGGACGCCGGACGTCTCTACCGCGCCTCCCGGGAGGGTCTGCTGCAGCCGGTGGATTCGCCGACCATAGAGTCCCTGCTTCCGGCTCACCTGCGGGCGTCCAACAACGAGTGGTTCGGTCTCACGATCCGGTCGCGGATCATCGCCTACCACCGCGACCGCGCCGACCGCTCGATACTCACCACATACGAGGCGCTGGCGGGTGACGCGTTCGCCGACAACGTGGCGATCCGTTCTTCCAGCAGTATCTACAATGTGTCGCTGCTGGCTTCCATCATCGAGCACGACGGCGTCGACGCCGCCCGGGAATGGGCCGCCGGCATGACCGAGAGCTTCGCGCGACCGCCGCAGGGCAACGACCGTGACCAGCTCCGCGCCGTGGCAGCCGGCGAGGCGGACTACGCGGTGGTGAATACCTACTACCTTGGCCGCATGCTCACCTCGTCGGACCCCGCCGATGTGGAGGTCGCGGAACAGATCGGCGTGTTCTTCCCCAACCAGCCCGGCGTCTCCGGAAGCGATGGCCGCGGCGCGCACATCAATGTCAGCGGCGCCGGGGTGACGCGCTACTCCGACAATCCGGAGGGGGCGGTGCGCCTGATCGAATTTCTGCTGAGTGACGAGGCGCAGGCGGCGTTTGCCCAGGCGAACTACGAGTACCCGGTCCGCGACGGCATCGAGCTGGCGCCGGAGGTCGCAGCCTGGGGTGACTTCAAGGCCGACACACTGCCGCTGGAGGTGCTGGGTCAGAACGCGCGGCAGGCAACCATGATCTTCGACGAGGTCGGCTGGCGGTGACCGAACCGGCGTCCCGGACGAGTTCCGACCGGAGCCGTACCGGCGACAGACCATACGCTCTTCTCTCGCCCCGTGGCCGCTATCCGATCTGGACGGCGGCCGCGCTTCTTCTCGTCGCAGTGGTGGTGGCGCCCTACGTGCCCCTCGCCGTGAGTCTGGTCTCCGGTGGCGGAGAGAGCTGGGAGCATCTTCGGTCCACGGTGCTCACACGCTACGTCGTGAACACGGTGGTGCTGGTGGGGGCGTCGGCGGTGCTGGCCACGGTCCTCGGTGTGGCCGGGGCGTGGATTCTGGAACGCTATGACCTGCCCGGGACGCGGGTCCTGGAACTCCTGTTTGTTGCACCCCTGGCGGTACCGGTGTACATCGGGACGTTCACCTGGAACGGTATCCTCGCCTGGGGCGGGCCGGTGTACCGGCTGTTCGGCGGGACGCTCCCGTTCCGCGGCTGGTGGGCGGCGGTATTCGTCATGGTGGTGGGGCTGTACCCCTACGTCTACCTCACCACGCGGGCGGCGCTGATGTCCAACTCCCGCGTGCTCTTCGAGGTCGTGGCTTCCCTGAGCGGCGCCGGTACCGGTCGCCGCACCGCCTACTGGCGGCGACTGTGGAGTGGCGTAGTGCCGTCGCTGCGCCCGGCGATCGTGGGTGGTGCCAGCCTGGTCGCCATGGAGGTCATGAACGCCTACGCCACGCCGGTGTACCTGGGGGTGGATACCCTCTCCACGGGGGTGTTCCGGACGTGGTTTGGACTCGGAGACCTGGACACCGCCACTACCCTCGCCGCGATCATCCTGCTGGCGATGCTGGGCCTCATCGCCGTGGAGCAGTACGGCCGGGGCCGTCGGCGCTACACCGCTGCCGGCGGGGCCCCCGCGCGACCGGTGACCGTCACGGGTGTGGCGCGCGTGGCGCTGGTGGGGGCGCTGATTCTGCCGCCGGCGCTGGGGTTCGTCCTGCCCATGGTGCAGCTCGGCTGGTGGACCGTGCTCTCGCTGGAGGCGGGGCAGGCGACCGGAGTTCTGGCAACCACGCTGCGGACGGTCCTGCTCGCCGGTGGCGCCACCGGAACGATCCTCGCCGTAGCGATCCTGCTCAACCTGGCGGCGTACCTCCGACCCGGGCGGCTCATGTCCGGGGCGCTGCGGGTGGCGGGAATCGGCTACGCGGTGCCGGGCACCGTTGTGGCGATCGGCGTGCTGGCCGTGTTCCGGTCCCTGAGCGTGATCGATCAGCGTCTGTTTCTCTTCGGTACGGTGGCGGGCCTGCTCTTTGCCTACGCCGCCCGCTACCTGGCGGTGGCCGTGCAACCGATTCAGGCGGGGTTCGCGCGCCAGCACCGCAGTACCGTGGACGCAGCCCGTTCGCTGGGGAGCGGGCCGTGGCGCGTCCTCACCCGCGTGGTACTGCCGGTGTTTCGACCCACGTTGGCGGGTGCGGCGCTCCTGGTGGCGATCGACGTGATCAAGGATCTGCCGATGACGCTCCTCCTGCGACCGTTTGACTTCAGCACGCTGGCGGTGGATGTCTACCGCCTGGCGTCGGACGAACGCATGCCGGAGGCGGCACCACGGGCGCTCTTGCTGGCGGCGGTGGGAATCCTTACTATTTGGATCATTATGAAACCCGCCGTGCACCGATCGGAGGATGCCTGACGCATGCTGCGACTTCACCGACTGACACGCAGATTCTCCGGCATGGACCACCCCGCCGTCGACCACCTCGATCTGGATATCGCCGCCGGTGAGGTGGTGGCGCTCGCCGGGGCCAGCGGTTCGGGCAAGACGACCACGCTGCGACTGATCGCCGGATTCGACCGTCCTGATGGCGGCGAGGTGGTGGTGGAGGGACGGACCGTGGCCGGTGACGCCGCCTTTGTGCCCCCGGAACGGCGAAACGTGGGGGTCGTCTTTCAGGATTTTGCGCTCTTTCCGCACCTGACGGTGGAACGAAACGTGGCCTTCGGGATCTCCGATGCCCGCGGTCGCGAGCAGCGGCGCCGGGTGGCGGACCTGCTTGAGCTTGCCGGTATCCCCGAACTCGCCGGGCGCTACCCGCACGAGATTTCCGGCGGGCAGCAACAACGCGTTGCGCTGGCCCGAGCGCTTGCCCCGCGGCCGGACATCATCCTCCTGGATGAACCGTTCAGCAACCTCGACCACACGTGCACCCACCGCCTGCTCTCGGAGACGCGCCAGCTCCTCAAGGGCAGTGGCGCCACCGCCGTGGTGGTGACCCACGACCGCTACGAGGCGTTCACCCTCGCCGACCGAATCGCGGTGCTGGACTCGGGCCGGCTGGAGCAGATCGGGCCGGCGGAGGAGATCTACGCCTCCCCCGCCACGCGGCACGTGGCGGAGTTTGCGGGGAGTGCCTCATTCGTTCCCGTGTGGCGTGCGGCGGACGAGTGGACATCACCGTTGGGCCCGGTGCCGGACGACGTCGCCATCGTCCCGGCCCGCAGCGGTGGACACCTCGCGGTGGTACGGCCTCACCAGGTCGAGGTAACGTGCGGTCCGTGCCACGACGCTGAGCACAACGCCCGGATTCTGGATGTCAGTTTTCTGGGTGCCGTGTTGGCGGTACGGGCGGAGGTTGCCTGGGATACCGGCGCGGAGGACCTGCTCGTGCACGTCCACGGACCGATGGACGGACTCCACGCCCGGGCCCCGGCGCGGGTGGATTGGACGCAGCGGCGGACGGGGCGCGATGCGCCGGACGAGGCGCGCGTGGCCCCCTCCGGCGTCCTGCGCTAATCGTTCAGTGACCGCAGATACGCGTCCAGCGCGTCCCGTGCCTGCTGTTCCGCCTCCCGCGCATCCCTGAGATCATCGCCCAGCAGATCCAGCCGCGACTCCTGTTGGTCGAGGTCGTTTACGTAGCGCCGATAGAGGCTCGAGTTCCGGTCCAGGTTGGCCATGTTGCCGCGAATCCGCTCCTGGTCGCGGAAGATCTGCGCCTGTTCGGTTTCCAGCTCCTGCCGTCGCTGCTGGTGCTGCTGCACCTGGTCGCGAAGTTCGACCACGTTCTGCAGGATTCGGCGGGTGCGCGGGTCCAGCAGCCGGTTGCTGCCGAACTCGACCAGCGTGCCCCGGTCCATCGAGGTGAGCACGTAGCGCTGCTCGCGGATCTGTTCCTCCACCACAGTGGTCCGGCTTCCCCGGCTCTCGATCACCGCCACATCGGAGCGTTCCTCGAGAGGCTCGGGCGATACGAGGTCCCAGCCCTGCCGCCGCGGATGGCTGAACCGTACGGTTGGCAGCGTGGGCATGTCGCCGTCGACGATGAGCGTGTAGACCGTTGTGACCCGGGCGCGGCGCTCGGCGACCAGCGTGCCGTCGACGATTCGGATCGTCCTGAGCTCCTCGGTTCCGGCGCCGGTTGAACGATCCACCGTGAGCTGCAGATCCCGGGCGTACGGGATCACGCGGTCTGCTCCGGCCGGGGTGATCGTCAGTTGACTGTCGCCGACGTACCGGTCCCCGTCAAAGATCGTCAGCGGACCCGCCGGAAGCTGCGTGTCGGTGGCGTTGGTGAAGGCGAGTGAAATCCTGGGCCGATCACCGTCGCTGCGGGGATCGAAACTGCGAATCGTCTCGGCGGTGAAGGAGCGATCGACGATGGGAATCATCGCGGACTGACCGCGGGAGATCGAAACCGGCTCACTGACGGTGAGCGCAACCCCCGTGAGGCGCTGGTTGCCGGCCACGCGGGACGGGGCGGAACCGGAGATCGTGTCCATCTCCGCCATGGGGGCGGCGTCGAACGCCATGCTTCGCAGCGCCCGCGACGGCGCCTCCAGTCCCGACTCGGCGGCCGGGCCTACGACGCGCTGCTGTCGCGCGATGTGCTGTGGCGGGTAGAGGTCGAAGAAGTACGTATCCGGTGCCGACGACACGAGCCGCAGCTGGGTGCCGGTCCAGTCCAGATTGCTGGTGTTGTCCACGTGGGCCCACCCCTGGAGCGTAACGGATCCGTCGTGCATGACGGCGCGATAACTCGTCTTCCACACCGGCATCTCGCGAAGATAGCGGAGCGTCACGGTGCGCTCGCCGGAGCCACGGAGGTGGATCGTGACGGTGCGCGTGCCGCCATCGCCGGATCCCGACCGCAGTACGGCCAGGGCGCGGTCGACCTCTGCCGCCAGGGCGGCGTCCATGACGGTGAGCTCCTCAACGGAGGCGATGGGCAGGCGCAGGACTCCCTGCGGTCTGGTGATCACGAGTTCGCCGTCGCCGTCGCGGTCTGTGGTCCCGCCGGTTGTGCCGTTCACCGCAAGGATACGGCCGCGATAGGTCGTCCCGCCGGTGTCGCGTACCGACACGTCGACGCCGCGCAGTGCCGCGGCGAGATCGGCGAGTGATTTCACGGCGGTGAGGTCGATCCGAAACTGTCCGAGGCGCCGGTCGAGGGGCTCACCGGCGGGGGAGTCAATCTGAAAGGTGGTGCCGCCGTCGGCGTCCAGAACCGTGAGGGAGCGAATCACGTCGCTCATCTGGTCCGCGGGGACATCGAGGTGTAGATTCGCATCGTCGGTGACGGCGATCTGATGGACAAACTCGGCGACGCCGCTGGTAAATATGGTGACGCGCGCCACCGGAGGGGTGGCTGCGGCGGGCTGCTGCGCCACCGCCGGGATACCGGAGAGGGCCGGACAGAGCAGTGCCAGCCCCACAACGACGTTTCTGACGATATTCATGGTCGTGATTGTATCACCCTCCCTCACGGATGAACGATGGTCACCGGTGGCGCGTGGCCACCGATGACCCCCAGGGCTTACGCCCGCTGGACCATACGCTCGCCGGATTCGGTGAGCACGCGACCCAGGCGGAGCATGACCGTACCGAAGACCCGGCGCAGACTCCTGTTGGGGCGGGGTGACCGGTTCCGGCGGCGATAGCTCGTGGCGTGCGCACGGATGAGCTCCGCGCGACCTTCATTCAGGATCTGGTTCTCGTGGTGGTGGTAGTGCATGGCATCCTCCTCGTCAGATGCATTTGCTGCGATCCGCGGGGGCTGTTCATGCAGTGACCGGTGGTGCAGGAACAGTGCGCCCGCGGCACGGGCACAAAAAAAACCGCAGCCCCGGAAGGCAGCGGTCCTGTTCCTGAATCAGATGCACCGGTGTTGGTGCGACTAATGCAGTCTGGAGCATGCCTGTCCGGCGACAGATGCTGGTGATACGGCGACGCAACGATAAATCATCAACATGTAACGCATGCTCCTTTCAAAAGTGTTACCGGCAGTATGCAGCACTTCGGGAATTCTGGCAAGGTATTTCGAGAATATTCGAAAAAAAAGACGTGATTGGAGCGGAGGCGCGAACTGGCGATGTCGACCGTGCGATCGCGGCTGGTCCGCACCGCCGCCGGTCCGTGCGCGGCCCCGGCGCCCCTCAGCGCATTCGCCGCGAGACGGCCTCCACGAGTTCGTCTACCACCCGTCGCTGCTCCGCCTCCGAGCCGGTGCGCAGGTCGTCCACCACGCACGTTTCGATGTGGCGGCGCAGGATGTTTTCGCTCACTTTCGCAAGGGCGGCGCGGACCGCGGAGATCTGATCGACGATGTCCATGCAGTAGCGTTCTGACTCGATCATCTTCTGGATGCCCCGCACCTGCCCCTCGATACTCTTCATCCGCGTGAGGGCGGCCTGGTTGACGCCGTGGGGGCCGAGAAGCGGACGGGGCGAAGTGGACTCTGCCGCGTCGGAATGGTCGGCGGGCTGAACCTGGGGGTCCTGTGTCGCGTCTGACATGTCGATACCATACGCCATTCGATGGGTGATGGCAACACCCCACCCCCGGGGGGTGGTTGACCAAGCGGGCAATCCGATGCATCCTGTAGGTGTCGTGGGACAGAATCTTCAACTTCACATCGAAGGCATGACCTGCACCTCCTGCGCCGCCGCCGTGGAAAAGGCTCTCGGCAACGTGCCCCAGGTCTCGGTAGCCCAGGTCAACTTCGCCGGCCGAAAGGCCCTTCTTGAACTCGACGACGGTGTCGATGCCGGTACCGCCGATGAGTTGCAGCAAACACTGAAAAAGGCGGTGCACGACGCAGGATACGCCGTCGTGGACCCCGATGAACGGCGCGCCCAGGCGGAGGAGCATCTTCGGAGCGAACGGCGCCGGCTGATCTGGTCGTGGGTCGTCACATTGCCGCTCATGGTCCGTATGCTCCTCAGCATGGTGTGGGGTGTGCAGGTTCTCCCGGGACTTCCCGGTGAGCTCGTCACGCTCGCCCTTGCCGGTATCGTTATCCTCGGAATCGGGTGGCCGGTGATTCGCAGTACGTGGAATTCGTTCCGCAACCTCGCGTTTACCATGGACTCGCTCATCGGGATCGGGTCGCTGGCGGCGTATTCCACCGGGGTGTTGCGCGTCTTTGGCGTCGAGATCGGTGACTTCACCTCCGTCGGTGCCATGATTGTGGCGATCAACTTCATCGGCAACTACATCAAGGTGAAGGCCACCGGGCGCGCCAGTTCCGCCATTCAGCAGCTGCTGGAAATGGGAGCCAAGCAGGCGACCCGTCTGCGCGCCGACGGCAGCGAGGAACTGATCGACGTGGCGGAGCTCGCCGTAGGAGACACGGTCCGCGTGCGGCCCGGCGAGAAAATCCCCGCCGACGGGACGATCCTGCGTGGCACCACCAGCATCGACGAGTCGATCGTCAGCGGCGAATCGGTGCCGGTGGACAAGGAAGCCGGCAGTCCCGTGGTGGGCGCCACGATCAACCAGATGGGAACGGTCGAGGTACGCATCGAACGCACCGGCGCCGACACGTTCCTCTCTCAGATCGTTGATCTTGTGGAGGAGGCGCAGGCCTCCCGCGTTCCGGTTCAGGAACTCGCCGACCGGGTCACGGCGATCTTCGTCCCCGCGATCCTCATTTTGTCGCTGCTCACCTTCGCCGGGTGGCTGACCCTGACCGCGACCGGGGTCATCGGTACCGCCGGGATGGATGTATCTGCCGCGCTCTCCGCGGCGATCGCCACGCTGGTCATCGCCTGTCCCTGCGCACTGGGCCTCGCGACACCCACCGCCCTCATGGTCGGTATGGGCTACGGCGCCGAACACGGCGTCCTGGTCCGCAACGGGGAGGCGATCCAGACGGCGCGTGAGCTCCAGACGATCGTCTTTGACAAGACCGGAACGCTCACGGTGGGACGTCCCGAGGTTCGCATGGCGGAACACGACGGCCACGCGATCGCCGGAACAGACCCTCGGCTGCTGACGCTGGCGGTGGAGCAGCAAAGCGAGCATCCCCTGGCGCGGGCGATTCGCAGCCACATCGAGGATGAACTGGCCAAGGACGTCGCAGACGGAGGTTCCGGTGGGCACGCCGTTGCTCCGGAGGCCGGCGACGTGGAGGCGGTTCCGGGCCACGGCATCCGCGCCACGGTGGCCGGTCATCGTGTGCTGGTGGGCAGCATGCGCTGGCTGCGCGCCGAGGGCGTCGAGGTGTCCGAGGATATCGCCGGCCGCGCCGACGCGTGGAAGGCGGATGGCATGACCGTGGTCGGTACCGCCGCCGACGGTCGGCTGGTGGCCACCTACGGTCTCGCCGACGCGATCAAGGCCGACGCCACGGAGGCGATCGCGCGGCTCCACGAGCTCGGGCTCAGTGCCGCGATGCTGACCGGCGACAACGAGACCGCCGCCCGGGCGATCGCGCAGCGGGCGGGCATCGACGAGGTGTACGCCGAACTGCTGCCGGCGCAGAAGATCGACGCCGTGCGGCGACTGCAGGACGAGGGTCGCGTGGTGGCCATGGTCGGAGACGGGATCAACGATGCCCCGGCGCTCAAACAGGCGCAGGTCGGCATCGCGATCGGGACCGGCACCGACATCGCGATCGAGTCGGCGGACATCACGCTCATGAGTTCGAGTCTGGCGATGATTCCGCGGGCGGTGGAGATCTCGAGGAGCACCTTCGGGAAGATCCGCACCAACCTCTTCTGGGCGTTCTTCTACAACCTGGTCGCCATCCCGCTGGCGGTCACCGGGTTGTTGCACCCGGTGGTGGCTGAGATCGCCATGGCGTTCAGCTCGATCACGGTTGTGAGCAACTCACTGCATCTGAAGCGAATCCTCCGGAGGGAGGAACGAAATGAAACACGCGAAAGGAGTACCGATATGGGACTGTTCAGCAAGAACAACACGGTGGAGTACACCGTACCCGACATGAACTGTGGCCACTGCGAGGCCAAGGTGACCGCCGCGCTTGAGGGCGTCGCCGGCGTGAAGAAGGTCAAGGCCACCGCCAAAGACAAGCGGCTGGTGATTGAATACAGCGGCGATACCGCCCCGGACCTCAACACTGTGAACACGGTGCTGGAGCCGGCGGGATATCCGGCGCAGCAGGCGTAAACGGGCGTACGCGCCTCGCGCGGGTCCGGCGCTTTCCAGCGCCGGATCGTATCAGACGCCGTCGGTGGCGGGTTCGGTGACGGACCGTTCGTCCGGGATCGCCCGCCCCGTTCCGGCGCTCTTCAGAAACACTGTCGACCGTACCCCGGTCGCCAGGTTTTCCATCGTCATCCGGGAGTCGATGACCTCGAGCGCCCGGATGACGTTGATCATTCCCAGACCCGTGCCGTCCTTCCGCGCGGACCGTCCACGACGAAAGAACTGACTGCTGCGGACGTCGATCGGGGTGCCGACCGCTTCCTTCCACGGAAGGTGGCGACCGCGGTGTTCGATCGTGATCACGGCACCCTCCCGCGACGGCACCGCCCGCACCGTGATTGTGCGATCGGCGAACCCTTCGGTGGCCTCGATCGAGTTCGTGATCACGTTCTCCAGAATCGACAGCAGCGCGTTGCGGCGCGTCTCCACCACGACCTCTTCCGGCACGTACAGGTCCAGATGGACCGCGTGTTTCAGGTCCCTGTTCACCTCGACGAAGTAGTACACGACGCGCCGAAGCACCTCGCCCAGAGAGATCGGCTCCAGCTCGTGGTGGTCGCCGGCGGTTGCCACGTAGAGGATCGACTCGATGCGATCGTCCAGGCGTTCCGCGTAGCGCTGCAGTGTGGCGGCGGTGTCATGATTGTCGGAGAGCCGCTCGACCGAGGCAAGTGCGGAAAGGCCGGCGATATCGTTTTTCATGTCGTGAACCAGGCCGGCCACATTGGTCCCGAGTTCCGCAAACGGCTGGATCGACTCGGCCCGCCGCGTGAGGATGTCCCGCTGACGGCGCAGCGAGAGCGTCTCCTCCTCGAAGATGAAGAACAGCAGCCCGAGATAGACGAGCACGAAGTTGATGACGTTGATGCGCTGCCACACCGAGAATCCGTGGCTGACCCCGGCGGCGTACGCAAACACCAAGGTGAGCCCGACGGTGATCCCGAGAATCGTCAGCGTTTTCCTGCCGAACAGCGCCATCTTGTACGCCGCCGCCAGGGAAACGGACAGCAAAATGAACGCCGAGAGCTGAGACGGATCGTCGTTGGTCAGGACAAGGAAGAACGAGAGCAGCAGGAGCAGCAGAAACTGCATGAAGCGAATCGCCACGTTGTCGAACTGCGCCAGGACGACGAATACCACGACCGCAAGGGCCCCGGTGAGCTGAAACACGTCGGTGAAGCCGCCGTAGTCAAAGATGTCCTGGAAGATGCCCACGAAGAAGAAGAAGGCAAAGGCGTAGTTGATCTTCTGAGACAGCTGCAGTGAGAAGAACCTGTCGATCAGTCCCGGTTTAGTTCCAGTTCCCACGAAGCGCACGCTCGAGATCAAGGATTGCGTCCATCTCGGCGCACGGCGTTGCACGAATCCGTTTCACCAACGGTCTTCGGATCTCGTCGGCGTTCCACGCGCCGGACACAAGGGGATTGTACACCGACTGGGCCCGGTCTGTCTCCCGATCGCGATCGTGATCGGCGATCATGACCAGTGCCAGGAGGCTCATGCCGCGCTGGATCAGGCGCCTGTCACCGCCGGGGAAATGCGAAATCCGCTCCAGGCGGGTAAACACGTCGCGGTCGTCCTCGCGGCGGTGATCGAAGATATTTTCGGCGGATTCAGCGAGGAGATAGGTCGCAAGGTGCTGCGTCGCGACCCGGTCAGGGTTTTCGCACGCGGCGATAAACGGCATTGCCGCGATGAGTTTGGCGACCGGATTGCGCCGAAGACGATCCAGTTCTCCAATGCTCAACCGGAGCCGTTCGGCGACGATCTGTGTCACGGTATCCCAGACGCGTTCATCAAACATACGATTTCACAAATAATTAAAATGATTCTCTTCAAAATTTTCAAGCGATCGGAGGGCAGACATACGGTTGTAGATCCCTCCCGGCGCCGCTATTCTGAATCCCATGGACCCCGTGCTTCAGACCGCCATCCTCGCCACCGCCGTCGCGCTGGTTGCGGTTGTCTTTACCGTTCTGGTGATGCGCCTGCGGGATTCGACCCGCCGGGCAGCTGCTGCTGCGGAGGTCTCCGGACTGCGCGAGCGCCTCGCGGAGCGCACCTCGGAGCGCGACGAGGCCCGCACCCGGGCGGACCGGGCACAGGCCGAGGCGGTGGAACTGCGGAGCAGGGCCGCAGCCGATGCCGAGCGGCTGGCGTGGCTGCAGCAGGCGGAACACACACTGCGGGAAACGTTTGAGTCGCTGGCGTCACGGACGCTGCAGCAGAGCACCCGCACCCTCACCGAGCAGAGCAAGACGCAGCTCGACCAGTTTTCCCGGGCGATGAAGGCGGACTGGAACTCCCAGAAGCTCGAGATTTCCGGCCTGGTGAATCCGGTGAGCGAGGAGCTGCGGAAGCTCGATGCCCACGTCCGGACGCTCGAGGAGAAGCGGCAGGGGGCGTACCAGGGAATTACGGAGCAGATCCAGATGATCTCGCAGCAGTACCGCGCCCTGCAGCAGGCGACCAGTTCCCTGGATCAGGCGCTCCGGGCGCCCAACGTGCGGGGCAAGTGGGGTGAGGTTCAGTTGCGGCGTCTGGTGGAACTGGCGGGGATGAGCGAGCACGTGGATTTCGACGAGCAGGCCGGCGGCGGCGACGGTCGCGGTCGACCGGACCTGATCGTGCATCTGCCCTCGCGGGCGATCATGCCGGTGGACGCCAAAGCCCCCATGAACGCGTACCTCGAGGCGCAGGAGGCAGCGTCGCCGGAGCTGGGCCGACAGGCGCTGAAGCGCCACGCCGGGGCGCTGCGCGGTCACATCCAGGCGCTGGCGACCAAGGCGTACTGGAAGCAGTTTGAGCGGGCACCGGAGTTCGTGGTGCTCCTTGTCCCCTATGAGAGCGGACTGTCCGCCGCCTTTACCGCCGACCCGGATCTGCTGGAGTACGCTCTGGCGAACAAGGTCGTGGTGGCGGCGCCGGCGAGCTTTCTGGCACTGCTGCGCGTGGTGGCCTACGGCTGGATGCAGGTGCAGCTCTCGGAGAACGCGGAGGCGATCTCCCGGGCGGGGCGTGAACTCCTCGAGCGCCTCGGACCCTTTGCGGAGCACCTGAACAAGGTCGGCGCGAGCATCAACCAGGCCGCCGACCGCTTCAACGACGCCGCCGGTTCCTTTGAGCGGCGCATTCTGCCCACCGCCCGACGACTCCACGAACTCGGCGCCGCGAGTGAACCGCCGACGGAGATCGGCCAGGTGGAATCCCACGGCAGGAGGATTCAGCATGAGGAATGATCAGATCGCACTGATGGACGCAATCAGGACCGCGACCCGGGTTGTGGTGTTCTCAGGTGCCGGTGTGTCCACCGACTCCGGAATCCCGGATTACCGCGGAAGCGGCGGACAGTACGAACGCTACCAGCCGGTGTACTACGATGAGTTTCTTGCGGACGGTGAAAAACGGGTGGAGTACTGGACCCACAAGGCGTCCGTGTGGCCCGCCATGCGGGAGGCGCGTCCCGGTCCCGCCCACGAGCTGGCGCGGGCGCTGGCGGACCGCGGACGGCTCCAGGGCGTGATCACCCAGAACATCGACGGACTTCACGAAAAGAGCGGCCTCTCGCCGGAGTTCATCGTGAACCTCCACGGCACCAACCTTGAGGTGGAGTGCATCGGGTGCGGCGCGCGGCACCCGGCCGGCGATATCCTCGATCCCCTCGCGGCGATCCTGTCCGGTGGTGCCGAGGGGAGCGGCGCCGGCAGACCGCTGGCCGAGAGCGACGTGCCCCGATGCGACGCCTGCGGCGGATACCTCAAACCGGCGACCGTCATGTTCGGCCAGAGCCTGAAAGCCGGCGAGATCGCCCGGGCCGAAGCGATGCTCTCCGGCTGCGACCTGCTGCTGGCGATGGGCTCCACGCTCACGGTGCAGCCTGCGGCGACGATTCCGGTGGTGGCGCGCAACAACGGCGCCCGCCTGGCGATCGTCACCCGGGGCGAGACACCGCTGGATGAAATCGCCGACTACCGCATCGACGGTGGCGTGGGGGAGTTCGCCGCCGCGGCGATCGCCGCGATCCGGTAAGCGATCGCCGCGATCCGGTAAGCGGTCGCCGCCGGAGGGGCGCGGCGCCGCGATCGATCACTCGTCGCGGAGGTACCACACCAGGTTGGAGTAGTCGTTGGTGACGCCGTGCTCGTCGAGGACCTGGGCTATCTGGCCGCGGTGATGGGTCTGGTGGTTGAACATATGCAGCAGGCACTGCCACCGGGGCTGCGTGTAGCGGGTGCCGGCGGAGTTGGCGTAGGACACCTCCTCGGCGAGGTTCTCCGCCGTGAGGCCCCCGCAGTACGCCGCAATGCGTGAGTCCAGCGCCTCCCGTACCGTCGACCACCGTTCCGGGGATCCGTCGCCTCGATCCGGCGCGGTCGGCGCCGGATCCACGCCCAGCCAGAGCCGACGCAGCCACACCACATCGGAATCGACGATGTGAAACAGAAGTTCCGTGGCCGACCCGAAGTGGGTGGTCCCGGCGCGCGCGAACACCTCGCCGTATTTCGAAGCCAGCTCCGCGATCGCCTGGTTCACCTGTCGGTTGTACCACGCGAGGGTGTGGAACATCCCCGGTATCAGTTCTGAGTGCGACATGTGTTTCCTCCCGGTACAGTATAGGGGACTGGCCCGGACGAGCTCCACGACCGTCCGGGCTTCAGGTTTTCACGGAGGCACGGATCGGGACATCGGTGCCGAAGGGCGCGAGCCCCGGCTACGGAATGACTCCGAACTTGTCGTTATCGATGGTGATGTACGTCTTTTCGTTGTTGGAAATCGTGAAGCTGATAACCTGAGCTGTGCCGTTTACGTAGGGGTAGTAGTAGTCTCCTGAACTCAGGACCCCGTCCCGGTCGACGTCGATAGCGGCCCACAGGATGTAGTCATCCTCGCTGAACGCCCAGTCGTCGCCGGACGACCGCGAGTGTACAGTGTTGCTGAACGACCGTCCTTCGTTTGTGTAGGAGAGCGCCACATAGCTGGAGTTCGGAATCCGAACAACCCTCCCCAGATCGGGCACATTTCCCGTGTAGTCGACCGTTGTATACAACGGGATCAGCGTGTCGGAATCGAACGCGGGGAGATCCGGCATCGTCCCTTCGACGACGACGTAGGTGTCCGCAACCCATAGCTCTTCCTGGGCGCAGGAGGCCAAACCCGGAAAGACACCGACAATTGTGAGCAGTGCCACTTTTCGGACCAGAGAACGATAATTGAATTTCTTTTTCATGATGAGCTGATAATCTACACTATTTAATCATATTAATGCAATGGTATTCGACAATTATTCCATTGTCGTTGATCGTTGTTGCCCGTGTGGGTGAATGTCCAGCGGGAACGGGCGGGCCCCGACGGCGTCGCAGGCGTCCAGCGCCGGCGACAGGAGGCTCCACGTCGCTCGATTCAGATATCTCCTGATTCACGGCGTTCGCGGACGGCGTTTGCTGGTCCCTGCGACCAACTCTTTCATCCGTCGGGCAAAACGGTCGTCCCACCAGCCGTTGAATATGCGTTCCGATGATCCGGCGTCCACTGCCGCTGAAGCCGGCGTGTGTTCGGCACGGTCCTCGGCGTCGGCGAAGCTGTTGCCAAGGGCGATCCGTTCGTACAGCGTCCGGGTGTCCACATCGTTCGTTCTGGTTTCCATACGTCCTCCTGTCGGGTCGTGTTCCAACATAGGAGGATTCCCGGGGTCGGACGAGGACATATGTCCGACCCATACACCGGCGTTGGCGGTACTATGGGGACATATGGACCACGGTACGGACGACAGCACGATTGCGACCTACGTGTCCCGGTTTGGACTGGACCGCTCATTCCCCGAGCCAATACTGCGAAATCTCCGGCTGCGACGGTTCGACGCGTTCGAAACGATCCTGCGGGAGGATGGGACGGTTTCCGACCTCTATCTCCTGGTGGAGGGACGGCTCCAGTGCACGCACTTTCACATGAACGGGAAGGCGGCGGTACTCGCGGTGGTGGACCCGTTCTCTGCGATCGGCGATCTGGAGGTGCTCAACGATCACCCGATCCGGAGCAATGTGTTCGCGATCAAACCGACCACGACGCTCGCGGTGTCCAAGCAGATCGTGCAGCGCCACGGGGCCGACGATCCGCGGTTTCTGCGGTTTCTCCTGGACGAGGTACGCCGCAAGCTGATCGATTCCAACGCGGTTCAGATGACCGGCGTGCTCCCGGTGGCGAGCCGGTGTGCGCTTATGGTGATGTCGAAAATGGACGCTGACGGCGTCGCGGAACTGCCGTCCAAGGAGATTCTGGCGTCGTTGCTTGGCACCACGCAGCGACACCTCAATCGGGTCATGAACGAGTTTGTGCACCGCGGGGTCATCGACAGCGACTATCCCCGGGTGCGGGTGCTGGACCGCGACGCCCTGGAAGCGATCGTGGAGGAGTAGCGCGCCAGGCGGCGACTCCTCCCATATGACTACGCGTCGGAACCGAACAGGCCCAGGCCGACGAGAAAATGAAACAGAAAGTGATTGCCGTCAAACGTCCGGCCGGACGAGACAACCGTGCCGGTGTCGGCGATGTAATCGATCTGCATGGCGCCGTAGAAGATCCCACCGGTACCGCCGAAACGACCGGACACGTACCACCCGGTTCCGGGGTCGATGTCCGACGTGGTGAAGCCCAGTACGTCCTCGAACTCGCCGGCGATCGCAGGTGAGGAACGCCGGAGCCCCCCGCTCAGGGTTGCGAGTCCGAACCCTCCCTCGATGGGCCACGAGCCGCGCAGCGCCACGCCACCGGCGACGGCGGTGTATTCGTACAGACTCAGCGCTTCCGACACCTGGTCGCTGTTGGCGCTGGTACGACCGATCGCCGTGTAGTACGCCTCGACACCCAGCCACGGAACCACCGGATACGCCGCGGCACCGATTCTGAACTCGAATGGATTGACGGTGTCCGGGGTCGGATCGAGTGCATCTTCCGCGAGGTCCTTCTGGAACCCGCTCAGTACACGTCCGTAGCCCACCGACCCGTAGAGCTCCAACGCCGGCGGCGTCTGGCTCGCAACGCTCGCGACACCCACGACCGTGAGCATCACGAACAAAATAGAGGATTTAATGATGTGTATCATGAAAAATATCATGCACGAATATTGAGTTTTTATCAATATGTTTTTCGAACATACTGTGAATGTGTGATGACATCCCCTGCGGCGCGCGGTACTCTCTATTCGATATGACGACCTACCTGGCACTGCTTCGCGGGATCAACGTCGGTGGGAACAACGTGATTCGCATGGCGGATTTGCGGGCGTTTCTCGCCGAGCGCGGCTTCGACGGTGTTCGCACCTACATTCAGAGCGGCAACGTCATCTGGAACGATGCCGCGGCGACGGAGGACGAGGCGCGCTCCCGGATCGGGAACGCGCTGTCGGACCTTCTGGCGAACGAGGTGACCTCGGTGGTGCTCTCCGCCGAACGCCTGGCGGCGATCGTTGCCGGCGCTCCGACCGGGTTCGGCGGGGACCCCGACGCGTTTCGCTACGACGTGATGTTTCTGATGCCGGAGCTCGACGCCCAGGCGGTGGCGGCGGACCTCCCCGTGCGGGAGGGTGTGGACACGGCGGTCGCCGGCGACGGTGCGGTGTTCTTCACCCGCCGGATCGACGCCGCGTCGCGGAGCTACATGCCGAAGATCGTCGGCACGCCGATCTACCGGCAGATGACGATCCGCAACTGGAACACCACGACGCGACTTCTCGGGATGGTCGACGGGAGGAACTCATGATCGGGAGACGACACGTTCGCATCCTCACGCTCGGTTCGTTGTTCGCGCTGCTTGCCGCGTGCGGCCAAACGGGCTCATCGGGCGATAGGTCGGCGGCGGCCGCCACGGACGCGTCGGTGGTCGGAGTTCAAGCGACCCTGGTGAACGACACCACCAAAAACGCCGCCCGCGAGCTGGTAGCGGTGGTCGAACGCCCCCTGCGGGAACGGACCGGCGCGGTGGCCGGCGAGATCGACCTCTCCCGGGGAACGATTGACTACTACGCCGCCGACACCTCGGCGGTGGAAGCCTCGCCCGTGCTCGATCTCGGCGACGCGGAACTCGAAATCGTGGACTGGGGTCCGCAGGGGCTCCTGCCGGCCGAAAACGCGCGGCCGCGGGTGTACGTGATGTTCAGTCAACCGATGGTTCCGGTGGCGCGCCTGGGAGCGGAGATCGATGCCGGCCCGATCATGACCGTTGAGCCGGCCGTGGACGGAACCTACCGCTGGTACGGAACGCGGACGCTCAGTTTTGAGCCCGCGGCGTCGCTGTTTGACCACCCTGCGTACACCGTGACCGTTCACGGCGGTGTCACCAGCCTCGGGGACAACGCGCTCCCCGCGGACTTCACATTCGAGATGTTCAGTCAGCGGCTGGAGGTGGTGAACTCGTATGCCGGCACGCCGGAAGAACCGTTTCCCGGCCGCTACGATGTTCCGCCGTCGGTGGCCCGGACGCTCGTTCTGGAGTTCAACCAGCCGGTGGACCTGTCGTCGATCGAGCAGGGTCTGTCCGTCTCCTGGAACGACACGCCGCAGGTGTTCTCGCTCGGCCGACCCACTTACCCGCCGGAGCTCGCCTCCCGCACCGACCGAGCCGCCCTTGTCGTCCTGGACCAGCCGCCGCCGGAGCGAACCCGCGTTGTCGTGACGCTGAAACGGGGCGTTCGGCCTGCTGAAGGGTATCCGCAGACCGCGTCGGAACAGACGCTGAGTGTCGATACCCTCGCCGCGTTCGGTGCCGAGCGCCTCACGTCGTACCGCGGCTCGTTTCCCATGGACAACCGGCCGTTCTCCTATCCGGTGTTCCTCGATTTCTCTCACCCCCTGGCCGAGGACGCCGCCGAGGCGGCGTACGTGGTGCGGCTCGACGGCGAGAAGGTGGAACCGGAGGGTGTGGACCGGTCGTACGCCGACATCCGGTTCTTCGTTCCCGGCGCCCGTCCGGGGCAGACGGTGACTGTCGACGTTCCCGCCGGGGTGACCGACGCCTACGGACGAACGCTGGGGGCGCCCACCACGCTCACCTACACGATTCCCCGGCCGGACCCGCGGATCGATTTCCCCTCCCAACGCTCAGGCTTGCGGCACCTGGAAGCGGAGTTCGACCCGGCGATCGTGTTTACCACGCGAAATCTGGTCGGGTTCAGTCTGGGTTTGCGCGGTGGTGACACGTTCTTCGGGGTGAATCGCACGGTGGCGAAATCCCCCTACGAGCTCGCGGGGGACCAACCGGATTACGTGTATTTCAACCGCGTCGACCTGGGTGAGTACCTGAACGAGTCCGGTCACGGCACGGTGTTTCTCGACTGGAGCGCGCAGAAGGATCCCTCGCTGGTGCGCCGCGGTCGGGACACGGTGGAATCGGACCAGGTCGCCGTGCAGGTGACCGATCTGGGAATCACGACGCGCTACGCGTTCAACCGCGCCCTGGTGTGGGTCAACCGACTCTCCGACGGGTCGTCGGTGGCGGGTGCCTCGGTTGAGGTCTTTAACCTCCGCGGCGCCCGGTACACCGCCACGACCGACGACACCGGGCTGGCGGCCGTTCGCATCCCCGACGGCGCGTACGCCGCGAACTTCGATACCGATTGGCGCTCAGACGCCGACGACGTGCACGTCCGGGTGCGGTACGAGGGGGACATCGCCGAGATGCTGGTGAACTCCACCCAGAACCCGTACCGGTTCGGGGTTCGTTCGACCGAGCGGCCCAACCGCGTTCTGCAGCCGCAGGACCGCGTTCACCTGTTCACCGACCGCGGTATGTACCAGCCCGGCGAGGAGCTGGCGTTCCGCGGCATTCACTGGCTGCAGACCGCGCGTGGGTTTTCGCCGGCGGAATCGCCGTACTCGGTCGTCATTACCGATGCCACCGACGGACAAGAGGTGTGGCGGTCGGCGGGTCAGCTGTCCGCGTCCGGCGGGTTTTTCGGTCGTCTCGAGCTGCCGGAGGGGCTGGATTCGGGCGACTATTCCCTGGAATATCGCAGCACGCGCACCTCCTCGTCGCGGGAGACCGTTCGCTTCCACGTGGGCAGTCTTCGTCGCGTCGCCTTCGAGGTGACCTCGATTCCGTCGGATCGCGTTTCCATCGTCGGGGAGCCGGTGTCGGTGAGTATCGCCGCCAGCTACCTCGCCGGAGGGACGCTCAGCGGGGCCTCGTACCAGTATCACTGGACGCGCACGCCGGTGCGCTATGTGCCGCCGGGGCCGCAGTGGGAGGACTGGACGGTCGGTACCAGCGAATGGGGCCGTACCGCAACGGTGGCCCGGGGCGACGGCTCCCTGAGCGCCGCGGGAACCGCCGGTCTCGAGGTGGGTACCAGCGGCCAGGAACTCCCCGGCAAGCCCTACCGCTACACCGTGGAGGCGCGCGTGGAGGATGTTGACCGCCAGGTGGTGGCCCACACCACCTCCCGTGTGGTCCATCCCGCGGACCACTACGTCGCCGCGCGGTTTGTCCAGGGATCCAGCAGCGGGTGGTGGTCACGGTTTGTCCCCACCGACAGCGAGATCGTTGCCCGCGCCCGGCTGGTCTCGATCGATGGCGACGCCATCACCACCGACGCCATCACCACCGACGGCACGATCCACTACGGGCTCGCGAAAGGCGAGTGGCGCGAGGCGCCGCAGCAGGGCATCTACGGCGGGCTAAACACGCGCTGGGAGTACGTGGAGGAAACGCTGTACGAGGAGGACGCCCCCCTCACCGACGGGACGTTCGATTACCGGTTCTCCGTGTCCGACCCGGGACGCTACACGCTGTTCTTCGTTTCCACGGATGCGGCGGGGCGCGCGACGCGCACCGAGATTCCGTTCTACGCCACCGGGAGCGGATGGGTCGCCACGGCAAGCCAGACCCCGGAGGACATCGATCTGGTGGTGGACAAGTCGGTCTACGAACCGGGAGAGACGGCGCGGATCCTCGTGCAGAGCCCGATCCCCGAGGGGCGGTATCTGCTCACGGTTGAACGCGAGGGCCTCATGGACCAGCGCGTCGTGGAACTGTCCGGCAGTACCGAGATTATCGAGGTGCCGGTGCGCGACGACTACGTGCCGGTGTTCTACGTCGCACTCTCGAGCTTCACGTCCCGGACGGAGACCGAGGACGATTACTACGAACCGGACCTGGGAAAACCGCGGGGACTGTTCGGCATCACCTCGGTGAACGTGGCAACCACGGCGGTGGAACTGGACGTGCAGGTTACCCCTTCGCGGGAGGCGTACGGCCCCGGGGACGACGCCGACGTGCTGGTGGAGGTCACGCACAACGGGGAGCCGGTGGCGGACGCGGAGGTGACGATTCTGGCGGTCGATCGCGGAGTCCTCGACCTGAACGACTATCACGTTCCGAACCCGCTGGAGTTCTTCTACAACCCGCGCAACTTTCCCCTCGGCGTTCGCGGTGACGACAGCCGACGGCTGCTACTGCGGCCGCTCACCTACGATATTTCAACGCTCCAGGGCGGTGACGCGGCAAAGCTGGAGGAACGGGAGGACTTCAACCCCCTGGCGCTGTTTGAGCCGGCGGTGCGGACCGACGCGGATGGACGCGCCCGGGTGCAGTTCTCGCTTCCCGACAGTCTGACCACCTATCGGATGACCGCCGTCGCGCTCCACGGGTACCGACTGGGCCTTGAGGAACGCGAGTTCATGGTTCAGAACCCGATCAACGTCCGTACCGCGCTCCCGCGTCGCTTTCGTGTGCGCGACACCGCCGCAGCGGGCGTGATTCTCACGAATACGACCGACACGGATCAGGTGGTCGAGGTGTCGGCGGAATCCGACATTCTCACCGTCGCCGACGAGGCCACCAAGGAGATTGTGGTCCCGGCGGGTGGGGCGTTCGAACTGCCGTTTGTTCTCGAGGCGCACCGCGCCGGTCGCGGCGCGATCCGGTTCACCTCCCGGGGAGACGAGATCGCCGAGGTCCTGGAGTCGCGGGTCATCGTGGATGCACCGATCGTGTCGGAGGCGTTTACCTCCACCGGCACGATCGCCGCGGACGGAGACGGTGTGACGTCCGACAACGAGGCGCCCTCCGGGGAGCGTCCGTCGGGGGCCGGCGGTGCCACGACCGTCGAGGGTGTCGAGATTCCATCGGCGGTCGCCCCCGCCAACGGCTCCCTGAGCGTCTCTCTGGCCACGTCGCTCCGACCGCTGATCGATCCGGCGGTGGATGCGCTCACGATCGGAGAGGATGCGCCGTACTCGGACATCCGTCGGCTGTACGATCTTTCGGTTCGCGTTCAGGGATACGCTCCGTTGGACGCGGCCTCCGGGCTTCTGGCCGCGATCGCGCAGAACCAGTTCGACGGCGGTGGAATCGGGTTCCGCCCGCAGACGATCGAATACGCGCGGCCCAACCTCTTTCTCTCGCTCGTTGTGGCGCAGGTGCTGGAACAGGCGCGGGAGCACGACGTGGAGCTGAGGCACAACCTCAACGCGGCGGCGCTCCGGCGGTATCTGCGCGGTGAGATCGACACGGCGCTCAATGAGGAGCGCGTGGATTATCGCCACGGGTGGGCGGCCGCGCTTCTCGCCGGCGACGGTGAGGCCGGTGAGCGGGCGATCGACGGTACGGCGATCGACGCGAACACGCTGAACGCCCTGGCGTCCGTCACCGACCGGCTCGGCGTGGCGGGCACCGCGCTGCTGGCGGAGGCGTACCTCCTCGCCGGCGACGAGGATGCATCGAGAGAGGTGTACCAGGAAGCGAAGAACCTCATTGTCATCGGCACACAGTCCGTCGACTTTCGCGAACGGTACGAGGCCAGAGGGTACTTTGACTCCGGCGAGGCGGAGCTCGCACTCCTGTTGCGCATCGCCACGCTTCTCGGCGAGCCCGATGATCTGTTGACCCGAATCGCAGCCAGCCTCAACCGGGACCGGAACCAGCGTCGGTTCCATTCAAATCACGACGATTTCTGGACGGTGCACGGATTTGCGCCGATTCTCGCGCGGGAGACCTCCGGGGGAGCGACGGCGGCGACGGTGCGGCTTGGCGATACGCAGCTGTTTCAGGTCGACACAACCGAGCCGGTGATGCGGGAGCTGGCGTTCTCAGAGGAGCCGCTCGCCGGTGTCCCGCGTGATGAGGTGCTGCCGTTGGCGATCGATCCCGGCGAGCGGTCGCCGATGTACTACACCACGATCCTCCGCTACGCGCTCCCGGCGGAAACGACGCTCCCGCGGGACGAGGGAATCGAGGTTCGTACGCAGATCGAAACTCTGGACGGGGAGGTTGTCGACGAGAACGTCCTGCCGCTGGGTGAGACGCTGCGCATGCGCGTGTTTCTCAGCACGACCAGCCGACGGAGCTTTCTCTCCCTCCGCGTTCCGCTTCCCTCGGGGGCGGAAATCCTCGACCCGAACCTGAGCACCACCGGAAGCTACGGTGACGTCGGCGGTCTTCAGTCCGAGGAATGGACGCGGGAATCGGTATACGGCGACACGCAGCGTTTCTCCGGCGACGGGTACGCCGGCCGCTCCCGGGACGGCTGGTGGTTCTGGTTCTACCGGCCGATTCAGCGCATTTACGACAACGCGATCCTGTACACGTGGGAAGACTTCTACGCCGGGTCCCGCGACGTGAGCTTCCTGTTTCGAACCACGACGCCGGGTGTCTACCCGACACCGCCGTCGGAGGCGTTCCTGGAGTTTGAACCGGAGGTGTTCGGGCGTGGCGCCGGGAGGCTGATTGTCATTCCGTCGGAGTAGCGCCCCGCGAAGGAACCGGCGGTGGTGGAGGCGTGCGCGTGCCGCCGCGGGGGTCGCGATCGTGGTGGTCGTGGTGTGCGGAATCGCGCTCCGTGTGGTGCCGTACGCCGGCGCCGACCGCGTTCGCGCCCTCGCGTTCTCCCGTGTGTATCTCGATCGTCACGGCGCTGAGCTGGCGGTCCGTCCCGTCAACGACGAGGGGCTCCGGCGGCTGTATGTCCCCCTTGAGGAGGCGCCGGAGGACCTGGTGCGGTTGGTACGGCGCGCCGAGGACGCGCGGTTCTTTGTTCACCTCGGGGTCGATCCGCTGTCGGTGGCTCGGGCGGCGGTGCAGTACGCGCGCACGGGGCGGCCGGTGAGCGGCGCCAGCACGATCACGATGCAGCTGGCGAGCATGCTCCACCCGCGCCCCGCCACGATCGGTGGCAAGGTCCGGGAGGCGCTGGACGCACTGGTCCTGGAGGCGCGTCTTTCCAAGCGTCAGATTCTGGAACTGTACGGAAACCTCGTACCGGTCGGGCGCAACGTGGAGGGGTTTCCCGCCGCGGCACGGGTGTACTTCGACCGCGATATCGCGGAACTCACGGCCGCGCAGCTGGCGGTGCTGGCGGCGCTGCCCCGCAATCCAGCGGAGAACGACCCGTGGCTGCACCGGGAGGCAAATCGTGCCGTCGCCGAACGCATTCTCGGCGGCCCGTCGGTCGCCTACCATGATCGTGGAGACATCGACGCCGCGCTTCGCTCGCTGGCCGACCCTGGTCGATCGACGACGTGGGCGTTCGAGGCGCCGCACCTGATCGGGTACGTGGAGCGCACGCGGGAACGTGCGGGGGATGGTCGAGGGCCGATGCGGCGGGTGGTCCGCTCGTTCAGCGGCGCCTTCCGTACGCGGTTGTCGCTGGACCTGGACCTGCAGCACCGGGTGGAACACGTCCTCCGCGCCGCCGTCGCCGACGCCGACGAGTACCGGATCGGGGATGCCGCCGCAATCGCCGCGGATCCCCGCACCGGGGAGATCCTGGCGTACGTCGGTTCCCCCGACTTTTTTGACCCCGCCGGCGGGCAGATCGACGGCGTGCAGATCCTGCGCGAACCCGGTTCGACCCTGAAGCCGTTTCTGTACGCCCAGGCGTTTGAGATGGGCTTTACCGCCGCGAGCGTTGTTCCCGACATCCCGCTGGATTTCGGCGGAGAACGCGTGTACGTCCCGGCGAACTTCAACGACCAGTTCCACGGTCCGCTGCGGGTTCGCGAGGCGCTGGCGGGGAGCCTCAACGTGCCGGCGGTGTACACCCTGGAGCGCGTATCGGTGGAGCGCTTCACCGACACGCTGATTCGCCTCGGGTTCGGGAGCCTCTCCGACGCCCGCGGCTCGCTGGGGGTGAGCCTCGCCCTCGGCGGTGCGGACGTGTCCCTGTACGAGCTGGTGCAGGGGTATCTGAGTCTCTACGACGACGGGAGTTCGCCACCGCTGACGTGGCGCGCCGATCCGGAGGTGCACCCGGCTCCCCATTGGTCGGCCTCAACCGCGTCGGTGATTCGCGACATCATCAGCACCAACGACGACCGCGTCATGACCTTTGGCCGGCGAAGCCCGCTGCGGTTCGACTTTCCCGTGGCGATCAAGACGGGAACGTCGAACCAGTTCACCAACGTGTGGGCGGTGGGGTTTTCCGCCGATATCGCCGCCGGCGTATGGATGGGGAATTTCGACGGCGAGACGGTGATCGGTGCCCCCGGCTCCTCGCTTCCCGCGGAGGCGCTTCACACGATCATCTCCGACGCGAGCAGCGGATCCGCGTTGCCACCGCTGGAGGGTGTCCGTGCGGAGCGGATCTGCGCCCTCAGTGGCATGGCGGCGACCGACGCGTGCCCCACCGTCCTCCGGGAATGGATTCCCCGGGACCGCTCCCTTGATCCGTGCGACTGGCATCGGCCCGAAACCGGAGGAACCGCCGTGTACCCGCAGATCTACCGGGTGTGGGCCGACCGCTACGGGTACCGCCTGCAGTTTCGCCGCGAGGCACCGCTCGGCATCGTGAGTCCCATCGACCACGCCGTGTTCTACCGGGACCCCACGGCGAACCCGAGGGCGCAGCAGATCCGGGTGTTCGTGACCGGCACCGGCGACGGGGAACTGTTTCACAACGGCGAGCGTGTGTACGCCGGGCCGCTTCCCCGGAGCGTGTTCTGGCCGCTGACCGAAGGCGTTCATGAGTTCCGTCTGCTCCAGCCGGAGAGCGGTGAGTCCGTGATGAGTCGGATCGAGGTGCGATAGCGCACGCCTCGAGCCGTGAGGCGGCGGCGTGGCCTCTTTGTGTGCCCTACCGCAACCCGGCGATGAACGCCTGGAGGTAGGCCAGGCCGGCGTCCTCGTCCCGGTACGAGGCAACCAGCGTCTTGGCGATCCCGTCGGGACCGATCCGCACGCCCGTCAGGTGTGGCGTTTCGGCAACCAGCCAGTCCGGGAGCGCGGTCACACCCCGGCCGGCGGCGACCAGTTCCAGCATGATTTCCGTGGTTTCGATCGCTTCCACGCGCCGGGGTTCGACGTTCGCCGGATCCAGCAGGGCGGTGAAGATATCGAGTCGACTTCGATCGACCGGATAGGTGAACAGCGTTTCCGAGACGAGGTCGGCGGCGGTGACGTACGCCGTGTCGCTCAACGGATGGTCGCGGGACACCGCAAGAACGAGTCGATAGGGCAGGACGGCCACCGAATCGATGTGATCGTGCGGTCGTGGGTCCGGAGTGATGAGCACGTCGATCCGGCGGTCGAGGAGGGGCGCGTAGCCGGCAAACTCGACACCGCGCACCACGTCAAGGTCCACCTCCCGCCACGTTCTGAGGAACCCGCCGACCACGCGGGTGAGCCAGTCAAAACACGGATGGCATTCGACTCCGATGCGCAGGGTACCCAGGCGTCCCGCGGCGAGACCCGCCACCTCGTCCTCCAGGCGCCAAAGGTCGGCGAGGATCGACTCGCCACGGGCGGCGATGTGTCGCCCCACCGCCGTGAGCTGGACGCCGCGACCGTGGCGTCGCCACACCGGGGCACCGAGGAGCGTCTCCAGTTTACGGATCGCGTGGGTGATTGTGGGCTGGGTCCGATACAGTTCCGCGGCAACCTGCGACAGCGTTTCGCCGCGTCCGACCCGCACCAGAATATCGAGGTGGTCCGGCTCAATCATAGACGCCTTCTATGATAGCATCGAAATTATTCAATATTCCACATGTTTTGTTTCCGGTACCTTGGAACCATGGTACGGACGCATTCACTGGGGTACCCCCGAATCGGCCCCGAACGCGAACTGAAGTTCGCTCTGGAACGATACTGGCGCGGCGACAGTTCCCGTGATGAGCTGGAGGCGGTGTCGATCGCGATCGACGCGCACACGGTCGAACAGCACCTCCAGGCGGGTATGGACCTGGTGCCCGTCGGAGACGGTTCTCTCTACGATCACGTCCTCGACACGAGCATGATGCTCCACGACCTCCCCCTGCGGGCGTACGAAACCGCAACCGCCGACGAGGCGCCGATCGATACCTATTTTCGCGTCGCCCGCGGACGTGCTCCGCAGGGCACACCGATTTCCGCCGGAGAGATGACCAAGTGGTTCGACACCAACTACCACTATATCGTTCCCGAGTTTTCGCGAAGCGACCGGCCCGCCGCGGTTCCCGACTCGCTGCTCGACCGCGTCGACCGCGCGATCGCGCTGACCGGTGGTCCGGATCGCGTGAAGCCGATCCTGCTGGGACCGGTGACGTACGCGTACCTGGGAAAACCGGCAGACCTTCGCCTGTCTCACCTGAGCGATATCCTTCCGGTGTACCGCGAGATCCTTGCGGAGCTCGCAGGGCGTGGAATCGAGTGGGTACAGATCGACGAACCCGCCCTGGTGCTGGACCTGGACACGGCGTGGCGGGAGGCGTTCGTAGACGCGTACAACGCGCTTCGCCCCCGCGATGTGAAACTGCTTCTGACGACCTACTTCGGTGACCTCGGAGAGAATGTCGGGACCGCGGCTGCGATCGGCGCCGACGGGTATCACCTCGACGCCGTCAGCGGAGCGGCGTCGCTGGAGCACACGATCGCCGCCCTTCCTCCGTCCTCGGTGATCAGTCTCGGCGTGGTCGACGGGCGGAACGTCTGGCGCGCGGACCTCTCCGCGGTTCTTGACGTGATTGAACCGTTGCACGAACGATGGGGCGACCGGGTCTGGATCGGTCCGAGCTGCAGTCTCCTCCACACGCCGTACGACGTGACGCAGGAGCACGACCTTCCGCCGGAGGTTCGTCCCTGGCTGGCGTTCGCGCGGCAGAAGCTCGACGAGATCGGGGTGCTGAAACGCGCGCTCGACGGGGGGCGCACGACGGTTGCCGCCGAGCTCGAGGAGAGCGACCGCGTTGTCACCGCCCGACGATCCTCGCGGGCCCGAATGATCGCGGCCGTTCGGAAGCGTGTGCGGCAACTGGCATCCGACGGCCACGACGAACGGGTGCCGTACGAGGTGCGCGCGGCGGTTCAACGGCGCGACATCGGTCTTCCGGCGTTCCCGACCACCACGATCGGGTCGTTTCCCCAGACGGCCGAGATTCGTCGCGCCCGTCGCGAGTGGCGCGCGGGACGCGCATCGGACGCCGAGTATCGGCAAACGATGAAGCACCACATCTCGGAGGTGATCCGAGTTCAGGAGGAGATCGGGCTCGATGTTCTGGTGCACGGAGAGGCCGAGCGTAACGACATGGTCGAGTACTTCGGTGAGCACCTCGCGGGATTCGCGTTCACGCGCCACGGCTGGGTGCAGTCCTACGGAAGCCGCTGTGTGAAACCGCCGATCATCTACGGAGACGTCGACCGCCCCGAACCGATGACCGTGGAATGGACGACGTACGCGGCGTCGTGCACCGACCGGCCGGTCAAGGGAATGCTCACCGGACCGATTACGATGCTGCAGTGGAGCTTCGTTCGGGATGACCAGCCCCGGGAGGATACGGCGATGCAGATCGCTGCGGCGCTACGGCGGGAGGTTCTCGATCTCGAAGAGGCTGGCATCCGACTGATCCAGGTGGACGAACCGGCGATCCGGGAGGGACTTCCGCTGCGGCGGGCGGACTGGGACGCGTATCTGGAGTGGGCCGTGAGGGCGTTCCGCACCGTGACCGCAGCGGTGAACCCCGCCACGCAGATTCACACCCACATGTGCTACTCCGAGTTCAACGACATCATCGAGTCGATCGCGGCGATGGACGCCGATGTCATCACGATCGAAACCGCGCGGTCCCACATGGAACTGCTGGACGCCTTCGCGACGTTCGCGTATCCGAACGAGATCGGGCCCGGGGTGTACGACATTCACAGCCCGAACGTGCCCACCGTGGACGAGATGGTTGCGCTCCTCCAGCGCGCCGCCGAGTCAGTTCCGCCGGATCGCCTGTGGGTCAACCCGGACTGCGGACTCAAAACGCGGCGGTGGGCGGAGGTGACGCCGTCCCTGGCGAACATGGTGACGGCGGCGCGGCGGCTTCGGGACGCCTACTCCGCGTAGATCATTGTGCGGGTCATGCCGCCGTCGACCACGAGGTTGGTGCCGGTGACGAACCCCGCTTCGGACGAGGTAAGCCAGGCGCAGGCGGCGGCAACGTCCTCCGGGGTACCGACGCGGCCGGCCCAGTGCTGCCGGTGGTCTGATTCGGCCAGGGTCTCGTACTCCCGTGTTTCGATCCACCCGGGGCTGATGCAGTTGACGCGGATGCGGTCACGCGAGAGTGATGCGGCCAGGGCGTGGGTAAGCGCCACGATACCTCCCTTGGAGGCTGCGTAGGCTTCCGAATCCGGTTCCGACATCAGCGCGCGGGTGGAGGCGATGTTGACGATCGCGCCTGCCACCGCGCGGCGCATGGTCGCCGCCACCGCCCGGCTGAACAGGAACGTGCCGCGGAGGTTGGTGTTGATCACCGTATCCCATTCCTCCACCGCAAGGTCTTCCGGCGCCCGCCAGATGCCGACCCCGGCGTTGTTTACGAGCGCGTCGATCCGTCCCCATTCGCTGTCCACGGTGGCAACGGCGCGGTCGATCTCCTCGGGAACGGAGACATCGGCGGTGATGCGGAGGAGTCCGGGGCGCGTCATTGTCGGACCGTGGTCCGGAGTGCCGGGGGTATCGGACCAGTCGCGGTCGACGCCGGCGACGCGGTAGCCGTCGGCGCGAAAACGATCGACGATCGCTCTCCCGATTCCGCGGGCGGCACCGGTAACGACCGCGACGGGTGCGGTGTTGTCTGTGTTCATACCGGGGCAGTATACAGAATCCCGGTTCGGTGTGGAGCCGTGTTGCGGGGCGGTGCGTGAGCGGTGCGTCGGCGGTGCGCGGGCGCCGTGCGGGCGCGACGACGAGGTTGCCGATTCCCGCCGCCGGGGCTATGCTGCCGACGATGTCGACCTCCGGTCCGTATACCGATCACCGTGTTTTCTTCCGCTCGGCCACGGACCTCGCGGAGGTGGCGGATCGTTCCGTTGATCTCATCGTCACCTCGCCGCCGTACCCGATGATCGGAATGTGGGACGAGGTGTTTGCCGAACAGCGTCCGGAGGTGGCGGACGCTCTCGCCGCCGGGCGCGGCATGGGCGCCTTCGAGGCGATGCACGGGCTGCTGGACGCGGTCTGGCGTGAGTGCCGCCGCGTCCTGGCCCCCGGCGGCTTCCTGTGCATCAACATCGGCGACGCCACCCGCACGGTGGGATCTTCGTTTCGCCTGTATCCCAATCACGCCCGCGTGATTTCCGCCTGCTCGGCACTCGACCTCGAGGCGCTTCCGTCGATCGTCTGGCGCAAGACCACCAACGCGCCGAACAAGTTCATGGGATCCGGTACGCTCCCGGCGGGGGCGTACGTAACCCTGGAGCACGAATACGTGCTGGTGTTCCGTGCCGGCGGACCGCGACGCTTCGCCGCCGACGACCGCGGGCGCCGACGGGAAAGCGCGTACTTCTGGGAGGAGCGCAACGTCTGGTTCTCCGACCAGTGGGACCTCTCCGGTGTGCGCCAGAGCTTCGGCGCCGTGTCACCGTCCCGTGATCCAGGTCGCGCCCGCAGCGGCGCCTTTCCCGTGGAACTCGCCTATCGTCTGATCTGCATGTACAGCGCCTACGGCGATACCGTGCTGGACCCGTTTCTTGGAACGGGGACAACCACGCTGGCGGCGATCGCCGCCGCTCGGAACTCGGTGGGGTTCGAGCGTGATCCGCGCCTCGCCGGCGCCATGGACGCGACGGTCGCGGCTGGATGTGGGGTGGCCCCGGCGGCGGTTTCGCTCGACGGACAGCGGGACCTGGATGTACCGGTTCCGGCGGAGGCGCCGGTGAACGCGCGTGTCCGTCGACGGCTCGATGACCACCGCGCCGCCATGGCGGAGTACGAACGGAACCGGGGCGCCCCGGCCACTCACCACCACAACAGGTTCGATGTGCCGGTGGTGACGCGCCAGGAGACCGATATCGTTCTGTACGGCGTCCAGGCGCTGGCGCTGTCGGGTGTCGGGACCAAAGGGGTCGACGACGGCGCCCACGACCCCGCCCGTGTCTACCGCGCCTCCCACACGGCGATGTCCTCGTAGCGCGACCCTCCGGGGCCGGTGGTGCTGCGGATGAGCTGCACGGCGGCGAACGTGGCGGTCACCGGCGGTCCGAACGCAGTCTCCGTTCCCGCGGCTCGCAGCGCTGCAGCCGGGGCGCCGCGGCGCGGGTAGGCGACCGTCACGTGGGGCGTGAACCGGCGTCGCGGCGCGGCGACCCCCTGCGGCTCCAGCGCCGCCACCACGCGCCGAGCCAGGACTTCCATCGTCGGCGACTCCAGTCCCGCCCACAGCACCCGGGGCGTGCGCCGCGGCGGAAACGCCCCCCAGCGGTCGATTTCCGCGCGAACCGGTGCCGAAAACGCCCCGCCGGCGCGAACCGCGTCCATCGCCGGAGTGAGCGCCCGGACCAGGTCGTCAGCGGTCGCCGGCGCCGGGTCACCGATGAACAGCAGGGTGACGTGCAGGTTCTCCGATGCGATGCGGCGAACGAGGCGGTCGTCAAACGCTTCGGCGCGCCGCGCCAGCTCCGCCGCCGCATCGGTGTCGAGGCGCATTCCCACGAACAGTCGATCTGCCATGTCGGTAGCATAATGGCAGTATCCAGAAGCGTGTTGCAAAATGGCACCTATCTTCCGTTCCCGCAACGGATTGATCCCGTTCGGCGGATCCGACGACCACAACTCCTTGTAGCGTCCACACCTGCGGTCCAATCTGCAACAATTTCCTGTACACAGCCCCTGGTATTCCTGACAAAAAGTATAAGAATTAAACTATTTGACATTTCCTTGCAACCGTTCAATACTTGTTGAAGTAACAGACAATTCATATCGATAAACCTTTCCCAATTGACTGAGGAGGATGTATGAACCCGATCCGGTATCGGTTTGTCCTCGGCGCGGTGCTGTTCGTGCTGTGGATAGCCCTTGCGTGGCTTCCGAGTGTCCAGGAAGTGATCGTGGGGGCGCTGGTGGCGGTGGCCGTTGCGGCGCTTCCGCTGCCCGGCCGCGACGTTTTCGGCGAGTTTCCGCTGACCGTTCGCAAGATCGCCACGGCGATCGTCTATCTCTTTGTATTTCTCGGCGCGGTGGTGCGGTCGAACCTGGATGTGGCGTTCCGCGTCCTGTCGCCGCGACTGCCGATCAACCCCGGCATCGTGCGGGTGAAAACCCGCCTGAAGAGCCGGCTGGGCCGACTCATCCTCGCCAACTCGATCACGCTCACGCCGGGAACGATCAGCGTGGCGATCCGGGATGACGACATCTTCGTCCACTGGATCAACGTCAGCGCCGACGATGTGGAAGCGTCGACGCGCAAGATCGTCTCCGACTTCGAGCGCTACCTGGAGGTGTGCTTTGGCTGAAACCCTGTTGTCCGTGGCGGCGGCGATCACGCTGCTGTCGATCGTGATCTCCTTCGTCCGTTTCGTCCTCGGACCAGACACCCTCAGTCGTGTTGTGGCCTTCGACGGCATGACGATCATGAGCCTCTCGGTGCTGGTGTTCGTCTCCTGGTACCTCGGCCGAACGATCTATCTGGACGTCGCGCTGGTGTACGGTCTGCTGAGCTTTCTCGGCGTGATCGCCCTGGCGCGCTTCGGCGAAGGAGAACTGTGAGATGTTGATGCTTATCGGATCGATCATCGCCCTCGTTGGCTCGGCGTTCCTGTTTCTCGCCAGCCTGGGGCTCATTCGCATGCCGGACGTCTACAACCGCATGCAGGCAGGCACCAAGGCCACCACGCTCGGCAGCATGCTCGTGTTCGCCGGTTTCGTGCTGGTCATGCCGCAGTCGTGGCCGCGGCTGGTTCTGCTGATTCTGTTCATCTTCCTGACGAACCCCCTGTCCTCCCACGCGCTGGCGCGCTCGGCGCACATCCAGGGAGTTCCCGTCGGGACCGATCGGGACGACCTGGCCGAGGCCAACGCCGGGATCCCGGAAGGAGGGGCCCAATGATTCTTGCCATGCTGATCACCTTCGGCGTGATGATGCTGGTTGCGGCGCTGGTGGCGCTGTACAGCCGCGACATCGTCACCGCCATCGTCGCCTCCGGCGTCGTCTCGCTGCTGGCGAGCGTCCTGTACGTCCTCTTCGGGGCGCCGGACGTCGCCATGACCGAGGCGGCGATCGGGTCCGCCCTGACGACGGTGGTGTTTCTCTTCGCCTGGAGCCGCATTCGCAGTATCGCCTCCCGCGACGATTCCACGAACGGGGAGGTGCGCTGATGTTCAAGCGGCTGTTCTCCCTGGTTCTGGTCGTCGCCCTGGCGGCGGCGTTCTTTCCGCTCTTCGCCACGATCGGCGACCGTGGCGATGTGAGTCCCCTGGCGGAGTCCTACCTCGCCGACGCCCCCGACGCGCTGGGGTCTGCCAACCTGGTGACCTCGGTGATCGTGACCTACCGCGGTCTGGATACGCTGGGTGAGGTGACGGTGCTCTTTGCCGCCTCCGCCGGTGTCTCGCTGGTGTTCTCGCGCCTGGGGTCTTCATCCGACGGCCGCCGCCCGGTGCAGAACCACGCTCCGTCGGAGCTGGTGGTCACCGGTGCGGGGCTCCTGCTCCCGCTGATCTTCGTGTTCGGCGTGTTCATCTTCGTCCACGGTCACCTGACCCCCGGCGGAGGGTTTCAGGGCGGCGTTGTGATCGCGAGTGGTGTCCTTCTGGCACTGCTGGCGGGAACGCTCACCGAACTCTCCCACGGCATGCTGTCGGTTCTGGAGATGCTCTCCGGCGCCGGCTACGTGGCGGTGGGGCTCCTCGGGTTGTGGCTGGCAGGCGGATTCCTGGATCCGCGCTTTCTGCCCACCGGTGAGATCGGCTCGCTGTTCAGCGGCGGTGCGATCCCCGTGATCTACAGCCTGGTCGGTATCAAGGTTGGCGCGGAGCTCTCCGGCGTCATCGACGCGATGCGCCGCAGGAGGGTAGTGGAATGATGACGCAGATTCTGACCGTACTGGCCTTTCTGCTGATGGCGCTGGGGGTCTGGGGGCTCATGAGCCGCCGGCACCTGATCCGGATCATCATCGGCTTCTCGCTCCTGGATACCGGCGTGCACCTGCTTCTGGTAGCGTTCGGCTACCGCAGCGGCGGTACCGCCCCCATCCTGAGTGACGGGATCGGCGTTTCCGGGCTGGTTTCCGGCGCCGTGGATCCGATTCCCTCGGCGCTGGTGCTGACGGCGATCGTCATCGGTCTCGCCGTAACCGCCCTCATGCTGAGCTTCGCGGTGCGCATGTACGCGCGCACCCGCAGCATCTACATCGACAAGAACAAGGAACTCAAATGGTAAGCCCGGTTGTTCTCATCGCGGCGAGTCTGGGGTTCGCCTTTCTCTATCCCCTCGTTGAACGCCTCGGCGAACGCGCGGCGACGCGCATCGCACTGCTGGTTCTGGCGGCGTTCGCCGGCACAACCGCCGGCTGGACGGTCTCCCTCATTGGATCGGGGGTCGCGCTGACCGCCGATACCGCCGGTTTTGTGGCGCCTCTCTCGATTCAGTTGCAGGTGACCGCCGTTGACGCCCTGGCGATGACGGTTGTCACGCTCCTGGCGCTGGCGGCGCTGGTGCAGCTCACCGAGCGCGCCACCGACCGCTGGCACGGCAAACAGGTGGTCCTGTTCTTCGTGCTGCTGCTCGGATCCTACGGCCTGATCATGACGCGTGACCTGTTCAACGTATTCGTGTTCATGGAGATCAGCGGGATCAGCGTCTTCGGGCTGCTGAGCACCTCCCGCGACGGTCGCGTGTTCGAGGCCGGCTTTAAGTACATGGTGGCCTCGGGGCTCGCGTCGGTCTTCTTCCTGATCGGTACCGCCTTCGTGTACCGCTCGGTGGGCTCGTTGAGCATCGCCGACATCACCGCCGCCGCGCCGGTTGCCCTGGCCTCTCCGGTGGGTGTCATGGGGCTGCTCTTTCTCGTTACCGGCATCCTGATCGAACTGAAACCCGCCCCCGCCAACGGCTGGGCGATCGATACCTACCAGGCCGCCGACCCCGGCATCGGCGCGCTCCTCTCGGCGGTGAACGCCACGGCGATGGTTTTCGTCCTGGTGCGGGTCATGCCGATCCTTGCCGGGGCCTCCCCCGTGTTCGTGCCGCTGGTGCTGATCGCCGGTGCCGGTGCCTTCCTCATTCCACAGGCGCAGGCGCTGCTGCAGGAGAGTTTCAAGCGCATGCTGGGGTACTCCTCGGTGGCGCAGATCGGCCTGGTGGTGCTCGCGATCGTGATTCCGGCGGCGGGCGTACCCTTCGCCGGCGTGGCGCTGGCGGTGCCGCTGGTGCTGCTGCTGAACCACGCGGTGGCCAAGGCGACGCTGTTCTGGATCGCCGATGCCACCGGTGACGACGCGTCCGGCTTCGGAGGGTCGCTGCCGGCATCGCTCCGCGGTCGTCCGGCGCTGCTGGTCGTTGCGGCGATCGCGGTGCTGGCGCTGCTGGGTCTGCCGCCGTTTCCGGGATTCTGGGCCAAATGGTCCCTGGTCATGGGGCTCGCGGCGGGGGGGCACATCGGTCTGCTGGTGGTGGTGCTCCTCGGAAGCCTGCTGGAGGTCGTGTACCTCGGGCGCTGGCTGATCATGCGCATGCGCCATGTGGACGATGACGCCACGGTGGTGTCGCAGCGCATCCCCGCGGACTTTGCGGAGTCCCGGGCGGATGCGGTCTCCGGCGCGGCCTCCGGCGCATCCGACGCGTCAGGCGCCGCCGCCGGGGCGATTCCCGTCGGCGCAACGGTGTCCCTTGGACTGGCAACGCTCCTGATGGCGGGTGCCTCGGTTGCCGCGCTGCTCGGTTCAGGCGTAGGCATGCCGGTTCTGATCGTGCTGATCGGGGTTGCGGCGTTCGCGGTCCTCGACGTGTTGCGCATTCCGTTGCGGCTGCAGGCGATCGTGGCGATCGCCGGGCTGTCGTGGTGGGGTGTGAGTGCGGTGTCCGGCGCGGCGCTGACCCTGCAGAGCGGCTTTGTGCTCCTCTTTGTCGGCGGCGCCGTGGTCCAGCTGGTGGCGCTTCTGGCGCGGCCGGGGCGCCGTGCCGGGCTCGTGGCGCTGATCGTGGGCATGGTGCTCTCGCTGGCGGCGCTCACCGCCGCCACCAGTCCCCTCGAGGTCTTTGTGGCCTGGGAGCTCATGACGCTGACCTCGTTCTTCCTGGTCGTTCGTGGACGGTTTGCCGCGGCGGCGAGTGTCCGGTACCTCACCTTCAGTCTGGCGTCGGCGCTCCTGATGCTGGCGGCGTTCAGCCTGGCAACGGCGGCGAACCCGGCCTTCGGTACCGGCGGCGGGGTGATCGGGACCCTGACCACCTCTGTCCCCTGGGCGGCGGTGCTCCTCGCGCTCTCCGTGCTGATCAAGCTCGGAGCGATTGGACTGCACATCTGGCTGCCGTCGTCCTACGCCGAGGCGGAAGACGAAGTGTCGAGCCTGGCGAGTTCGGTTCTCAGCAAGGCGGGGATCCTCCTGCTCTTTCTGGGGGCGGGCTCCTTCGCCGCACCGCTCTTTGCCGGTGTGGCGCTCAACCAGGTCCTCGGGTGGATCGGCGTGATCACCGCCCTCGCCGGCGGCATGATGGCGCTCTTCCAGGAGGATATCAAATACACCCTGGCGTACTCCTCCATGAGTCAGCTCGGCTACATGGTCCTGGCGTTCGCGCTCATGAGCCACCTGGGCTGGGTGACGGCGCTCTACCTGGCGGTGAACCACCTCCTGTTCAAGGGGATGCTCTTCCTGGCGGTGGCGGGCATCGTCATGCGCACCGGGACGCGCCTCATGTACCAGATGGGCGGGCTCATCAAGCGCATGCCCTTCTCCTTCGTGTCGGTGCTGGTGGGGATCATCGCCGTCTCCGGGGTTCCGCCCCTGGCGGGCTTCGGTGGCAAGTGGCTGCTGTACACCGCCCTCATAGAACAGGGATGGTACCTGCAGGCGGCGCTGGCGCTCTTCTCCAGCGGGATCGCGTTCCTGTACCTGTTCCGCCTGATTCACTCGATGTTCCTGGGACAGCGCAAGACGCACCACGACACGGTCACCGAGGCGCCGGCGGCGGTCCTGATCCCGCAGTTCGTGTTCCTCGTGATCATCATCGCGATCTCGATGTTCCCCAATCTACTGATCAAGCCGCTGCAGACGATCGTGGAACCGGCGTTCGCCAGTTCGGTCCGCTGGGAGGGCTACACGGTGATCTCCAGCCTGGGGTACTGGAACGGCAACGCGGTGATGTACGTCGTGATCGGCGTCTTTCTGGCGCCGCTGCTGTGGTTGCTGGCGGTCAAAGGGAGAACCTACCGCGTGGAACAGTTCAACATCGTGTTCGCTGCGGAACGGCCGCACACGCCGCAGAGCACACACTACGCCTACAACTTCTACGGCCACTACCAGAAGGCGTTCGGCCGGCTGCTGGACCCGTGGGTTGAGCGGTTCTGGTCGGGGGTTTCCGCCACCGCGGGTACGGTCTCGCAGACGCTGCGCGCGTGGAACACCGGGAATCCGCAGACCTACGCGCTGCAGATTCTGCTGTACCTCTTCCTTACCTATCTCGTCGCCAGAGGGGGACTGTAAATGACTCAGATGATTCTGACCAAGGCGTTGTACACGGTGATCTCGCTCGCGGTGATCACCAACTACGCCCTGATTCTCATCGGAACGATGGCCCGCATCCGCGCCAAGGTGCAGGGACGCGTGGGCCAGCCGTTCTACCAGCCGTACATCGATATCGTGAAGAGTAACGCCAAGCGAACGAGCATCTCCCACGGCGTGATGTTCTTCCTGGGTCCCGTGTTCCGCCTCGCCGGCGGTCTGGGGACCTACCTGTTCATCCCGGCGATCTTCGGGTCGGTGATCTTTTCCAACTTCAGCTTTTCCGGCGACCTGCTGCTGATGATGTACTTCATCTTCTTCGGGCAGCTGGGCATGGCGCTGGGGGCCGGCGAGAGCGGGCATCCGCACTCGGCGATCGGCGTTGCCCGCGGCCTCGCGCAGATGACCGCTTTCGAGTTGCCCTTCGTGCTCTCGGTTGTGGCACTGGCGGCGCAGTACGGCACGCTTTCGATCACGGAGATCGTGGCGGCGCAGCAGGGGGGATTCACCCACTGGGCGGCGTTCACCAACCCGCTGGCGATGATCGCCGGCATGATCGCCTTCCTCGGTATGAGCGGTGCCAACCCCTTTTCGGTGGTCGTAGCGCCGCAGGAGATCCCGATCGGCCCGCCCACGGAGATGCAGTCCAGCTTTCTGGGCATGCTGCAGACTAACCGGGCGATCTTCAACGGCGCCAAGATGGTTCTGTTCATGAACCTGTTCTGGGGCGGCGCCGCCCACGAGAATCTTCTCGTGGCGATCCTGATCATGGTGGTGAAGACCTTCCTGATCTACCTCTACGTGACGATCGTCGGGGCGAGTTTCCCGCGATTCAAGACAGAGCAGTCGATCCGCTTCTTTCTCGGTGTGCCGACGGTGATCGGCATCGCGGCGGTCGTGCTGCAGATGGTGTAGGAGCACACAGATGGCAACAGCAGATACACAGACCAGGCGGTATCAGGAACCCGGCGCGCCGGGAAACGCCGCGGTGGTGAACCCGGACCCCCGGACGGTGACGGGCCCCGCCGGCGGCACCGGTCAGGGCGACGTTCAGACCGTCGACGGACAGCTGCGCATCCTCACCGAGGAGCTCAAGCTGGCAAACGCCGACCTGCGCTCCGAGGATCGCGGCAACTTCTGCGACCACCCGCCGGAGGTGATCAAGCCGTTCCGCGCCTTCTGGGAGAACTTCCTGAACTGGGCGCGCTCGGAGAGCCTGTGGATTCTCGGATTCGGAACGGGATGCGGTGCAATCGAGCTCCGTCCCCTGATGACCAGCCGCTTCGACATGTACCAGTACGGTATTCAGGGACGCCCCACGCCGCGGCAGAGCAGCGTCTTCGTGATCGGCGGCTACGCCTCGGTGAAGACGATGAAGCGCATCGTTCGCAGCTACGAACAGATGCAGGGACCGAAGTTCGTCCTGGGCCTCGGCAGCTGCACGATCAACGGTGGCATGTACTGGGACAGCTACAACACGGTGAACCGCCTGGACCACTACATCCCGGTGGATGTCTACATCGCCGGATGCATGCCACGGCCGGAGGCGCTGCTGGCGGGCTTCGTGAAGCTCAAGGAGATGATCAAGCGCGGCGAGTGCGAAGGCGCCAACCGCTACGCGGAGAACTTCGAGTGGTACAAAGCCAACCAGAAGCGGATCATCAAAAACTGGGACATGCCCGACTACAACTGGTGAGGATGCACGATGAGTGACCAACACACACAGACACAGATATCGAGCGCCGAGGTGCATGAGGTGTTTGCCGACCTCCACACACGCTACGGCGTGCGCGGGCTCGAGGAGAAGCGCGCCGACCAGGCGTTTGTCCGCACCGACCGCGATGAGGCAGTGGCGGTACTGACCCACCTTCGGGACCGTCACGGGTATACGCATCTGGCGTTCCTGACCGCGGTGGACCAGATCGAGGAGGGCCGCTTCGAGCTCCTGTACATGCTCCACAACTACGAGCTGCGCCACGACCTGGGCGTGATCGTGGAGATTCCGCGGGAGGGCGACGGCTGTTCCATGGACACGATCCACCGCATGTGGCCCGCGGCGGCGACCTACCAGCGCGAGCTGCGGGAGATGTTCGGCATCGACTTCCCCGGCAGTCCGCGACTCCACGAGGACTTCGCCCTCGAGGGATGGCACGACCTTCCCCCGATGCGCAAAGAGTTTGACACCCGCGAGTACTCCGAGCGGACGTACTACGCGCGCCCCGGTCGTACAAAGACCGATACGCGCCAGCACATGAAGGACACGATCTACCCGAGCGAGGCAGAGACATGGTGAACACAGATACACGCAGCGACCGCCCTGCGCGGCGCGGAACGCCGATTCCCGGCACCTCGTCGGCCCGCGGCGTTCCCAACCTGGCGACGCGGTCGCAGGAACACATAAACGATAATCCCCTCATGCCGCCGATCGTCGACGGCAAGGCGGTCTTCGACCTGGACAGCGGCAAGTACCTCAAGCTGTGGCAGGGTCCGCAGCACCCGGGCATCACCGGCAACATGAGCCTGGAACTCGTGGTCTGCGGCGATGAGATCGTGGAGTGCAAGACCCATGTGGGCTACCTGCACCGGGGGTTCGAGAAGCTCATGGAGCGGCGCAGCTACATCCAGTGCTTTCCCATCGTGTGTCGCATCGCCGTGCCGGAGCCGGACTTCAACGAATACCTCTTCGCCGCCACGGTGGAGGAGATCCAGGGGATCGAGGTACCGGAACGCGCCCAGTGGATCCGCACCCTCAACCTGGAGATGGCGCGACTGGCGAGCTTCTTCATGTGGATGGGCGGCATGGCCGGCGCCTTCGGCCTCGGCACCCAGGGACAGTGGACCGTGACGATGCGCGACTACATCCTGGACCGCTTCGAGGAACTGACCGGCGGGCGCATCTACCACATGTACATGATCCCCGGCGGTGTCCGTGGTGACTTCCCCGAGGGGTTTACCGACCGTCTGCGGGAGACGATCGACACCTGCGAAAAAACGCTGCAGGACGTGGAGCGCACGCTGTTCAACAACGCGGTGTTCAAGAAGCGGGCCAAGGGACTCGGCGTGATTCACCCCGACATCGTCGATCAGTTCGGCATCGTGGGACCGAACGCCCGTGCCGCGGGATTCGCCCGGGACGTGCGCAAGGATCACCCGTACCTGGTGTACGACCAGCTCGACTTCGAGGTGGTGACCCACACCGATTCCGACGCCTACGCCCGCGCCTGGGTGCGGCTGCAGGAGATGTATCAGAGCATGGACCTGATCCGGCAGATTCTGGATCGCATGCCCGCCGAGGGACCGTTTTTCACCAAGTTGCCCAACGTGCTCCACTGGAACGTGAAGCCCGGACATATCTACAAGAAGGCGGAGTGCACCCGCGGGGAGTACGGGTACTACCTCAACTCCGACGGCAGCGACAAGCCACGGCGGATCTACGTCCGGGGGCCGAGCTACACTCACGCGGTGTCTCTCATGGAGCACCTGTCCATCGGCTGCAACATCGCCGATACGGCCGGGCTGATGGTCAGCCTGCACACCTATCCGCCGGAGGTTGAACGATGAGTCTGAAGGACCTGGTGACGCCCTTTTCCGTATGGAAGCGGGCGCTGGAAAAACCATATACGAACCGAAAACCGCTGGATTCGCGCCCCGGCGCGGACCGCTACCGCGGGTTTCACATCAACGACGTGGACAAGTGCATCGGCTGTGGTACCTGCGAGTCGATCTGCCAGAACGAGGCGATCGATCTGGTCCCGGTCGAGGGACGCAAGACGAAGCACGGCGACTCCGGGCTCCGGCCGAAGGTCGATTACGGACGCTGCTGCTGGTGCGCCCTGTGCGTGGACATCTGTCCCACCGGCAGTCTGGGCATGAGCAACGAGTACGTGTGGGTCGACAGCGACCCCGAGGTGTTTCGCTACGTGCCCGGCCACGACGAAAAGCCGTGGAACGCCTGCGAGAAGGGCTACCGTCGCGCCGAGGGCTACGATCTGCTCGAACCCAAGCGGGTGGAGATGCCGATGCTCGACTTCTCCGAGAGCCAGAAGAGCTTCGTGGAGATGGTGCAGGGCTACAGCAAGGAACAGGCGATGGAAGAGGCCGACCGCTGCATCGAGTGCGGCATCTGTATCGCCACCTGCCCCGCCCACATGGACGTGCCGGCGTACATCGATGCAATCCGTCGTGACGATCTCGCCGACGGTCTGCGGACGGTCTACGAGGCGAACCCGCTGCCGGCCTCCTGCGGTCGCGTGTGTTCACACGCCTGCGAACACGTCTGCGCCATGAAGCACAAGGGCGAGGCGATCAGCATCCGCTGGCTCAAGCGCTACATCGTGGACCAGATCTACGCCAACGATTACCAGCAGTTTCTGGACGCCGCGGCGCCGGAGAACGGCCGCAGCGTGGCGATTGTCGGGTCCGGCCCCGGCGGCCTGGCGGCGGCCTACTACCTTCGCTTGATCGGCTACGCCGTCACCGTCTACGATGCCAATGAGGCAGCCGGCGGTATGCTGCGCTACGGTATCCCCGAGTACCGGTTGCCGTACGATCAGGTCGACAAAGATATCGAGTACATTCGCAGTCTCGGCGTCACGATCAACCAGAACGTGCGGATCGGTGCCGATGTCTCCTTTCAGGAGATCTACGACGGCAACGACGCGGTGTTCTTCTCCACCGGTCTGTCCGATCCCTACGCCCTGGAGATTCCCGGAGAGGACCTTCGCGGCGTGATTCCGGGTCTGACGATTCTGGACGAGGTGACCAAGGGGCAGAAGCCGGATATCGGTGACTCCGTGGTCGTGGTCGGCGGCGGAAACGTCGCCATGGACGCCGCGCGCACCAGCCGACGCTACGGCGCCGAGGTGACGATCCTCTACCGCCGCCGCGAGGTGGACATGCCCGCCGACGAAGAGGAGATCCACGAGAGCCAGGGCGAGGGCGTGACGCTCATCACCCAGGCGATCCCGATCCGGATCGAAAAGGGCGAGACCCGCCGGTTGAAGCTGATCTGGGGCAAGGCGGAGATGGTTCCCGACGACCGCGGCGGACGCCCGCGCCCGCGCCTCATCGAGGGCAGCGAGGAAGTGATCGAATGCGACACGATCGTTCCGGCGATCGGACAGCAGGCGGATTACAAGTTTCTGCCGGAGGAGATTGCCGGACGGCTGGAGTTTGCCAAGGGCATGGTCACCGTCAACGAGTTCAAGCAGACCGGCGACACCAAGATCTTTGCCGGCGGCGACATTGCCAACCGCAAGCGCGACGCCATCTCGGCGATCGCCAACGGGCACTCCGCCGCCAAGGGTATCGACATCTATCTGACCAATTTTGCCGCGGGAGGACGCGCATGAACAGGATAGTGGATAAGCAGCAGCTGTCGGACGACGTGTTCCGCATCACCTTTGAGGCGCCCTACATCGCCGAGGCGCGCAAGGCGGGACAGTTCATCATCCTGCAGCTGGACGAGAATTTCGGAGAGCGTATCCCGCTCACGATCGCCGACGCCGACGAGGGCGCCGGCACGGTGACGGTCATCTTCCAGGCGGTGGGCAAGACCACGATCCGCCTCTCGGAACACGAGGTGGGGGATTCTATCGCCAACGTCCTGGGCCCCCTCGGTACGCCGACGCATCTGGAGAACTTCGGGACGGCGGTGTGCGTGGGCGGCGGTATCGGCGTGGCGCCGATGCACCCGATCGTGCAGGCGCTGAAGCGCGCCGGCAACAAGGTGATCACGATCATGGGCGCGCGGAACAAGGACCTGCTGATCCTCGAGGACGAAATGAAGCGCTGGAGCGACGAGACGATCGTCTGCACCGACGACGGCAGCTACGGCCGCAAGGATCTGGTGACGGTGCCGCTGAAGGAACTGTGCGAGGCCGGGGTGCCGGACATCGTCTTCGGGATCGGCCCACCGATCATGATGAAGTTCGTGGCCGAGACCACCCGCCCCTTCGGCGTGAAGACGATGGTGAGCCTCAACACGATCATGGTGGACGGGACCGGCATGTGCGGCGGCTGCCGTGTGACGGTGGGCGACGAGACCAAGTTCGTCTGCGTGGACGGGCCCGAGTTCGACGGGCACCTGGTGGATTTTGACAACATGATGGCGCGGCAGAAGGCGTACAAGAAGCAGGAATCGATCGCCCGTGACAGTTGCCGCGCGAACAGCGCCGCCGAAGCCGCACAGGCCGCCGCGGCAGGAAAGGATCGGGCATGAGCGAACAGCATCACACGCCGGAGGAACTCGCCACGGAGGCGACCCAGCTCTGGGAAACGTGGGGCCCGCTGCACATGGCGGGGGATCTGAAGAACAAGGACCGCCGCCAGATTCCGCAGCAGGAGATGCCGGCCCAGGACCCGATGGTGCGCTGCACCAACCAGCAGGAGGTGGCGCTCGGCTACACCGCGGAGCAGGCGCGGGTTGAGGCGCTCCGTTGCCTCAACTGCCCCAACGCGCCGTGCATCTCCGGATGCCCGGTGTCCATCGATATTCCGCGTTTCGTGATGCAGGCCGCCGCCGGCGAGTTCCAGGAATCGATCGATACGATCAAGGAATCGAGCCTGCTGCCGGCGATCTGCGGCCGCGTCTGCCCGCAGGAGGCGCAGTGCATGCTCAAATGCACGGTGGGGAAAGCGGCACGGGATCCCATGAAATCGGTGGCGATCGGCCGCATCGAGCGCTACGTGGCGGACCTGGAACGCGAGGCCGGCGCGGTGAAGACTCCCGAGGTTGCGCCGGACACCGGCTTTAAGGTCGGTGTGATCGGCTCCGGCCCCGCGGGACTTACCGCCGCTGCGGACCTGCGCAAGGCGGGACACCAGGTCGAGATCTTCGAGGCGTTCCACAAGCCCGGCGGGGTCATGATCTACGGTATCCCCGAGTTCCGTCTGCCCAAGCAGATCGTGCAGGAGGAAATCTCGGGTCTCGAGGCGATGGGCGTGAAGATTCACACCAACTTCCTCATCGGCCGCACCCGGACGATCGAGGATCTGCTGGAAAAGGACGGCTTCGACGCCCTCTTCATCGGATCCGGCGCCGGGCTTCCGCGTTTCATGAACATCCCCGGCGAAAACCTGGTGGGTGTGTTCAGCGCCAACGAGTACCTGACCCGGTCCAACCTGATGAAGGCCTACGACCGCGAGCACGTGGATACCCCGATCTACAACTCCCGCGAGGTGGCGGTCCTCGGTGGCGGGAACGTCGCCATGGACGCCGCTCGCATGGCGCTCCGCATCGGTGCCGAGAAGGTGCACGTGGTGTACCGCCGCACGCGCACCGAAATGCCGGCGCGGGTGGAGGAGGTGGATCACGCCGAGGAGGAGGGAATCGAGTTTCACTTCCTCAGCAACCCGGTGGAGATCCTCGGCGACGAGGAGGGGAAGGTGCGTGCGATCCGCTGTCAGCGCTACGAGCTGGGCGAACCGGACGACTCCGGTCGGCGCCGCCCGATGCCGATCGAGGACGACTACTTCGAGATGGAGGTGGACACCGTGATCCCGGCGCTGGGCAACGTGTCCAACCCCCTCATCCGCCAGACCACCGACAATCTGGATACCAACAAGTGGGGCAACATCACCGTGGACGAGGAAAACCGCACCAGTATCCCGCGGGTCTACGCCGGCGGTGACATCGTTCTGGGGGCTGCAACGGTCATTCTCGCCATGGGCGAGGGCCGCCGCGCCGCCGCGGCGATTACGGAGGATCTGACCGCCGGACGGTGGTCATAACACGGGGGGCCGGACAGTGACGGGAACGGAACGGCGCGGTGCGCTGATCGATGAGATCAAGGGACAATACTCGGAGCGACGGTGCACGGACGTGCACCAGCTGCTCACCACACTGGCCAATCCGATCCGCTTCCGGCTGCTGTGCGCACTCCGGACGAACTCGTTCACCGTCGGCGAACTGGTTGAGATCACGGACTCGCAGTTGTCCAACATCAGCCAGCACCTGAAGATGATGTGGATGGCCGGGTACATCACCAAACGTCGGGACGGGAAGCAGGTGTACTACTCCCTGGAGAACGACCACGTGATTCAGGTGATCGCCCATCTTGAGGAACTGTATCCGCCACAGACGTATCCGGATCGCAGCGATCCTACTTGACAGTCTGCGTCGGCCGCCGCTATAGTCCCGCCAATTTATGCGGTATCCTGCGGTGACACACAATCGGTGGAAGACCCATCCCGGCACCCGTCGGGATCGTGGTTGTTGCTGTAGAAACGGCGTCGGTTTTTCCGACGCCGTTTTTTTGTGCCCTCACCGGAATCGCGCCGGAATACCGCCCAGCCCAGGCCAGTACCAGCGGGAGGTATCGCATGGCTGAATCCCCCTTTGTGGGTCGATCGCTCACGGCGATCCGGGACTTCAACCGCCAGGAACGGTTGTATCTCTATCGGCTCACCCGGCGGCTCAAGGAGGCTCTTGCCGCCGGTGACAGTGCCGCCATCGACCATTTCCGGATCAACGATCCGGACTTCGGCATGTACGAGATCTTTCTGGAGGACAGCACCCGGACCCGGGAGTCGTTCAAGAACGCCGGTCTCTTTCACCGGATCAAGCTCTCCGAACTCAACGCCGCCAGTTCCTCCTTCAACAAAAAGGAAAGCTACGCCGACACGATCGCCAACCTGGTGGGCTACGGCAACCGGGTTTTCGTGCTCCGAACCGCCCTGGAGGGGGTGTGTCGCCATCTGGCGGAACGGACCGCGCGCTACACGGAACGCCACGGGATGACCGGCGGCGTCTCCTTCCTCAACGCCGGCGACGGACGCCACGAACACCCGACGCAGGAACTGCTCGACGAGTTTACGTTCCTGGAAGACCTGGACTGGTCCGCCGAACGGATCCACCTGGCGCTGGTGGGGGACCTGTACCACGGCCGGACCGTGCATTCCAAGGTTCACGGGCTGGACCTCTTCTCCGAGGTTCTCGTGGACCTGGTGGCACCGCCGGAACTGGCGATGCCGCGCAACTACGTCCGCGCCATGGAAGACCAGGGGTTCACCGTGCGGGAGTTTCCGTCGATCCGGGCGTATCTGGATGGCGCACAGGCGGGGCGACGAGCGGGAGCTCGCGGCGTCCGGGCCGGCGCAGCCGACGGAAGCCACGACGCCGAACCAGGCGTGGCGCCGCAGTGGTACTTCACCCGGCCGCAACTGGAGCGCATGGGCGACCGCATCCTGCGTCGTGCCGACGAGCTCCGCTCAGCGATTACGTTTACACCGGACCTGGTGAGCGAGGTGGACCCGGCGACCAGGTTTTACCACCCCCTGCCGCGGCACCGCGAGTACCCCACGATCCCCGCCGAACTCGACGACACGCCGCTGAACGCGTGGGAGCGGCAGTCTGCAAACGGCTACCTGGTGCGGGTGGTCCTCCTGGCCCTTGTTGCCGGCCACCTCGGAGACGACTACGACGGCCCCGTGGGCGCGGAGTACCTCCCCGACGAACCGTACGCCGAGGAAGTGCCGGTGGCGGCGGGGACGCCGAAACGCTACTCCGAGGGCGTGCGGCCCATTTCCGACGGCCTGGTGGTCGACCACATCTGCCGCGGCGACACACCGGAGGAAATCCGGCGTCACGTGGCGACGGTGCAGGAGGTTGTGGGGCTCCACGGCCGGGGCGGCGAGTGGGTTTCCACCGGCCGCAACGGCGAGGCGAAGGGCATCCTCTTCCGGCCCGGCTTCGGTCCCCTCACGCAGCGGCACATCGGCATGCTCGCCGCCACCGTACCCGGCGCAACGATCAACGTGATCGAGCACGGTGCGGTCCGCCGGAAGATCCGTCTGGTGTCGCCGCGGCGGATCTTCGGGATATCCGCGCTTCGCTGCCGAAATCCCGCCTGCATCACCAACCCCGACCACGGAGAACCGGTGCTGCCGCGGTTTGTCCGCACCGGGCCCGACCGCTACGCCTGCGAGTACTGCAGCCACGACCACGGATTCAAGGAGCTGTTCTCATGACCCCGATCTCTGACGCCACGACCGCCGAGATTCTGGCTGCCAGCCGCGCCGCCGGATCGCTGATCGTGCGCACCGACCCGCCGTTCCGGTGGGCCTCCGGTGCGCTCATGCCGCTGTACACCGACAACCGTCGGTTGATCGCCACACCGCGGGGCCGTCGCGCCGTGCGCCGCGCCGTTCGGGAGGTGATCGAACGCCACGGACTCCGATTCGACGTCGTGGCCGGCACCGCCAGCGCCGGAATCGCGCCGGCAACCCTGGTCGCCGAGGATCTGGACCTCCCGCTGGTGTACGTCCGTGGTTCGGCGAAGGACCACGGTACGGCGCGACGTATCGAGGGGGCCTCGGCGGAGGAACTTCGCGGGCGGCGGGTGCTCCTGGTGGAGGACCTGATCTCTACCGGCGGCAGCAGCGCCGCGGCGGCGGAAGCGCTGATTGGGGCGGGGGCGGATGTGGCCGCCTGTGTAGCGATCTTCTCCTACGGGTTCGCCGCCGCCGCCGAACGCTTTGCAGCGCTCGCGGGAGCGCCGCCGGTCCAGCCGCTCTGTTCGGTGGACGCCCTCATAGCCCGCGGTGCCGCCGACGGATGGCTCAGCGACGAGGATGTGGCGGTGGTCACCGCGTGGAGGGCTGACCCGTTCGGCTGGGCCGATGGCGGCGGAGCCAGGGACGACGGAGCAGGGGACCGGTCGTCCGGGGCGCGACCCGTGGCGACCGCTCGACCGGATGCCGCCGCCGACGGCGGTCGCTCCCGCGCGGCTCCCGCTGACCTCCTGCGTGCCAGCGCCGAGCAGGCGGGGCACCTTCTCTGCCTGGGGATCGATCCACGCCCCGAGGCACTGCCCCCGGGGGATTTGGCGGACGTCCTGAGACGCGTGATCGACGCCGTTGCCGAGACCGGGGTCGTGCCGGCGGCGGTAAAACCGAACGTTGCGTTTTTCCACCGTCTCGACCGGCCCCTGACGGGGGACTTCTCCGGATCACGCGCCCTGGCCACGGTGGTCTCGCACACCCGCCTCGCGCTGCCCGGTGTTCCGGTGATTCTCGACGCCAAGCGTGGCGATATCGCCGCCACGAGCGACGCCTACGCCGCCGAAGCGTTCGACGCATGGGGCGCCGACGCGCTTACCGTCTCGCCCTTTATGGGTGACGATTCGGTCCTTCCTTTCCTGGAGGCGGCGGCCGCGCACGACACGCCCCGGTGGGTCTACATTCTCAACCGCACCAGCAACCCCGGAGCGGCGCGGTTCCAGGCACAGCCACCGGGAGAGGGGGCCCTGTTTCGCCGCGTCGCCGCCGCGATCGGCGAATGGCAGCAGCGGACCGGCGCCGCGGGCGCGGTGATCGGTGCCACGGAGCCCGCCGAACTCCAGGAACTGCTCGTCATGCACGCCCGAAACCCGGTGCCGGTGCTGATACCGGGGGTTGGAACCCAGGGTGGGACCGCCGGCGAGGTCCTCGCTGCGATCCGGGCGGCGGCCTACCCGCCGGAACTGGTCAGAGTGAACATGTCGCGGGCGGTGGTTACCCCGTGGGCCGCCACCGGCGGCGCACCGAGCGACTGGCGCGGGGCGGTTCGTGAGGCGTATCTGCGGGCGACGGAGGCTCTCTCGTGGCGGTAGTGTCGGGGGGAGCAGGCGGCGCGGGATCCGCGACGCTGGAGGCCGCGGAACGTCTCCGGCTGGCGATCGCGGCGCGGATGCCATCGCCGCAGGCACCGCCCCGAATTCCGGTGGCGACCGTGAGCGGCGTGGCGTCCACCACCGTCGGCATGATCGAGTGGTTCGACCGCGAAACGGACGTGGCGCTCATCACCACCAAGAGCTTCCAGCTGCAGCCCAACCCCGGCAACCGTGAGCCGATCATCACCGAGCCCGAACCGGGCTGCTTTGGAAACGCCGTGGGATTGAAAAACCCCGGTGTGGAGACGGCGGTGGCGGAACTCGCGGAGCTGCGCCGCCGGCGGTCGCTCCGGGCGCTGCTGATCGTCTCGTTGTCGGGGACGACGCCGGAGGAGTTCCGGAAACTGGCGGTCGCCTGCGCGCCCCTCGCAGACGCTCTGGAGCTCAACTACTCGTGCCCCCACGCATCGGCCGGGTACGGCGCGGACATCGGCAGGGACGAGGCGGCGGTGGCGTCGATCACCGCGGCGGTGGTCGACGCCGTCCCCGACACGCCGGTCCTGGTCAAATTGACGCCCAACGTCCCGGACATCGCCCGCATGGCCGCGATCGCGGTCGGGGCGGGAGCGGCAGGTGTCACCGCGATCAACACGGTGGGCCCGGCGGTCTACCACCACGACAGCTGCGGCGCACCGATCCTCTCAAATCCGCCGGATGGACGTGGGGGAAAAAGCGGCACCTGGGTGTTCGACATCGCCCGGGACGCGGTCGCCGCAGTTCGCGCGGCGGTGGGGCCGGGGCCGCTCATTGTGGGCATGGGCGGTGTCGACGGGCCGGAACGCGCGCGGACGCTGTACGAGGCGGGAGCCGACGTCGTGGGGGTGGGCAGCGCCCTCGGGCGCGTACATCAGGCCCGGTGGCCGGCGTTTCTCCTGCACGTGTCGGGGGGCGGGCACGGTTCGGGGGACGGCGCGTCGCCCCCCGGCGCTGCGCTCGCTGGCGCGCCGCCCACCCCGGGACCGGCGATCCGGCGCGGCGCAGGAATGCGACTGGAACCGCGGGCGGTGACACACCGCGGGGAACTCGGCGACGACCTGTTCGAACTCTCCGTGGAACCCGCCTTCCCGTGTGCCCCCGGCCAGGCGGTGTTTCTCTGGCTGCCGGGTGTTGGCGAAAAGCCCTTCGTGCCTGCGCTTCCGGTCAACGGACCCGAGGCCCCCCCCGCTGACGGCGGCACGGTGTTTCTTGTTCGTCGCCGGGGGCCGTTGACCCGCGCCCTGGGTGACCTGACCGCCGGCGATACGGTCTACGTTCGGGGGCCCTACGGGGACCGCTGGTCACCGGCGGCGATGGCGGTGGATGCGCCGGCCGCGTCCCTTCCCACAGTCCTGCTTGTGGCCGCCGGAAGCGGTGCCGCCACCCTGCCGGGGGTGGCGGCGGAGTACCGCACCGCCGGCTTCCGGATCCGGTCGGCGGTCGGCGTCCGGCACGTGGTTTCCGACGGGCTCACGTTCTCGGCGCTGCGCCGTGTCGGCGTGCTGGAGGTCGTCGAGGACGGCGGTCGGGTGGGGCGGGTGCTCGACACGGTGACGACGGTCGCCGACGGCGTTTCCGCCGCCTTCGTCTGTGGACCGGAGCCGTTCATGGAACTGGCGATCTCCCGCCTGGAGGTGGCGGGGGTCCCCCGGGAGCGGATCCATGTGTCCCTCGAGCGGCCGATGCGCTGTGGCGTTGGCATGTGTGGTGAGTGTCACAACAACGGCCGCCTGACCTGCCAGTACGGCACGGTGGTGGCGGCGACGGACTGGAGGCCACACGAATGATCGATCCCCACGTGCACCTGCGTGACTGGGCGCAGGCGGAGAAGGAAACGCTGGACCATGGATTGTCCCTCGCGTGGCGTCTGGGGATATCCGCGGTATTCGAAATGCCCAACACGGACCCGCCGCTGACCTCCCGGGATACGGTGCGTCGACGCATCGCCGAGGCCGACGCGGTTCGTGAGCGGCGGGGGATTCCAATCTTCCATGGACTCTACGCCGGCATCACCCCCGATCCGCGGCAGCTCGAGGAGATCGTTCGACTCCACCAGGACCTGTTTCCGCGGGTCGTGGGGTTCAAGCTGTTTGCCGGCCACAGCACGGGACACATGGGGGTGGTCTCCCGGGAGGAGCAGGCGCTGGTGTGGAACACGCTGGCGGCGCTCGACTACCGCGGCGTGGTGGCGGTGCACGCCGAGACCGAGGACGTGCTGCGTCCCGATTTGTGGGACCCTGCGCATCCCCGCAGCCACGGCGCGGCGCGACCGGTGGCGGCGGAGATCCACTCGGTGCGTCAGCAGATCGAACTCGCGACCGCCGCCGGGTTCCGCGGGGCGATCCATATCTGTCATGTCACCACGCCCGCGGTCCTGGACATCATCGCCGAGGCTCACGCCGGCAGCGACACCGACCCCGACGCCCGCGCGGATATCAGCGCCTCCACCGACGCCGGCCCCGGTTTCTCCGTACGTGGCGGCGTCACGCCGCACCACGCGCTCCTGTCGGAGGAGCTCGCGGACCGCTCGCCGGTTCCGGAATGGAAGGTGAATCCACCGCTCCGCGACCGGGAGACGCAGACGGCGCTGCTGCGGCGGCTCGAGTCCGGTGGTGCGGGATGGATCGAGAGCGACCACGCACCGCACACATGGGCCGACAAACGCGCCGGCGCCAGTGGTATCCCGGGGCTGCACGCGTTCCGATTCCTGCGCGACCTGCTTGCCGATCGCTGCGGACGAGAGTTTGCCGAGCACCTCAGTCACGGCGCGGTGCTCGCGGCGTTCGGAATACCGGAGTCGACGATCCCACGCAACCCTGCAGCGGACGCACGCTGGTCGTTCCGGGACGCCGCCGACGAGTATCCCTGGGATCCCTACCGGTTCCTGTCGATCCGTGCATAGTGCACGGACCTGCGCCGAGCACCGTGCACTATGCGGGGCGCCGGCGCCGCGCCGACCGCCGCGATCCCGTCGCCGGGGTGTGTAGCTCCCGTTCTTGCAACGCTTTACGCGGGAACGGGAAATGCTTCGGGTCCGGCACGCATTTTGCATCGGAGACACCATGAAACGAAGCGGCAGGATCTGTGTACTGGTGGTGGGGTGTATGGCGATCGGGACGGCAGCGGTGAGGGCGCAGAACGTGGCGGAGGAGAGTCGCGTCAATCGTGAGACGCAGTCGGTGGAGGAACTCTACCTGAGCCAGGAGACCACCATGGAATCGGTGGCGGCGATGATCGAGAGCGACGACCGGGAGTCGCAGCTCATTGCGCTGCGGCGGCTGGAATCGGGGGCCCAAAACGGATTGATCGACCCTGCATCGCCGGAGTACGTGTCGATGGTGGGGCGCATTCTCCGACAGGGTGTCACGACGATCTCGCGGAACAGCAGTCGACTGCCGGATTCCTACCGCCCGATCCTCCGCGTGGAGGCAGCACAGGCTCTGGCGCTGAGCGGGAACGCCGATGCCGCGCGGTACCTGGTGGAGGCGATCCGCAACGACCCGGAACCCAGTGTTCAGGCGGCGGCGATGCGGGCGCTCAGCCGAAGCGACGGCATGGATCTGTCGATCGCATCCCTGGAGATCGCCCTCGCCCTTCGCAAGGAGGTCGCCGTCCGCGGTGACGAGGCGATGATCGTGGCGGGTATGGAATCGCTGCGGGAGCTCGCGTCCCGGGGAGATCCGCTGGCGTTCGATCCCCTCATCCGCGAAACGGCGGTGGCGGTGGCCATCGGCCGCTTCAACCGTACGGTCCGCGAGAGCGCGATCAACGCCCTCATGGCGATGTAGTCGCGCCGCCGTCAGGAGGTGGGGGCGCCGCCGGCAGATTCCACGTGGCGCGTCCAGAGCATACCGCAGGCGGCATTGATGTCCTGCCCACGCGAGTGGCGCACCGAGGTGCGGAAGCCCTTGTCCCGCAGCATCTCGGCGAAGGCATCGATGCGATCCGGTGGCGTCGGCGCGAGGCGCGTCCCGTCCAGCGGGTGAAAGGGAATCAGATTTATCCGCACGCTCAACCCGTTCAGAAGCCGCGCGATCCCGTCGACGTGCTGCGGCGTATCGTTCACACCGTCGAACATCGTGTACTCGAAGGATACGCGCCGGGTACGGTCCTCGCGACGGCTTCGAATGAGCCGGAGCGTCTCCTCAATCGGGTTCGCGTTCTCCACCGGCATGATCCGCCGCCGTTCCTCGGGGAAGGGGCTGTGGAGACTGACCGCCAGGCTCACGCCCTCGGCGGTCGGCTCCTCCAGGAAGCGCTGCAGTTCCGGGTGAATCCCAACCGTGGAGAGGGTAATCCGTCGTGGAGGCAGGGCGTACCCGTCCTCGTCGGTAAACAGGTCCACGCTCGCCAGGGCCCCGTCGACGTTGTCCAGCGGCTCGCCCATGCCCATGTAAACGATGTTGGTGATCGCGTCGTGCTCCGGAACGCTGTGGTACTGGTTGACGATCTCTCCTGCCGAGAGGTTGCCCTGAAAGCCCTGGCGGGCGGTCTGGCAGAAGGTGCAGCTCCGCCGGCACCCGACCTGGGTGGACAGGCAGAGGGTCAGGCGCGCTCCGTCGGGAATCAGTGCCGCCTCCACGAATCCGCCGTGTTGCGTGGGGAAGAGGTATTTCCGCGTGCCGTCGGCGCTCTCGTTCACCCGTACCGGCGCCGAGGTTCCCATGACCGTCGCAACGGAGAGCGCATCACGAAACCGAGCCGGAAGGTTCTGCATGTCCTCAACGGAACTCGCGTGGCGGCGGTATATCCAGTGAAACAGCTGTCGGCCGCGGTACGCGGACTCGCCGAGAGCCTCGGCGAGACGTTCCATCTCCGACTGTGACATGCCCAGGAGGGCGACGGTATCCATGGCTGCAGCTTGACCACCGCCGACGGGCCTGTCAAGCGTGGCGGTGATGGCTGGCGGGCGTGGCCGGCGGGCGTGGCGCACCATCCACCGCCACGCTGCCACCGCCACGCTGCCACCGCGGCCGGCGTTACACCCCCAGGACCAGCAGCCCCACCCACGCCGTGAGAATCGATACCGCCACCACCACGGTGAGGTTAGACCCGCGGAGGGTCAGGACGAACGCCAGGACCGGCGTCGCCACCGCCACCACCGGCACCGCCTGCCCCAGCACATCCGGAACGATGAGCGCCCCCAGCGCCGCCGCGGGAACCAGTTCCAGGAATCGATGCACCGGCGCCGGGAGGCGGTGAATCCCGGAGAACCAGAAGGGCAGGACGCGGACCAGGTAGGTCCCGATCAACAGCCCGACCACCGCCAGCAGCCAGTCAGTGTGCAGCATCGCGCACCTCCGATCCCATGGCGATCAGGGCGCCGCCGATCATCGCCAGGGGGAAGGCGGCGCCGGCGTCCCACCCCAGAGCCTCCCGCAGGACCGCGTTGATCGTCGCCGCGGCGACGGCGGCGATAACCAGCGGTACAACCCGCCCGTCTTCCTGCCGCGCGGCGGCGCGAAACTGCCCCGCGAGAAGCGCGGCGAAGAGGGCGTACAGCGCGAGCCCCATGGCGGTTCGCAGCGCTGCCGGCAGGATCTCACCGCTCACGGCGCCGATCACCGTCCCGCCGACCCAGGCGCTGTAGGCGCCAAGCTCGAGTCCCAGCAGGAAGCGCGGTTTCACAGTGCCGCCCTCGGCGATACGCCAGCCGGCGACGCCGAACACCTCGTCGGTGACGCCGAACGCGAGGGTGCTCCGCAGGATCCACCGGTGGCCGGTGCCCAGGCTGTGGGCGATCACCGAACTCATGAGCAGGTGCCGCAGGTTGAGGAGCCAGCCGGCGACGACGATCTGGACGACGAGGAGTAACGCGGCGGCGCCGGGCCACCCGCCAATCAGCAGACCGCCGGCTGTCGCCCCGTCGCCCGCCGCCACCCCGCCTGCCGCGACCGCGCCCCCGGCGACTACGACCCCGGCGGTGATCCCGGCCCCGTACATCCCGATCGCCAGAAACTGGGCGGCGCCGGCAAACACGAGGAGGGATGCAACGGTGGCGTCCAGTGTGGTCAGCCCGAATGACCTGACCACCAGTCCGAAGGTGATCGCCACGGGAATGTAGCCGCTGGCGATCGGCAGCGCGGAAGTGAGTCCCCTGGTGAAGCTGTGCATAGCGTCGCCTACTATACTACAATCGGCTCCCAGGGGAGTGGTTGGTGGCCAAAAGCGGGTCGGACACGGAACGCCTCCGGGTGCTGAACGCCCGGGCGTGGGAACAGTCGCTCAGCGAGCCGGAGGTGGGGGAGCGGACCGCAACCGAGGCGGTGGAACTCGCCCGATCCCTGCGGGATCTGGATTCGGAGATCGCCGCGCTGCTCAACCGCGGCTGGTCCCGGATCGTTCAGGCGGACTACCAGCACGCCCAGGACGACCTGGAGATCGCCCTGCGCCTCGCCCAGGAGGTCGACCCCGGCCCCGACACCCGCTGCAAACTCCACAACGCCCTCGGCGCGGCGTTTCACGGCAAATCCGAACTGGGCAAGGCGATCGGTGCGTACCAGGAGAGCCTGGCGATCGCGGAACGCACCCACCTTCCACTGCGACAGATTGCCGCGCTCAACAACCTCGGCGAGGTCGAAATGGACCTCGGGCACGTCGGCAGCGCCCGCGGGCTCTTTGAGCAGGCGGAGCGACTCCTGGAACAGTACCCCGACCGCGAGACCGAGGTGGTGGTGTTCAGCAACCTCGGAGATCTGGCGATGCGGGAGGACGATCTCGAGGAGGCCGAGCGCTTTTTCGCCGCCGCCCGGGAGGCGGCGGAGGAGGTCGGAGACCGTTTCAACGAGGGGGAGTTGCTCTCGCGACTCGGGGTGCTCGCGGCACGGCGTGGCGATGCGGCCTCGGCGGAGCGCTACCACACAGAGAGCATCCGCATGGCGCAGGACGTCCGGTCGCCGGTGATTCGCGCCTCCGCCCTCATGAACCTGGGGGATCTGCACCGCCAGCTCGACCAGCCGGAGATGGCGCGGGTGGTGTACGAACAGGCGCGGGAGCACGCCGAGGAGATCAACGCTCGGCACCTCAGCTATCGCCTCCACCGCCGCCTGGCGGAACTGGCAGAGGAACGCGACGACCTCGCCATGGCCCTCACGGACTACAAGCGCTACATGTTCCTGAAATCGGAACTGCAGGACGAATGGACCGAACACCGTCTGCAGGACCTCACCCGGACGATCGAGGCGGAACGGTTGCGCATGGTGGGGGAGATCGCCCAGGAGATCACCGCCACCCTGGATCTGGACGAGATTCTGGAGCGCATCTACCGGCGCATCAACCGCGTTCTCGACGCCAAGGTGTTCTCGATCGGGCTGTACGACGCCGAACACAACGCGCTCGAGTACCCTCTGGTGATCGAGAACGGTCGTCGCGGTGAACCCAGGCGCGTACCGGTGGAGCCGGGAACCAGTTTCGGCGCCTGGGTGGTGGAGCACCACGAAGCGGTGATCATCGAGGACCTCCGGGCGCAGTACGGGGAGTACCTGAATGCGTATCCCCAGGCGCCCGAGGCGCAGGGAGACTTCTCCGGGCTGTACATGCCGCTGACCGTCAAGGACCGCCTGGTGGGGGTGCTGAGCGTGCAGACGACGCGGCTCCACGCGTACTCCGAGCTGGACATCCGCATCGTGCGCACCCTGGCGGCGTTCCTCGCGATCGCCATCGATAACTCGCTCATCATCGACCGCGTCACCGTTCTCAATCGCCTCATGGTGCAGGAAAAGGACGAGTTGCGGCAGGCGTACGAACAGATCAGCGAACTCGCCAACCGCGACCATCTCACCGGGCTCGCCAACCGCCGGATGTTTCAACAGTACGTGGCGGCTCACCTGGAGCGCAGGCGGGACTCGCGGGAGCCGCTGGCGATCCTGTTCATCGACCTGGACCAGTTCAAACCGATCAACGACACCTACGGCCACCAGGCCGGTGACCGGGTGCTGCAGGAGGTGGCGGCGCGCCTGACGGCCGAAACACGCACCAACGACCTGGTTGGCCGGATCGGTGGAGATGAGTTCGTCGTGGTTCTTCCGGAGGGCGCCTCGGTGCACGCCGTGGAGGCCACCGCGGCGAAGGTCAAAGCGGCGGTCGAGCGACCGATCGTGATCGCCGATTCCGGCGGCCGCTTCACCGGCGAGGTCTGCGTTTCGGCAAGTACGGGCTACGCCCGCTTTCCGGACAACGGAACCTCCTACGACCAGCTGGTGCGCCACGCCGACGCGGTGATGTACGGCGAAAAGCGCGCCCGCGCGTGACGCGATGCCGGGCCGGTAACCGGCTCGCGGGTTCCTATCGCATCGACTCCCGATACAGCGCCGCGTAGCGCCCCTCCCGCGCCAGCAGGTCGTGGTGCGATCCGGACTCCACGATCGCGCCGTGCTCGAGTACCAGAATTCGGTCGACGTCGCGCACCGTGGAGAGGCGGTGGGCGATGACGAAACTCGTCCGGCCACGGAGCATCGTCCGAATCGCCCGCTGGATGCGCAGTTCGGTGTCGGTGTCGATGCTGCTGGTGGCCTCGTCGAGGATGAATATCCGCGGGTCCGCCAGGATCGCCCGGGCAAAGGAGAGCAGCTGTTTCTGACCGGTGGAGAGACCGGATCCCCCCTCCCCGAGCTCGTGGTCGTATCCGCCGGGGAGCGCGGTGATCATCGCGTGGGCATCAACCATCCGCGCGGCCTCCTCCACCGCTGAACGGTCGGCCTCCGGTTGGCCGAAGGCGATGTTCTCCGCCACGCTTCCGGCGAACAACTGCGGCGTCTGGAGCACGTAGCCGAGCTGGCTGTGCATCCACGACTGACTGCGGTCGCGAATGTCGGCTCCATCGATGAGGATGCGTCCGGCGGTGGGTTCGTAGAACCGTGCCACCAGATTCACGATCGTGCTCTTCCCGGCGCCCGTTTCGCCCACCAGGGCGATCGACTCGCCGGCGGCGACGTCGAGATCGAAGTGATCCAGGACCGCCTCACCGTCGGGGTAGGCGAAGTTCACCTCGTCGAAGCGGATCGCGCCGTGGCAGCGGGGCCACCGGTCACGGTGCGGCTCGAGGATCGTACCGAACGCGTCCTCCACCTCACGGCGATCGGTGATCGCCGGCGGCGTATCCAGGAGCGCGGCGATCCGCTCGGCGGCGCTCTGCGCTGCCTGCAGTTCCGTCAGGACGCGGGCGACTTCACGGACCGGTTCGAAAAACTGCACCGTATAGCCCACGAAGGCGACGATCACGCCGATCGTTACCGACCCCTCCGAGAGACGCACGCCGCCGGCGACCAGGGCTATGCTGGTCCCGACGCTGCCGAGGAGCAGGACCACCGGCATATAGAGCGCGGAAAAGACCGCCGCCCGGACCGACGCGGCGCGCATGCGGCCGGTGAGGGCGCTGAACTCCCGGAGGTTCTCCGCCTCCCGCACCAGCGTCTTCGAGGTCACCGCGCCGGCGATTCCCTCGCTGAACGCGGCGCTGACCTCGCTGTTCAGGCGCCGGACCGAGCGCTGTGCGCCGAGGATCCGGCGCTGAAAGAACCACGAGACCAGCGCCAGCGGTGGCACCACCGTCAGCACCAGCACCGCCAGTTGCGCGTGGACGAACAGCATCGCCACAGCGATTCCCGCCATCATCGCGACGCCCCAGACGATATCCACGAGGCCCCATGCGACGGTCTCCCCGAGGCGCTGGATATCCGAGGTGAGGCGCGACATGAGCCACCCCACCGGCGTCCGGTCAAAATAACCGATGGAGAGTGTCTGCAGGTGCGCGAACGTATCCTGTCGAAAGCGGTACATGAGGCCGGTCTCCATGCGCCCCGCCAGCGCGATCAGTGCCCAGACGAGGAACGCCTGGAGGAACGCCAGGCCGGCGTAGACGATCGCCAGCGACTCCACGCCCTGGATCGACCCGGTTTCCACAAAACGGTCCACGGCGATCCCGTTGAGGAGTGGAAAGAGCGCATCGGCGGCTCCGACCAGAATCATGACCACCGCCAGGATCGCCATCGTTCCCCGAAACTCCCGCGCCCGTCGCAGCAGGCGCAGCCAGATACGGTGATCGAAGCGGCGCTGAAAGTGCTGATCCTCACGCATCGACATCGGCCGCCCCCTGTTGCTGTCGCCAGACTCGGGCGAACGCGCCGTCGGCGGCCCGGAGAACCTCCGGGGCCCCCTGTTCCACCACCCGGCCGCGGTCGAGTACGAGCAGATGGTCGCACCGCGCCAGGGTGGTGGCGCGGTGCGAGATGAGAAAGGTGGTCGCCTGCCGGTCCAGGAGCGCCGCGCGTATCCGGGCGTCGGTCCGGGTATCAACGGCACTCAGGCTGTCGTCAAACACGAGGATCGGGCTCCCCGATACCAGTGCCCGGGCGATCGCAACGCGCTGTTTCTGCCCCCCGGAGAGCGTGACGCCCCGTTCCCCGACCGGGGTATCGTATCCACGGGAGAACCCCTCGATCACATCGTGCACCGCCGCGGAGCGCGTGGCGGCGAAGATCTCCGCATCCCGCGCCGCGCTGCGTCCCAGGGAGATGTTGTCGCGGATCGTCCGGGCGAACAGGAACGGTTCCTGGAGGACAACGGCCACGTGGCGCCGTGTCCACGTGCGGTCGATCGTGGTGATGTCGTGGCCGTCGATGAGGATCCGGCCGCCGGAGGGGTCGTAGAGTCGCGCGAGGAGCATGATCATCGTTGTCTTCCCGGAGCCGGTGGCGCCGAGAACGCCCACCGTGGTGCCCTCCTCGACGGAAAAGCTCACCTCGTGGAGTGCGGCGGGACCGTCGCCGGCGTCGGGGTACGCAAACGACACGTTCTCAAACGCCACCGCCCCGCGGATCACGGGGCGTTCGCTCCCGCCTCCCGACAGAACCGGATCGTGGTCCTCGTCCGGGGCGTTCAGAACCTCCCCGATGCGACCCAGTGCCACCCGCGCCTTACCGAGGTCGGCCAGCACCATACCCATCTGTCGGATCGGCCACAGCAGCATCTGTTCCAGCATGAGGAAAACGAGGAGTCCCCCCACCGTGAGGGTGCCGCCGGCGGCAAAGGTGGTTCCCACCACCAGGACGGCACCGAGTTGCACGATCACGATCCACGAGGAGACCGCCCAGTAGCGAGCCAGCAGATAGATGAGACGCATCGTCACGTCGCGATGGGTGGTGTTGCGGGCGGTAAAACGACGGTACTCCTCCGGCTCCCGGGCAAAGGCACGAACGACCCGCAGCCCGGCGAGGTGTTCCTGGAGGAGCGCCGACAGATCTCCCTCCGCCTCGTCGGAGGCGGTAAAGGCGATCTGCACGTTTCGGAAGAAGTGGAGCGTGTACCAGAACGCCACCGGCAGCAACGCCACCGCCACCAGCGTCAACCGACCGTTGAGCTGCGCCATGACCGGGATCGCCACCGCGACCATCGCCGCCGCCCGGCCAACCTCCATCAGCTGGATCGCGAAGAACTTGCGGACCGTGTCGACATCGGACGTGCAGCGCTGCAGCAGATCGCCGCTGGAACTGCGCTGGTGGTAGGCGACGCTCACGGCGTGGATGTGGTCGTACAGCGTGTTGCGGAGCTGCCGCGCTGCCCGCTCGGCACCCAGGGCGCTCCATCGACCGGCGAGGTACGAGGCGGCGCCGTTGCCCGCCGTTACCACCACGATCGCGATCGCCGGGAGCCACAGGCGGTCGCGAATCGCGTCGGCGCCGCCGGCGGCGCGCACCAGGGCTACAACCCACCGGAAGGGCGGGGCGCCCTGGTCGAGCAGCACCCAGTCCAGGACCGCCTGCACCATGAGGGGCACCGAGAACCCGAGGATCGCGGCAATGACGGTCGCGATAACGGCCCCGGTGAACCGGGGCCATTCCGTCGCGAAGGGGGACTGGGCAACGCGCATCGTCAGGCCTGGATCGTCCCTTTCACCCGCAGACGCTCCCGCGGCAGGGCGTCGGGGTAGTGCTGTCTGACCCATGTGATCAGCCCTTCGCGGATCTCACAGCGCAGGTCCCACGCCCGCGGCGAGTTGGACGCGCTCACCAGCGAGCGCACCACCATCGTTCGTTCGGTGGTATCCACCACCTGTACCACGTCCACGTCGCCGTCCCAGTACTCGCTGGCGGCGAGTAGCCGCGTCTGCTCGCGTCGGAGGGCCGCCACGTCCAGCGTGTAGTCAACGTTGAGGTACACGGTTCCGATGATCGAGGAGCTGCTGCGGGTCCAGTTCTGGAACGGCTTCTGGAGCAGATAGGAGATGGGGACCACGAGCCGTCGGCGGTCCCAGACGCGGACCACCACGTAGGTGAGGGTGATTTCCTCGATCCAGCCCCATTCGCCGTCTATGACCACGGCGTCCTCGATTCGCAGGGGCTGGGTGATCGCGATCTGAATGCCGGCAAGAACGTTGGCGATCGTCTGCTGCGCCGCGAAACCGACGACGAGACCGGCGACACCGGCGGACGCCAGGAGAGACGCACCGTACTGTCGTACGCCGGGAATCGTCATGAGGCCCGCGGCGATCCCGATAACCACGACCACGAAGCCCACGACCCGTTCCAGCACGATGATCTGGGTCGTGGCGCGACGGGCACGGAGGTTGTCCTCGGCGGTCGTGTCGAACCGCTTCCGCAACTCCACAAAAAACGTTCCCACGAGGCGGTACGCCAGCACCGCAACCCCAAAGGTCACCAGAATCGGCGCGGCGCGATCCACCACCGAGAGGACCTGATCGGTCTCCACCACACCGCGCACCGTCTGGCGCAGGGCAACCGTAACGAGAATGAGCTGGACCGCCGGCCGCGTGCGCCGCAGTACCAGCCGCACGCCGGCGCGGCGACGGGTCGGCGTCAGAACCGGCGCCAGTCGCGAGAGAACCGCGTAGCCGACGACGAGTGCCGCCGGGAGCACCAGCGCCACGGCCCAGTCGGGGATCCACGCCGGAGTGGTGAGGGGTGCGTACGTACGGGAGATCCAGGTCATGAACATACCGTCATCCTACATTGAGACACCGGACCGGGTGTACTATGTTCCCCGGTATGCAACGAAATGAACGACGACGGATGATGATCGCCGCCATCCTGGTGGTTGCGGCGGCGATGCCCACGATGGCACAGCAGGAGACGGACCCGCAGGACGCCGTCACCAGCCTGGCGGAAGAGATCGGCGACACCGCCGGTCGACTCCTCGCCGGCGCCCAGTCGGTGGCGGCGGGCGACGGGACCCTGACCGTATCGGTCGGCGGAATCACCTACGACGACTCCCGGCCGCGGATCGCCTCTCTCCTCGCGGCGACGATCGAAGACAGTCTGGTCGCCGCGGCGCAGCGCATGGCGGGCACGCGCGACATCGCCGTCCGTTCGACCCAGCCCACGGACCTGGTGCTGACCGTTCGCGGCGGAGGCGGGCCGTCGTCGGTGCTCCTGGTGGTACAGGTTGTGTCCGGCGACGGTACTATCCTTGCGAGCAGCCGCGTGTCGGCCGCGATGGCCGACGGACTCGCCGCCGCCCTCGCGCCGGCACCGATGGCGGCCTCCGGTGCCGCCGCCGCCGCCGCAACCGAGGCCGGCGACGACGTTCCCGACCGCCCGGAGAACGCCCAGCCGGTGACGCCGGAGTCGGTGCTGCAATCGCTCTCCCTGGAGGAGGAGGGCGACCACGACTGGTTCGTAATCGATGTCGGTCCGATCCCGGGAGACGTGGAGGGCCTGCCCGCCCTGACCGTCTACACCAGCGGCACCACCGACACCTACATCGAAGCGTTTGGACCGGACGATCCCCAGGCGGGAATCGCGGAGAACGACGACACCAACGGCACGAACGCCCGGGTCTCCTTTCCGGTGGAATCGGACGGGCGCTACTGGATCATGGTGCGGGGTTTCGCGGACTCCTCCACCGGTACGTACGACCTGCACGTCGTGGCGGACACGCTGACGGTGGACGACGCGGAGCCCAACAACTCCCGCGAGACCGCCACGGACCTTCAGGGTCGGACGAGTCCGCTCGCCGCCACGATCCGCCCGTCCGGCGACAGCGACTGGTATCGTATCGATCCTGCGTCGGCCGGGATTGCAGGCGACGGTGCGTCGGCCGACGCGCGGTCCGTCCCGGCCCTCCGGGTCGAGACGCAGAGCACGCTGGACACGACAATAACCGTCTACGACGCGAACGGGGACCAGTTGACCTACAACGACGACGGCGGTGAGGGGTCAAACGCCCGCGTCCTCGTCCCCGCCGGGTCCGGCCCCGTGTACGTGGAGGTTCGCGGATACGGCGACTGGGTGGAGGGCGACTACCAGCTCCTCTGGGGATCGGGTGAGATCCAGCGGGATGCGTGGGAACCGGACGACACCCGCGATCAGGCGCAACCGCTCGAGATCGGGTCGGGACGTCGCGACTATACCTTCTCCAACGATTCCGACAGTGACTGGGTGTCGCTGTCGGTACCGGAGTCCTCCGACGGCGGTCCGAGCACCGTAGTGATCGAGACCTACGGTGATGTGGATACCTACATGCGCCTCACCGATGCCGACGGCAACCAGATCGACTACAGCGATGACGACGGATCCGGATTCAACGCGCGGATCGACGCTGAGCTTGAGCCGGGGACCTACTACGTCGAACTCACGCCGCTGTTTCTCAGCGGGGAGGAGCGCGGATACAGCGTCGAGGCGCGTCTCAGGTAGGCGCGCTCGCCGCGGCCGCGGTCACGCCTCGGGGCCGGACTCCCCTCGAGGCGGTCGCTGGAGGAACGCCGAGTTGCGGCTCCGCCGAAGGGCGTCGCGGTGCCGGCGCCACTCCGGCCGTGCCGCGTCCATGAGTCTGTAGAAGCGGCGGCTGTGGTTGTGCTCGCGGAGATGGCAGAGTTCGTGGACGATTACGTAATCGATCAGTTCGACGGGCTCCGCCAGCAGTTCGGTGTTCAGATGGATCCGGCCGTCGCAGAAGCAGCTTCCCCAGCGCCGACGCATGCGCTGAACCGCCAGGGTCCCCGGTTGACCCAGCCCGTGGATTACGGGGTTCCTTCGCAAAACCGCCATACGGTGAGAGAACACCGAGAGTGCGCGGTCCCGGTACCAGTCGGCGACCAGCCGGTGCAGGGTGGCCGGTCTCGGGGGCCAGGCGCCGCCACGGGCCGGGGCGTGCACGCGCAGGGTCCCCGGACCGATCTCCACGCGGCGGTCCGGGTTCCGGGCGCGGGTGCCACGGGGACACACGTCCACCGTCAATGTCGATCCGAGCAGCGGTAGGGTGATACCGTCGGTCCACTCGCGTGCACATGGTTCCGGGATCGCCCGGAGTTCGTCGATTTTGCGGAGGATCCACGCCTCCTTGCGGCGCATCAGCGCCATCACGGATGCGTCGCTGGCGCTGCGTGGAGCCCGGACGCGTACGTGTCCCCCCGGGTGGATGGAAATACCGATCGTGCGTCGCGATGTCCGGTGCAGGTCAAACGGAATCGTCAGGGCACCGTTGCGGTATTCGGTACGGAGCGGTCCGGCTGGCACGGATTCAGCATGGCCGCGGCCCACGGTGCTGTCAAGGTAGCATCACCGTATCGGAATGCGATACAACGGACGGGGCGCCCATGAAGATACTCCACACGGCAGACTGGCATATCGGAAAACGACTGGACCGCTTTCCGCGGATCGAGGAACAGCGCGCGGTGCTGGAGGAGATCGTCGATCTCACCCACCGCGAGGACCCCGACCTGGTACTCGTGGCGGGGGACCTGTGGGATACGTTCAACCCCGGGAGTGACGCGCAGGAGCTGTTGTATCGCACCCTGCGGGATCTCGCCGATGACGGGCGACGGGCGGTGGTGGCGATCGCCGGAAACCACGACTCCCCGGACCGGGTCACGGCGCCGGAGGTTCTTGCCCGGACCCACGGGATCGTGCTGTCCGGATACCCCGACGAATCGATACCCGCGTTCACCGCCGGAGCGGTGACGGCAACGCAGCCGGAACCGGGCCTCGTTGAACTCTCGATCGACCGGCCCGCCACCACCGGCGTTCCGGTACGCATCATCTCCGTGCCCTACGCAATCGAGGCGCGACTGCGACGGGCACTGGGTGACGCCGGCGACGCCGATTCCGTCGACGCCGGACTGCAGTCGCTGCTCGCGTCCCGGTGGCGAACCCTTGCGGAGCGCCACTGCCGGACGCCGGGCGTGCACCTGATGGTGGCGCACCTGCTGTTCTCCGCCGAGGGTGTGCCCGCGGAAGAGGAACCGGACGGTGAGCGACCGATCGGTCATATCGGCGGCGCCCCGGCGGTCTCCACCGCCGTCATTCCGCCGGAGATCCAGTACGTGGCCTGCGGGCATCTGCATCGGCCGCACGCGGTTCCCGGTCCCACCGCTGTGCGCTACGCCGGCAGTCCCCTATCGTACAGTTTTGCCGAGACGGGGCAGACAAAGAGCGTGACGATCGTCGAGCTGGAGCCGCGGGCGGCGGAGGGTTCGCTGTTCGCGGAACCGGCGGTGACGGAGCACGCCCTCTCGGCGGGGCGACCGCTGGTGCGGCACCGGGCGGCCTCGGTGGCCGACGCCCTGACGTGGCTCGAGGAGCACCCCGCGGCGCTGGTGGAACTCTCGATCGAACTGGATGAGTACCTGTCCGGTGCCGACCGGCGACGACTGCACGAGGCTCACGACGGGATCGTCACGATCGTTCCCATCGTGGCCGGCGTCGGCGCCGCCGGTGGCGACCGTCCCCGGATCGACCCCACCGCCGACATGCGCAGTCTGTTCGTTCGGTACTTCGAGGAGCGGACCGGGGCGCCTCCCGACGCCGCTGTGCTGGACCTGTTCTCGGAGGTGATCGCCGAATGATTCCGCAGTGGCTCTCGCTGGAAGGACTGTACTCCTACCAGGCGCCGGTGACGATCGACTTCCGCCCGCTCACGGCGGCGCGACTCTTTGGAATCTTCGGCTCGGTAGGGAGCGGGAAGTCGACGATCCTGGAGGCGATGACGCTGGCGCTCTACGGGGAGTCCGCGCGTCTCAATCGCAACGACAACCGCAGCAGCAACCTGCTCAACCTGCGCAGCGATCGGCTGGCGGTGGATTTCCGCTTCCTCAACCGCGACGGCGATACCTATCGGTTCACCGTGGAGATCAAGCGCCGACGCAAGAATCCCGAGGAGGCGGGGACGATGAGCCGTTCCGCCTACCGCCTGGACGCCGGCAGTGACGAATGGGTTCCGTTGGATCACGTGGACGGTGAACGGGTGCTGGGTCTGAGCTACCAGAACTTCCGCCGGACGACGATCATCCCCCAGGGGCGCTTTCAGGAGTTTCTTCAACTCGGTCCCGCCGACCGCACCGAGATGATGCAGGAACTGTTCCGCCTGGACCGCTTCGATCTTTCGCAGCGTACGCGTACCCTCCTGGCGTCGGCGAAGGAGGAGCTCCACGGCGTCCGGAGCGCCCTGGGCGAACTGCCGGACGATCTCGACGCCGACATCGCACAGATTGGAACGGAGCAGGAGGCGGCGCGGGGGCGCCGGGCGGAGATCGCCTCGGCGCTGGAGAGCGCATCCGCCCGCCGCGAGCGGGTGCTGTGGACGCTGGAACGGTACCGGCAGCTCGAGGACGCGGACGCGGAGCGCGGGGCCGCCGGCCACGACCTGGCGGAGGCCGATCGCCTCGCCGAGCGGATCGCCATCCTCGCCGAGGTCAGGGATCGCGTCCGCGGGCCGTGGGAGCGACGGGACGACGCCCGGCGCCGGGAAACCGATGCAGCAGGTCTGCTCCAGGAGAGCGTCGACCAGCGCCCGGAGCGCGTGGCCGCCGTCGCCAGCGCCCGTGAGGCCGTGGAACGGGCGGCGCGATTGCGGTCGCGGCGTCCGGCGCTGGAAGGGTTGCTGCGCCTCCTCGAGACCACCGACGAGGTCGCGTCGGTGGCGGCTGAGCGAGACGCCCTTGCGGAACGGGAGGCAGCCGCACGGCGTACGCGCGACACCGTCAGCGGGCAGATACAGGAGTTCGAATCGGCCCTCGCGGAGTTGCGGGAGGGACTGCCGGAACGAGCCGTGCTTACGGAACTCGCGGCGGTGGTGCAGGAGGAACGCCACGACCGCGCCGCGCGAGAGACGATCGCCGATCGGCGGCGGCGGGCGCTCGAAGAGATCGATGCTCCCGCCGCCGACCTGGATTCGGTGCACCGAATGCGGGAGGAGGCGGAGGCCGAGAGACGCCGCCTGCAGGGGGTGGCCCGCGCCGCCGGGGTCCACGCCGAGATCGCGGCGATCCGTGACACCCTCACCGAGGGCTCGCCGTGCCCCGTGTGCGGCGCCACGCACCACCCGGCGGTGGCCCACGGCGACGCCGCCCCCGATACAGGCGACGGGCGAGATGTTCCCGGTGAAGACGAGCTCGAGGCGCTGGAGGGACGCATCGCCTCCCTGATCCGTGCGGAGGGTACGCTGCGCGACGCAGCGGAGGAAGAGGCGGCGCGGCCGGCGGTGGCGACATCGGACCACCGGGAGGTTCTGTCGCCGGATCCGGACACCGCCGCCGCCGAGGTCGAGGACGCGTGGGACCGTTACGCGCGCATCGACGCGCGGCGAGCGACCCTCGATGACCTGCTCCGCCGGAAGAGCGAGGCGGACACGGCGGTGGCGTCGACGGCGGCGCGGCGGGAAGAACGCGACGTGCGCCTCGAGGACCTGCGCCGGACGGTCACGACTCAGAGCGGGGCGCTGGACGAGGAGGCGCGGGCGGCGTACGACCGTGTCCGCGACGGGTCTCCCGACGACCGCAGGGCGCTGGCCACGAGGGTTCGGACGGCGATGGATCGCGCCGAAGCGGACCACGTCGCCGCGGATGAGGCCCTCCGGGCGGCGGAACGGGCGGCGGAGCGCAGGGATCAGCAGGAGGAGGAGCGACGGGCGGCGGTTGAGCGTGTCGCCGCGGAGCGGACCGCCGCGGAGACAGAGCTTCGTGCCGTCACCGATCGCGACGACGACGAGCTCGCGGAGCTGATCGGAGACCTGCCCCGACTGCCGGAGTACGAGGCCCGCGAGGAGGAGATCCGTGAACGACACCGCCGGTTGGTCGAACGGACCGCGGCGATCCGGGCCGAACTGCGTGCCGCCGGAGAGGATATCGCCCCCTCTTTCGACCTCTCTTCCGTCCCCTCTTCCGACGCCTCCTCCGACGCCGCAGCGTCGTCGATCGCCAGACGTCGCGAGCTCGAAGACGAGCAGTCACACCTCGACGGGCGGATTTCGGCGCTGGAGAGCGAACGGGCACGGGTGGATGAGACCCTCGGCAGCCTCACCGCGCGGCGGGAGACCGCCGAAGCGCAGGTCCGACGGCGCGATGATCTGCGCGTTCGTGAGTCCGACCTGGACGTCAGGGTCCGAAATCTCTCGGTGCTGGCGGACCTCTTCCGCGCCCGGGGCTTCGTAGGGTACGTGGCCCACGTCTACCTGCAGCAACTGGTGTCTGCGGCAAACGATCGGTTTCGGCGGCTGACGCGGAACCAGCTGGAGCTCGCGATGACCGGGGATCGGGAGTTCACCGTGATCGACGCGCTCAACGGCGGTCGCCGGCGGAGCGTCAAGACGCTCTCCGGCGGACAGACGTTTCAGGCGGCGCTGTGCCTGGCGCTGGCGCTGGTGGACAGTATCGACCACGGCTCAGGCGACCAGCCGGCGTTCTTCTTTCTCGACGAGGGATTCGGTTCCCTGGACGGAGAGTCGCTGCGTGACGTATTCGATACGCTCAAGGACCTCCGCCGCGAAAACCGCATCGTCGGCGTCATTTCGCACGTGGAGGCGCTGCAGGAGGAAATCGATTCATCGATTCTGGTACGTCTGGACGAAGACCGGGGATCGCAGATCACAACCTCCGCCTGAGGTTCTTCCTCCCCGTCGATCCGCCGGCGGTAGACGAACGCCGACGGTGCTGGCAGACTGCTGATCATGGGTTCATCGATACGAACACCGTTGTTCCTCGCGTCGGGAGCGGCGATGCTGGTACTCACCGCGATGACGGTGGCTCTCTCCGTGCTCAGTATCCGACACGAGATCGCCTCCCTCGATTACCGGGACTACTCGGAACGCATCAGAAACTTCGAATACGACTACCGGCAGGTAGACGCCGTATCCGCCGCCAGCGACGAGGTGTATCGCATTCAGCAGAACCTCCTGGAGGAACTGCGCAGCCGGTATCTCGATTTCGAGGAGGCTCGCGCGTACCCTTTTATCCTGAACGGAGACGGTGAGGCGATCCTTCACCTTCCGGACAGCGGGGTGACCACCGACATCCTTGCGGCGGAGGTTGCGCCCCGCCTGAACGACGGCGCGCTCCCTGCCGACGGTATCGGGGACTTCACGATGAACTCCGCGTCGTTCGATGGCTGGGTGGTTGCGTCGTACTACGCCCCCTGGGACTGGTACACCGGGTACATCATGAGTTCGCAGACGCGTTTTGCCGGGCTCCGGCGGCTTGTGACGGGGCTGACCCTGGCGGTGATCGTCGGCGCCCTCGTTCTGTTCGTCGTGTTCGGTACGCTGCTCAACCGATTGCTCAAACCGGTCCGGCCGATCGAGGAGGCGCTGGCCCGCGCGCGAGACGGCGATCTGACCGTGCGCCTCAACGGGATCGGTGAGCGGGAGCTGGGTCGAATCGCCGCGGCCGTTGACGGGCTCATGGAGCAGTTTTCCACCGTCATCGGTGAGATCACGGCGGGTTCCCGTCGGACCGTACACGCGGGGACCGAACTTCGCGATTTCGCCGACGGTGCCCTGGAGACGTTCCGCACGATCGGCAAAAAGACCTCCACGATCGCCGGCCACATGGGAAACCTGGGGCACCAGGTCGAGGACTCTACCGGCCGCGTCGCCGGTATCGCCGACCGGGTCCGTTCCCTCCGCGAGGAGGTGGACGCCGAGGACGCCACCGTCACGGAGCTCGCCGAAGCGGTGCGCAGCATGGAGGGTGCGCTGCAGGAAACGGTGCGCCGCGCCCAGGACGCGGGAACCAGTGTCGAAGGATTGCAGACGGTCGCGCGGGATTCCGGCGAGCGTATGGAACAGAGCAACTCGATCATGCAGAGCACGGCATCCCGCGTCGACGCGCTCAACGATTTCATCGAGCTGATCCGCGGGATCGCGGAGCAGACAAGTCTCCTGGCGATGAACGCCGCGATCGAGGCAGCCCACGCCGGCGAGGCGGGCCGCGGGTTTGCGGTCGTCGCCGACGAAATCCAGCGGCTGGCATCGACGGCGGAGGAGAACTCCGAAAAGATCGGATCGGTACTGAAGGAGCTGGTCGGATCGATCACCGAGGCGTCGCGCATCAGCCACGAGAACAGTGAGGCGTTTACGCGCTTCGATTCCGAGATCGCCACCGTCAGCGGCGCCCTCGGGGCGATCGTCGAGGAGACCGAGACGCTCGAGGAGCGCCACCGCGAGTTGGTTTCGCGGCTCGATCGCTTGCGTGAGTCGTCGGAGCGGACGCAGGCCGATGCCTCTTCAGTGGACACCGAGGCGCAGGAAATCCGGACATCGCTGGATACGATGGAGCGGCTGGCCCGTGATATTCGCGGTCAGATCGATGAGATCAGTCGCGAGTCCGGCGAGACTGGGCGCCGCATCGACCGGGTGCAGGAACTGATCAACTCGGTGAGCCGCGGGGCCGAGGAGCTTGAAGGGCGCGTCGGAACGTTCACCACCGTCACGTCGGGTTCGGAGGGACCCGACCGATAGGCGGCGGCGGATCAGAACAGTCGCATCGCGCCGCGGACAAAAACCACCGCGATCGCACCGGTCACCGCCAGTTTGAGGACGATCGCCCCGAGTGTCCCGCGAAACACCGCCACGGCGGCTTTCATCGGGTCGGTGTTGTCCCGGTTGAACGCCAGTTCTCCCACCAGGGCTCCGGCGAATGCGCCGATGAACACGCCGAAGGGCGGAAAGAGCACGCTTCCGAGTACCATTCCAACCACACTGCCCCACACGCCGCCGCGGCCCGCCCCGGCACGGCCCGCCGCGCGCGCCGGCAGGACGTTGTCCAGGATCTGCGCCGCCACCGCGGCAACGGTCCATCCGATGAGCACCGGCCAGGCGTACACGGACCACCCTCCCGCCAGGGACACCAGAAAGAGCGCAGCCGCTCCCAGCAGCGGTCCGGGCACGACGGGAACCACGCACCCGATAAGCGCCACGACAAGCAGGACCGATCCGAGGACCGTAACAGCGATCGATGCAACCATAGGTTGTACCCTCCAATAGGTGTTTTTCTTATGGACATGGCCGTGCGGCCCCATTACGCTTCAGCCTACATTATGAATTTGGCCCCGCGCGGATCTATTTCGGGTATCCACCCAACCCGGCCTGCCTTCCCGCGCGGGGCTTTTTATTGCTCTTCGGGAAACACGTACTCAAAGCGCGGCGCATCCACCGGAACCCACCGCGGCGCCAGCAGTTCCGGCACCCCGTGCATCTCGGTCGTCCCGGCGCGGAACGTGCCGCGAACCCCGACCGGTCCCGTGGCACGAACCCACTGTCCGTCCGTCGGGGCGGTGGCGGGATCGTCCACCGAGGCCAGCAACCCCACCACCGCTGCGTCGGCGGCACAGCACCAGATGGACATGCGGGCAACGACGAACGTCGTCTGCGGCCAGTCCGGTCGCCGGTAGACAAAGCCCACGACCTCGACATCGCGGCCGCGGAACGCCTCGGGATCGTCCCAGATCAGATTGATGCGGCGGGAGAACGTGTCGGTATCGATCACGATCGGGGCGGGCTGCGCCGCAAGGGCTGCAATCGCGGCGCGGCGATCGGGTGGGATGCCGGGCTCCGTGGCGTCGGAGAGCGGTGCCGCCGGCGCGGTCGGCGACGTCTGCGTGTGGTCACCGGCACCGACCTCCGCCAGGAGGTCCGGATTCGGCGGTGCCACCCAGGACCCGTCATCGGCGTGGGGTGCGTCGGTCTGCGAGGAACCGGTCCGCAAGGAATCGGTTCCGGTGGCCGGTGGACCGGTGAGCGGCGTGGGCGCCTGCGAAACGCCCGCGGCGGCGGTCGGTATCGAGCCGCTCCCGCCGGCGGTGAACAGCCGGATCGCTCCGTGGTCGCTGCTCGTGCTGCGGACGGCGGCGGGAATCAGAAGCAGCGGAACGAGCAGGGGCCACGCGATCGTCGAGCGGCGAGGGTGCGACTCCCGCGAGCGGATTCCAGCGACCGTCCAGACCAGGACCGCGAGCGTGAGCGTCCCGGCGCCGGCGAGGGTCCGTGGTACGATTCTCGGGTTGAGCACGCCGCGGATCGCGCCGGAAACCGTAGCTGCGACGAGAATGCCAAGGACTACGCCGGCGGCGACCGCGACGACGATACGCGCAACGACCGGTTTCAGTTCCATAGTCCCCCCAGGATCATCGTCAGCGCCAGCACCAGGACGGTCAGCGTGATCGCCAGGAGCGCGAGCTGTCGCGGCGTAACGACGCGATGCAGCATTGCCGCGTTCTTGAGATCCAGCATCGGGCCAAACACGAGAAAAGCGACGATCGCCGGCGCCGGCAACAGCGGCAAAAACGCCTTCCCCACAAAGGCGTCCGCCTCGCTGCACACGGACAGGACGAACGCAAAGACGATGGCAGCGGCGCCGGCGGCGAGCACAGAGGAACCGACGGCGGCGAATGCGCCGGTCGGAACCAGCACCTGCACCAGCGCAGAGAGCACGGCCCCGACAACGAAGTAGCGCGAGATCTCCAGAAACTCATCCACCGTCCCGGTGGCCAGCGCCACCAGCCCGCGACGTGCCGACGCCGGATCGATCGGAGCCACCTCCACCCGGTGTCCGCTCACCGCAGGGGGCGCCTGTCGGCGCGTCGCCACGGTGAAGACGAGACCTGTACCCACCGCCACGGCAAACCCGCCCGCGAATCGGGCGAGTACCAGATCGGGGCGCCCCGGGAACGCCGCCAGGGTCGACGCAACGACCACGGGATTGATGAGCGGCACGCTCACGAGGACGGTGATTGCGTACGGCAACGGGAGTCCCCGCTCCCGGAGCCCGGCCACGGTGGGTACGATCGCGCACTCACAGACCGGCGCCACGAGTCCGCCGAGGGCGGCGACAGGGATTCCCACAGGTCCCGCCCGTCGGGCGATACGCGCGAGGGCCCCCGCCGGAAGGTACCGGCGGACCGCCGTGGCGGCAACGGCACCGAGAACGAGGAATGGCAGCGCCTCGAGACACAGGCTCACCACGGTGAGAGCGAATGTCCGGAACGCCGCGAGCTGCAGGAACGTGCGGTACAACTGGACGGCCAGCGCAGCCAGGGCCAGGCCGAGAAACAGGCGGGGAAGGGCGCGTGTCACGGCGCTACTATGGACGCTGATCGCCGTGGGGCACAACCCCGAGCGCGCTCCATTAATGTGACCTGGATCACATCAAAACCGTGAATTGGTAGATCAACAGAGGGCAACTCTGATACGCTTTCGCCATGGCACGGGTCTACAACTTTTACGCCGGGCCGGCAACGCTGCCGCTTCCGGTTCTGGAACAGATTCAGAAGGAGTTCGTCGATTACCGGGGGACGGGGCTGTCCCTGGTGGAGACGAGTCATCGAAGCCCGGAGTACGACGCGGTTCACAACCGGGCCGTGGGACTGGTCCGGGAACTGCTTCAGGTGCCGGAGGGCTATTCGATCCTGCTCCTCGGCGGTGGTGCCACGATGCAGTTCGGCATGGTTCCCATGAATCTGACCGGTGGCGCCGATACCACGCCGTCGGTCGACCTCGTGCTGTCCGGAAGCTGGGCCAAGAAAGCTGCCGCCGACGCCCGGAAGTTCGCAACCGTTCACACGATCTTCGATGGAAGCGATGGCGGGTTCACCGCGTTGCCGGATGCCGGGTCCGTACGCTCAACCGCCGGTGCCTCGTACCTGCACATTACCTCCAACGAGACGATCGAGGGGTTGCAGTGGAAGACGTTCCCGCGGGTCGAGGCACCGCTGGTGGCCGACATGTCCAGCGACATCATGAGCCGGCCGGTTCCGGTGAGCGATTTCGGTCTGATCTACGCCGGTGCGCAGAAGAACCTCGGACCGGCCGGCGTGACCGTGGTGATTATCCGCGACGATCTGCTGGACCGGACCCCCGAGTCGGTTCCGGCGTATCTGCGGTACCGAACCCACGCCGACAAGAACTCGCTGTACAACACACCGCCGGTGTTTCCGGTCTGGGCGCTGTCGCTGGTGCTGGAGTGGATCGCCGACGAAGGCGGTCTCGGGAGCGTGGCCGACCGCAACCGCCGCAAGGCAGCGGCCCTGTACGAGGCAATTGACAGTTCCGACGGCTACTACCGGTGTCCCGTGGATGCCGCGTACCGTTCCGACATGAACGTCGTGTTCCGCCTTCCGGACGAGGAGGCCGAGAAACGGTTTGTCGCGGACGCGGCGGAGCGCGGGATGATCGGTCTCAAGGGACACCGCAGTGTGGGCGGCATACGTGCGTCGATCTACAACGCCATGCCCGAAAGCGGTGTGGAGAAGCTGGTCGCCTTCATGAAGGACTTCCGCGGGTAGGAGTCGCGGACAGGAGACTGTCAGCGTCGATTCCCGTCCTCAACGGGTTTTCACATGCGGCGCCGGGTACCCCGGCGCCGTTTTTTTATGCCCACGGCGTACCGGTGTTCCCCTGGCAGGCGCGAATCCTGCCGATTTTTTTTGTATATAGTAAAAAAATATCAGCACAATAAAGCTGACAATTATGCATAATAAATCACATATTGACGGATCAACGTGACGCGTGTTTGAATAAAAACATTACAGGAACATTTCAGAGGAGGAACGCATGAAACACATCGTGCGGATCATGTGTCTGGTGCTGCTCGCTGCCCTGGTGGCCTCGTGCGGTACACAGGGCGACGAGCCGGCGAACACCGCCGACGCAACACCGGACGAGGCACCCGGGATCCGGGTGGAAAACGCCTTCTACTACACCCACGTGGACGGGCACAAGGAAGAGGTCGAGACACCCGCGTTCGTGTTGTTTGAGTACGAGCAGCTGGAGACGGTGAAGTACCAGGTCGCCTACATCGCCTGCACGTGCCGGGGACCGGAGGTCAACTACTGGTCGGTGGCGTACGTGGAGATCGACAAGGCGACCAACTCGATCGCAAATATCTCCTACGGCGAGGATTCCAGCGGTCACTACACCGCCGGGATGTACGGTGACAGCATCGAGTCGTGGGACGGCACGCCGGTTCATGACCTGTTCTTCGATCAGTTCATCGGCGACTACATCCTCGGGAAGACCGAGGAGGAGATCGACTCGTACGAAGCGATGCACGGTTCCGTCGACGCCTACACCGGCGCCACGGTCACCCCGAACAACGCCATGCGCATGCTGCAGGGCCTGTTCGAGTATCACACACAGCGCTACGGCTGAAACACGTAGCACCATACCACCACACCCATTTCGGAGGATGATCATGAAACGATACGCATACGCGATTCTCGCGGCACTCGCGCTGTTGCTGATTGCCGGCTGTGCCCCCAGCGAGGACGGGGCGATGCAGCTTTCCGGTGACGAGGAGATCACCATGGCCACCGTCGACGAATACCTTGCCGCCGACGCGCGCTTCGTCGACCTGCGGAACTTTTCTGACCTGTTCAACGGCGGCTACATCGCCGGGTTCGAGGTTGTGCCGTTCTTCCAGTACCTCGAGGGCCGGGCCCTGGTGCGCAACAACGGCTGGGAGTTTGCCGACGCCGATGTGATCAACGCCGCCATGCTCGAAAACGTCTTCGGCCCCAAGGAGAGCGCCATCGTTCTCATGTGCGGGTCCGGAACCCGGGCCGGCTACGTACAGCAGGCGCTGGAATCGATCGGGTACACCACCGTGTTCAACGCCGGAGGCATCCGCGACTACAACGGTGAACACAAGGTTCTCGGTGATGGACGCTACAACGGTACCATGGCGCTGCCCGCGGAGGTCACGATGGAGAACATCGACACCTACCTGGACCGGCCGGGCGCCAAGTACGTCGACCTGCGAAACGTTGAGGACAAGTACGTCGGCGGCTATATCGACGGGTTCGAGGTTGTGTCGTTCTTCCAGTATCTGGAGGGGCGCGCGGTGGTGCGGAACAACGGATGGGAGTTCTCGCCTGAGGACATTCAGAACGCCACCGTGATCCAGAACATCTTCGGCGCCAAGGACCGGGAAGTGTTCCTGATGTGCGGGTCCGGAACCCGCGCCGGCTACGTGAAGGACGTTCTGGAATCTCTGGGCTACGAACACGTCTACAACGTCGGCGGCATCCGCGACTACCAGGGTGACCACCGCGTGTTCGGCGACGAGAACGCCCAGCTGGCGCTCTGACCGCATTCACGTACTGCCCGCGGGGACCGGTGTTTCGGCATCGGTCCCCTTTTTTGTTCGTTGCGTCGGTGTGGAACGTGGTCTATCATGCCGGACACAGGAGCAATGAGATGGCATATACCCAGGACGTATTTGAAGACCTCCGGTCGCGGAACGCGCACCAGCCGGAGTTTCTGCAGGCGGTGGAAGAGGTCCTTGGAACCCTCGACCCGGTGATGGACCAGCATCCGGAGTACCGGGACGCGGCGATCCTCGAGCGGCTCGTGGAGCCGGAGCGCACGGTCACCTTTCGGGTGCCCTGGGTCGCCGACGACGGGAGCGTGCAGGTCAACCGGGGCTATCGCGTGCAGTTTTCCAGCGCCCTGGGCCCGTACAAGGGCGGCCTGCGCTTCCATCCCTCCGTAACCATGAGCATCATGAAGTTCCTGGCGTTCGAGCAGATCTTCAAGAACAGCCTGACGGGTCTGCAGATCGGCGGCGGCAAGGGCGGCAGTGACTTCGATCCCAAGGGAAAGTCAGACGGTGAGGTGATGCGCTTCTGCCAGTCCTTCATGACCGAGCTCTCGCGGCACATCGGATCGAACAGCGACGTTCCCGCCGGTGACATCGGAGTCGGCGGGCGGGAGATCGGATACCTGTTCGGGCAGTACAAACGACTGCGCAACGAGTTCACCGGTACCCTCACCGGGAAGGGTCTCAACTGGGGTGGCTCGCTGGTGCGACCGGAGGCGACGGGCTACGGATCGGTGTACTTCGCCGAGGAGATGCTCCGCGCCGCCGGCGATTCGATCGAGGGAAAAACGTGCCTCGTCTCCGGCAGCGGCAACGTGGCGCAGTACACGGTTCGCAAACTGCTGGAACTGGGCGCCAGGCCGGTCACCCTCTCCGACTCCTCCGGTTACATCCACGACCCCGATGGGATCACCGAAGAGAAGCTGCAGTGGGTGATGGAACTCAAGAACGTCAAACGCGGCCGCATCCGCGAGTACGCCGATGAGTTCGGAGTCACCTACGTTGAAGGCGAGCACCCCTGGAGCATTCCCGCGCAGGCGGCGTTTCCCTCGGCGACGCAGAACGAAATCGACGAGGCCGAGGCGCGGACCCTGGTGGCAAACGGGTGCCGCGTGGTCTCCGAGGGTGCCAACATGCCCACCACGCCCGGTGCGATCGATGTGCTCCTGGCGGGGAACGTCCTGTTCGGACCGGCGAAGGCGGCGAACGCCGGTGGTGTGGCCACCAGTGGGCTGGAAATGAGTCAGAACGCGATGCGCCTGGCCTGGAGCTTCGACGAGGTCGACCAGCGGCTGCGGACGATCATGACCTCCATCTACCGCGCCGTCGCGGAGGCCGCGGCCCGCTACGGGCAGGAGGGCAACTTTCTGGCGGGAGCCAACATCGCCGGCTTTGTGAAGGTTGCCGACGCCATGCTGGACCAGGGGGTGGTGTGACCGACTCCGGAGGAAGTCGTCGTGCGGCACTGCTGCGCTTCGGACTTCGGGCGCTCACGGCGGCGTTCTTTCTGCTGGCGGCGCTCCTGCTCGCCGGACAGTTCCTCCGCACCGCAGACTGGGAGGCCACGCTGGGGACGGTGGAGCGCGCGGCGATCGCCACGGCGGCCACCTCCGGCGACAGTCAGGCGCCGGGGGAACGGTTTCAGCCCGCGGTGCGCTACCGCTACCGCGTCGACGATCAGGAGTACGAGGGCACGGCGATCGGTGTGTTCGACTGGATCTACCCCTCCCGCGACCGGGCTGCGGCGTACCTCGCGGTCCACGGGATCGAGGCCGGGACTCGGATTCCGGTCTACTACAACCCCGAAGACGCCGCGGAGTCGGTGCTGGTCCGGGATATTCCCTGGCAGCGGCTCGAAGTGATCCTCGCGATGCTGTTCCTGGTGATGCTTCCGGTGGCGGTGGTCGTCTTCTCCGCGGTGGACCTGGTCCGCGGTGGGGGATCGCGCCGCGGTGACCGGAGCCGTGGCCGGTTCTGGTAGTCATCCGGCGTTCACCATCTGTCCATCACCTGTTCAACGGTTTTTGTGGACGATTCCTTTCTGTCGATAGTATGTATACCTCATGTATCCGATCAGTGTGGTTGCCCAGAAGACCGGTCTGACGCCGGAAGTGCTCAGGGCGTGGGAGCGCCGCTACAACGGCGTGCGTCCCACCAGAGATGGAAGCGGACGGCGCGTGTATTCTCGCGCACTCCTCGATCGCCTCGTACTCATCTCGCGGCTGCTTCGAGCGGGGTACCGGGTCGGCGATATCGTCGAACTGAGCGCCGCGAAACTCACCGATATGCTCGAGGAGCTGGGGCCGGCGGGTCAGGTGGTACCGACCGGGCCGGAGGGTCGTGCCCCGGCCCTTGGAACCCCGCAGCCGATGCAGGTGATTCGCGAGCGCGACCTGGTCGAGGACGCCGTTGCGGCGGTCATGGCCCTCGACACCGGCGGTCTGCGCCGCGCGGCGGACGCCGCTCTCACAGCCCAGGGGCGGCTGGATCTGGCTGACCGGTTCGTGTTCCCCGTCATGCGCAGGGTCAAGGACCGGGTCACCGACGGCGACGGCTCCGCGGTGCACGTGGCGTTTGCCCGGGCACAGCTGCGCATTCTGGTGTCCGGCTTTTTGCTCGGGATATCGTCGTACCCGACGCAGGGACGACGAGTGGTAATCGCCACCCCCGAGGGGCACCCGTCGGATCTCGGCGCCCTCGCGTCGGCGGTTCACGCCGCCGCCGTCGGCTGGGATCCGCTTATCCTGGGGAGTGACATCCCGTCGGACGCGATCGTCGCCGCCGCCACAGACGTCCGCGCCCACGCCGTTCTTCTCACCTGCGTCACGCATCAGTACGACATGGCAGTGTACCGGGCGTTCTCCGCGGTCCGGGAGCACCTGCCGGCGACGGTACCGGTGTATTTCGGGGGGCGACTGCCCGAAACGCTGGTCCGCGACCTGGCCGACGCGGGGCTTTCACCGTTGGACAATATGGACCACCTGCGGACTGCGCTGGAACGGGAGGCGGCATTACAAAACTGAAATGCCCCTGAAATACTGCTGAAAGGGTTGATCCCTACTGTTTGATACGTAGACAGGAGGGAACCAACGATGAAACATTCACTCACATCGATACTACGGTACGGGGGCCTCGCCGTTGCGGTTCTGGCCCTCTCGGTTGGAGGGGGATTCGTGGGGGCCGGCCTCGCCGGTTCGAACGAGTCCGTCACCATCGGAGCCGGCAGCGCGCCGGCTCAGCCGGCATCGGTTTCGCCGACACCGGCGTCCATGAACGTCTCCACGGACAGCGAAAACGTCTCCCGGGCGTTTCAGGACCAGTTCCGGACGGTAGCAGCCGCGACACTTCCGGTGGTCGTGGAAATCAACACCGTCAGCACGGTCACCCGGGAGGTCCCGACGAACCCGTTCTCGTTCTTCTTCGGGCAGCCCGGCCAGAAAGGACCTCAGGAACAGCAGTACCAGCAGCGTGGGCTCGGGTCCGGTGTGATGGTGGCGCGTGACCGCGATACGGTGTACGTGCTTACCAACAACCACGTTGCAGGCGAGGCGGACGAGATCGAGGTGGTGCTGAGCGACGGACGGAAGTACACCGGAAGCCTGGTGGGCACCGACGACCTGATGGATCTGGCGCTTGTCTCCTTCCAGACGCAGGACGATATCCCCATCGCACAGCTCGGCGATTCCTCAAGCCTGGAGATCGGCGACTGGGTGTTCGCCGTGGGCAATCCCCTCGGGTTTCAGTCCTCGGTGACGGCAGGAATCGTCAGCGCCAAGGAACGATCGGTAACGCCGCAGTCCGGCATCAGCGGTATCACCAGTTACATCCAGACCGACGCCGCAATCAACCAGGGCAACTCCGGTGGCGCGCTGGTAAACCTCGAGGGACAGGTCGTCGGAATAAACACCTGGATCGCGTCCCGCAGTGGCGGAAGCGATGGCATCGGCTTCGCGATTCCGATCAACATGGCGCAGCGCGCGATCACCGATTTCATCGAACGCGGTGAGGTTGCGTATTCCTGGCTCGGTGTCATGACAGGTGACCCCTCCGACGCACTGCGAACCGACCTGGGTGCGCCCGACTCCGGTGGCGCCTTCGTGTACGGGGTGTACGACAACTCGCCCGCCGCTGAGGGTGGTATTCAGCCCGGTGACGTCGTGCTCCAGATCGGGGACACCGAGATCCAGAACGGAGGCGACCTGGTTCGCTCGATCGCAACCCTGCCTCCGGGCGATGAAGTCGCGGTACGCGTACTCCGTAACGGTGCGCAGACCGAACTGACAATCAAGACGAGTGTCCGGGACAGTCAGGCCGGTGCCGATACACAGCAGCTGTGGCCGGGACTTGCCGTGCAGCCCCTGACCGATCAGATCCGCTCTCAGCTGGATCTCTCGCGACGGACCGACGGCGTAGTGGTTGCCTCGGTGACCGACGGAACGCCCGCCCAGGGAAGCGGCATTCGCCGTGGCGACGTGGTCACCACCGTCAACGGGACCACGATCGAGTCGGCGCAGGACTTCTACCGCGCCCTCGCCGGGATGGATTCCCGGGAAGTGCAGTTCCGCGTCCTGCGGGACGGCAACACCGTCATCCTCGGATTCGTCCGACCCCGCTAACGCTCCTCCTCCCGGATCCCGGTCAGGTGCGGAACCTCCGCACCTGGTCGTGGATCCGGTTTACGCTATCTCCGAGTTCCTGCAGGCTGTTGTTCAGATTCGTCACCGATTCATTGATCTGATCGGCGCCGGTCCGGATCTCCGTCACCGCTCCCTGAACCTCGGTCCCAATCTCGCTGTTCTGGCGGTTGAGTTCGGTGATCTCTCCGGTGAGACCGCTGACCGTCCGGGACTGTTCGTCGATCGTCATGATCGCGTCGCGGATCGACACCACCGCCCGGGTTACCTCGTCCATTCCCGTTGACAGTTCAGAGACGGTACTCTCGATCTCCGCAAATGCGTCGCGGGTACCGCGTGTGCTGTCGGTGACCGATCCAAAGGTGGAGCGCATCGATTCGAAGGCGCCGTTGATCTCGGTGATCAGGTCGACGCTGCCGCGGAGGCTGTCGTGGATCGCCTTGGCGTTGTCCGCCGACGTCTCGGCGAGTTTGCGAATCTCCTCCGCCACCACGGAGAAGCCGCGGCCCGCCTCGCCGGCGTGAGCGGCCTCGATCGCGGCGTTCATCGAGAGCAGATTGGTCTGGGATGCGATGCCGTTAATCACGCTGGTGGCTTCCAGCATCTGATCGGTACGTCGCGCCAGCTCCTCGGCCTTTGCGCTCAAGTCGTCCAGGTGCTCCGAGCTCCGGGATACCGCTTCGCTCAGCTGGTCGACCTCTTCCACGCGGCGCGTGGCGGTTGAGCGGATGCTCGCCGACTGGGCGTTCATCTCCTCGACCGACGCCGAGGTCTGTTCGATGGCGCTGACCTGGGCGTTCACCTCCGCCTCCATGCGCCCGATCGCCGCCGTGATCTCCTGGACTTTCCCGGCGGTCGATTCGATCGACTCGTGGAGACGGTCAACCGAGGACGACACGCTTCCGATGTTCGAGGCGATCTCGTTGACCGACGACGCGGTCTCCGTGGCGTTGGCCACAATCTCGTCCTTTTCCGCCGACAGCGAGTTGGTGTCGGCTGCCACCTGACGGATCAGATCCGCCAGCGAGGCGATGAACCGGTTGAAGCGTTTCGCGAGGACTCCCACTTCGTTGTGTCCGTGGACGGTGAGTTCCTGGGAGAGGTCAGCCTCGCCGCTGGCGATCTCGTCGAGCTGCTCCGACACGAGGACGATCGCCTTCACCGCCCGGCGAACGAGTACCCGGAGGATGAAGAACGCAAGCAGTGCCACCACCAGACCGGTCACCAGGGTGGCGAGCCGGATTTGCGCCAGCGGCGCCTCCGAGATCGCCGTGGGAACGGTGGCCACGAGGTAGTAGTCGCTGTTCAGGACGCGACGGGAGGCGACGAAAACGTCTCCCGGCACCGCCCGCACCGACAGCTGCTCCTCGTTGCGGACAAGCCGCTCGGTGCCGTCTCCGGTGATCATCCCGGCGGTAAGGTCCGGCACAAAGTCGGTAATGGTCGCTCCGGCGTGGGCAGGGTTGGCCCCAGCGAGGATCGTTCCCGCGGTGTCCACCAGGAAGAGCTCGCCCCCCTCGTGGGCCGCACTGGCCGGGACCACCGACGAGACGTTGAGGCCGACACCGGCAACGCCGATGCGCTCACCCTGAACCTCCACGGGAGTGTTTACGAACAGGAGGGTGTTGTTCAGCTCCTGGTTGTAGTCGAGGTTGAGGACGTACTCCCCGTCCATGGCCAGGGCATCGAAGAACCAGCTGTCGTCGGGGTCCTCCCGGCTCACGGTGTCCAGGAGTCGAACGCCGTCGGCCCAGTAGTGGCCGGTCTCGGACCCAACGAGGAAGGCGTGGTAGTAGCCCTGGTTCCGCACCAGCCGATCCAGGCGCTGGAGAACGATCGTACGCAGCTGATCGTCCGGTTCGCCCTCCTGAAGCCACGTCTCGATCGCCGGATCCGCGGCGAGGACTCGGCCGGTTTCGATTGCAGCGGACATGGTCGCCTCGACCGCCGACTTGGCGTCGCCGGCCTGTGCAACGACCAGTCGCGGGACGATGTGGTCTTCAAGGGCGACATCCGCCCGGAGATAGCTGAACGTTCCCACCGCGGCGACACCCGCGATGATCACCAACAGTACAGGGACGAGGATTGCGTATTCGAGTCGCCGGTTCATACATGTGAGTATTTCGCAATCCCGGCGGAATGACCACCGTAACGGGAATGAGATTTCCGTGAGAGGGCCAGGTAATCGTTTTCAATGCACCGGAGGGGCGAGCAGCGTCGGCACAAGGGAGGCGGTGCCGTGCGAGTCGGTCACCCGAGCGCCCGCGGGCGGAACAGAACCGCCGCCTGGTCCTGGCTGCTGGCGCGCAGTTCCCACGGGGCGTCGGAAACGTCGGCGATGTGAATCACCGAGGCCCATTGGGCGTCGACGCCGGGAGTGTCCACGAGCGCGTTCGGTTCACCCTCCACCAGTTCCGGCGCGAATGAGTCTGCGGTGCTCGCCTCCCGGTAGGCGAGGTAGAGGAGGTCCTCCTCCACCATCTCGTTGAAGAAATGCGTCCCGAGGGAGAGGTCCGCCACGAGACTGTCGTGAATGCGGTCGATCTCTACCAGGACGCGGGTCGTGCCGATGTCCTGGACCTGCACCGGAATGCCCAGGGCGGGCGTGCTGGTGCCCCAGCGTCCGGGGCCGATGAGGACGGTGTTGCCCCCGAAGGCGGTGATCGTGCGCAGCACCCGCGCCAGCTCGCGTTTCCGGGCCTCCGACAGAGCCGCAAAGGCGCCGGGTCGCACGTACACCACCCGCTCCACGGTGAGGGTGCGGCTGTGCCCGATCACGGCGCCGCAGCGGAGCACCACCGCGGATTGCGGCACCTCCGGCAGTTCTACCGGTGGTACGTGGACCCCCTGGGCCTGCAGCGGCCGGCACTGGACTACGCTGATCCGGTAGGGACGTTCCTCGTCGTCCTCGCGAATGTTGATGGTGAACTCAACGTCAACTTCGCTCCGGTAGACGCGCCGCAGTGCGGCCAGCATCTCCCGGAGGTCCGTCACCAGAGCGGTGCGGGTCAGGAGTCGTTCAAAGGTGAGTGTCCACGCCAGCTCCCTGTCCACATCCCGTCGGCGCGCCAGTTCGCGGTCGCGTTCGGCCACCAGGGTGAGCGGAAGAGGAAGCCGTTCCTTCAGGAGGTCTGCGAAATAGACGCTTCGAAGCGTCTGCCGAGCCAGATCCAGCACGTCCACCCGCCGCTGGCTGTGGCGCCGGATCTCTTCCGGTGATCCGTCCGGACGTCGCTCCGGCGCGTTCAGCGCCACGACCCGCGTGTAGTCATCGTCGGCGCGGTCGACAGCCCGCGTGCCAAGACCGAACACCAGACGAACCAGACCCGCGTCGGGGTCGATCGAACGGTGCCACGCCCACGGATTGTACGAGAACGCCACTCCCGCGAGGTGCGGAAAGAACCATCGCCCCCCAAGGGTTCCCGCCGAGTGACGATCGCCGGACACGCGCTGCACCAGCAGTCCCATCTGTTCGTCCTGGTCCAGAATCCCGCGCTTCTTCCGGTACGCCAGGGCCTCATCGCTGATCGTGCTCGCGTAGATCCGGCGCACCGCGGCGAGGAACTCCTGCAGGCGTTCCGCACGGCTGCCCTGCATCGTGCAGAACACGCTCTCGTATTTGCCGGCGAAGGCGTTGCCGAAGTTGTCCTCCAGCAGACTGGAGGACCGGACGATGATCGGCGAGGTTCCGAAATAGTCCAGCATGTCCGCAAAGCGGTCCAGGATGTACTCCGGGAAGCGTCCGTTGAGCATTCGCTGCCGGACGTCCTCGTTGTCGGTCAGAACGCGGTCGGGGTCCTTCTGCCGCTGCCGGTCCCACCAGCAGTCGTTGATCACCAGGAAGGTGTAGTACACGTCGGAACCCACGAAGAAGGAGTCGTGCGCTTCGAGGATCCGGGGCCAGCGGCCGTCACCGCGCCACAGGATCGCGTTTGCCAGCAGCATCCCTACCGCTTTGCCCCCGATGTGTCCGGTGCCGACCATCCGTTTCCAGATCGCCACCACGTCGCCCAGAGACAGGTGTTCCCGCGCGAGTTCCAGAATTCGTTCCTCCCGCGACACGATCAGTTCGAGAAGCTGCTCCTTCTTTTCCGCCGCCGCAGCCTGCGGTGCGCGCCCCGCCTCCACTTCCCGCAGGCGGGTCTCGGCATCAAGGAACGCGCGGTCCCAGACACCCACCATGCGGTAGCTCGCGCTGCGGAGACCCGGCCACGGTCGGGTGTTCAGGACCGGGACGATGTCGGAGCTTGCGGTCACCGGTTCGAAGCGGGCGTCGTCGGCCCAGCGGAACAGCGTGAACGCCGCGGTTGCATCGCGCCCGTCCAGCTTCACCGGCTGGACGAAGACCGACCCGTCGTGGCGAAACACGTCCATCAGGATCTGCGTCGTTTCGGTGATCGGCTCAACGGTGTGGTAGGAATGAAAAAAGCGCTCCAGGGAGAAGTAGGCCACACTCTCGGTGCGAAGGATGAGCGGACAGGTGAGCTGAAAGAAGTTGCCGATCATGCGGTCGGAGTAGTAGCGCTGGCTGAGGTCCGAGAGCGAGTCGAAGAACAGCACCCCCCGGTTTCCGTGGCCGACGATGTGGCGGTGCACGGTGGTGATAAAGTGCTCAAAGCCGTGGTCCAGCGGAAGGACCACCTCGTCGATCTGCCACTCCTCCATCTCGGCGACGGAGAAGAGTCGCGGGTGCTGGGCAAAGCGGAAGTATACCAGCTCCGCGGCGGACGATTCCGCCTCCGCCGGCGATGCTGCCGCGCGGGCCAGTGCCCGGCAGAACAGCCGGTACTCATCGAGGTCGTCCACCCGCCAGACGACGTTGTCGCCGGCGCGCAGGCCATTCAATAGCGCATCGAGACCGGAAAGCCCGGTGTGATCTACGGGTGACACGCACCCAGTGTAGAACGGATCGGCGGTGCTTGACACGGAGTTATACAAAGTATTACGCTGAATTACATGGTAATACGACTTGCGATTCCGGCGATGGTGTTCGCCCTGTCAGCTGCAGTGATTCCCGCCGCCGGTCAGGGGGAGGTCCCGGAGGCGATGCCTCCCGCGGAGGTCACCAGCGTCCCGGAGATCGATCCGGTGGCGCTGGGCGACGACGAAGTTCTCCACGTTGTTGCGTCCACCAGTATCGTCGGCGACGTGGTGTCGGCGGTGGCGGGGGACCGGGCCCGGGTCAAGACCCTCATGGCACGGGGGCAGAACCCCCACGGCTACACGCCGGCGCCGCGGGATATTGCCGAGATCGAGCGGGCGGATCTGGTGTTCACCAACGGCTTCGACCTCGAGGAGAATCTGGTTCAGACCGTGCGAACCACCGCGTCGGGACCCGTGGTACCCGTATCGGCGGGCATCACTGTGTCGGGCGAGGGTGACGCCGCCCACGGCGAAGAACTTCACGGCGAAGACTCCCACGGTGACGATGACCACGATCACGGTCCCGTCGATCCCCACGTGTGGTTTGACCCGGCCAACGTGATGCACTGGACGGAGACGATCGCCGCTGCCCTCGGTGCCGCCGACCCCGACAACGCCGACACCTACGTACAGAACGCCGAGACGTACCGTCGACGCCTGGAAGAGCTCGATGGCTGGATTCGCCGGCAGGTCGATACGATCCCGCAGGATCGTCGCAAACTCGTGGTGGACCACGCCTCGCTCGGGTGGTTCGCAGAGGCCTACGGCTTTGCGGTGGTGGGTGCCGTGATCCCCGCAACGACGGACCAGGCGGAGCCCTCGGCGCAGGACGTGGCGCGACTGGTGGAACTGATCCGACGGGAGCAGGTTCCCGCGATTTTCGTGGGTGAGACCGCGGGGCGTGGGGTCCAGGCGATGGTCGATGCCGTAGCGGAGGAAGTCGGCTATCGCGTCCGGGTCGGGCGTCTTCTCACCGGCTCGCTGGCGCCGGCGGGGCAGCGAGGTGATTCCTACACCGGGTTCATGGAATACAACGTCGGACAGATCGTGCGAAACCTGTCAGACTGACCGCCATGAAGATCCTGACGCGGCTGCAGTACGGTGGAAGCTGCCACATTCCCGCGGTGCCGGACACGGCGGCGCTCTCCGTCCGCGGGGTCTCGTTCCTGTATCACGGTGCGTCGGAGGAAACCCTCTCCGCTGTCGACCTGGATGTCAGCCCCGGCGAACGGGTTGCTCTGGTGGGACCGAACGGCGCCGGGAAATCCACGCTGCTGAAACTGGTCCTCGGTCTGGAGCAGCACACCCGCGGTACGATCAGCGTCTACGGTAATCCCGCTCACACCTGTCTTCACCGCGTTTCGATCGTGCCGCAGCGCAGCTCCGTCGACTGGCGTTTTCCGGTGACGGTGCGGCAGGTGGTAATGATGGGACGCTACGTGCACCTTGGATGGTTCAAACGCCCCGACGGTGAGGATCGGGACCGTGTCGAAACCGCTCTGGAGATGATGGAGATCGGTCATTTGGGGGACCGGCAGGTGGGGGAGCTCTCCGGCGGACAGCAGCAGCGTGTCATGCTCGCTCGCAGCCTCGCCCACGACGCCGACCTCATGCTCATGGACGAGCCGCTCAACCACGTCGATATCTCCACTCAGGAGCTGATTTTCCACACGCTGGAACGTCTCACGGCCGCGGGAAAAGCGGCGATCGTCAGCACCCACGATCTGGGGATTCTCAGCGTGCACTTCAGCCGCGCGGTCTTCCTCGATCACCGGGTGATCGCCGACGGGCCGGTCCGGGAGGTGCTGACTCCGCAGACGATCGCCGAAGCCTACGGGTTTGAGTTTCACAAGGACTATCCGGAGGGTACGAGCAATGATCGACTGGCTCATTGAACCGCTGCAGTACGCCTTTGTCGTCCGGGGCCTGGTCGCCGGGCTGCTCGCGGCGGTCGCGTGCGCCTCTCTCAGTGCCTTCGTGGTGTGGCGCGGCATGGCCTTCGTCGGCGACGCCCTGGCTCACGCGATTCTTCCGGGCATCGTGGTGGCCTACGCCCTGGGTATCAGCCTGTTCATCGGGGCGCTGGGTGCGGCCGTGCTGGCCGTGTTCGGGATCGGGCTCTTTTCCCGGCGCGGTCACCTGCGAGAGGACACCGCGATCGGAGTGATCTTCGCGGGGTTTTTCGCCCTCGGCATTTTCCTGCTCAGCCGGATGGTGAGTTTCCAGGACCTCGGGCATATCCTCTTCGGGAACATCCTGGGAGTCGCCGCCGGGGATCTTGTCGCCATGGCGATCGTTGTCGCCCTGGTGATTGCCGGTGTGGCGGTCGGCTTCAAGGAACTCCTGGTGACCTCCTTTGACCCGTCCCACGCTGTGGCGATCGGCCTGTCGCCGGAACTGCTGCGCTACGGACTGCTGATGCTGCTGGCGCTCACCACGGTGGTGGCGATCCAGACGGTGGGGGTGGTGCTGGTTCTGGCGTTGCTGGTAACGCCGGGGGCGGCGGCGTCGATGATCTCCCGGCAGATGGTCCGGATCATGGGTCTGTCGATCGTGTTCGCGATCGTCGCCACGATCGTGGGCTTTTACGCCTCCTACTACGCCAACGTTGCGTCGGGCTCCGCGATCGTCCTCTCGCTGACGGTGATATTTCTGGTGGCGTGGGGTGTGGGCCAGCGCCGGCGTTCCGCGTCCTACGGCGGGTAGGCGGAGCTACCGCCGACAACACCGCGGGGGACGGCACGGATTGGTGCCGCGTCCGTCTACCGGTACCGCGTCCGTCTACCGGTGCCGTGCCGCCGGCGCCTCATCGGGGTGGTCGTCGCAGGCGATGTGGCTCTCGCCGCAGACGTCGCAGGTCACCAGGTGGTGGTGCTGCGTGAACGCCTCCCAGTGCTTCATCTGGTTGGGGGTGAGCGTTCCGGACCCGTGGCACAGGGGGCACTCGAACTTCAGCGCCTGCAGAACCGCCTGCCGGATGAACTCCGACCGGTTGGGCATCACGCGGAGCTGTTCCGCGAGGGCGCCGTCGACCTTGAAGGTGATCACTTCATCCTTGTGTGTCATGGCGACGAAGTGTAATACAAAGTATTACAAACGTCAACCGGCAACCGGCGGCCGGCGACAGCTCGCTCCGAGGAAATGCGCGCTTCCGATGCCGGCTCCCGATGCCGGGAGTGTTCTCCGGCGCCGGTTACTCCGCGGTCAGCTGCGACTGCAGCGCTGTCAGCGCGTCGTGGAGCTGGTTCCGGTAGCCGACCCACGCCTCGAACTGGTCGACCCACGTCTCCTCGCCGTCCCCCGGGTCGAAGCCGATAAACACGCGATCGCCGATCACCGTCCGCGGCCACCCGCGGGTGTTGGAGTCGTAGGCGTCCATGACGGCAGCGAAGTACTCCTGGTTGGCGCGGTTGTCCGTTACCTGGATCTCAAAGCGCTGGAACGAGATGTTCGGAAAATCGTCTTCGATCTCCGCGAGCCAGCGCAGCTCGTTGTGACAGTGGGGACAGGCATCACTGTAGAACAGGATGAGCGTCTCCTGCGGGTCCAGGGCCACCCCCGTCGGGGAGGGTATCTGCGCGGTGTCTGCGGCTCCGTCGGCAAACACCGGCGTCGCCAGGGCGAGTACGATCAGACCGATGACGGTCATGGCGGGCAACAGTCTCATGCCGCAAAGCTACGGCAAAGCAGATTGCAGGGCAAGGGCCGTCGGGTGATACTGGGGACATGAATCCCCACGAACCGCTCGTATCCACCTATTCCATCGTCGCGATCGACCGGGACGCCGGTCTCATGGGTGTCGCCGTTCAGTCGCACTTCTTCGCCGTCGGAGCGCTCGTCCCCTGGGCCCGCGCCGGCGTCGGGGTCGTGGCCACGCAGTCCGTGGTCAACCCCGGGATCGGGCCCCGGGGCCTGGACCTCCTGGCCGGCGGCGAATCCCCCGCCGCCGCCGTGGACCGGCTGGTGACGGAGGACTCCGCCCCGGAGGTTCGGCAGTTCGCGCTGCTGGCTGCTGACGGCGCCGTCGCCACGCATACCGGACACCGGTGCATCGCCGCCGCCGGCCACGTCCACGGAGACGGGTTCTCGGTCCAGGCGAACATGATGGACAGACCCGGCGTGCCGGAGGCGATGGCGCGGGCGTGGGAGGAATCCTCCGGGGCGCTCCCGGACCGTCTGGTGGCGGCGCTTCAGGCGGCGGAGGAGTCCGGCGGCGACATCCGCGGTCGGCAGTCGGCGGCGCTGGTGATCGTGTCGGTTACCCCCGGCGGCGGCCCCCTTGCCGAACGTCCCGTCGATCTCCGCGTGGACGACCACCCCGAGCCGGTGGCCGAGCTCTCGCGTCTGCTGAAGCTGCACGGAGCGTACCGCGCCGTCGACGCCGGTGACGAAGCGATGGCCCGCGGTGAAACCGCTGTCGCCCGGACGTTCTACAATGAGGCCCGCGCCGCCGCCCCGGACCGGGAGGAACTGGTGTTCTGGGCGGCGGTCTCTGCGGCGGCGGAGTCGCCGGAAGACGCCCGGAACACGCTCTCCTCGCTGGGGCCGATTCCCGGAAGCCGCTGGTGGCGGCTGGCGGTCCGGCTGCCGGACACCGGTCTCTTTGCCTGCGACAGCGAGGCGTGGGACCGGTTCCTGGCGCCGGTGCCCGGCTGCGTGTATCACATCGACGACGGCACCGGAGCGGATCCGTTGCGTCCCGCGTCGCTCGAATCGGAAGGGTTTGTGCACTGCAGCTTCGCCCACCAGGTGCCGGCGGTTCTCAGGCGGCACTATCCGGGCCTCCCCGACCCCGTCGTCATCGAGATCGCCGTCGGCGGACTGGACGTTCCCCTCCACGTGGAGGACAGCTACGGAATCGGCGAAGCGTTTCCCCACATCTACGGGCCCGTGACCCCTTCAGCGGTCCGTCGACGGGGACCGGTTTCGGAGATCGTGCCGGGACTCGTATTGAACTAGGCGGACGGCTCCCGTACAATTGGTGTACTCTTTCCCCATTGGAAAAAACGTGCAAGGCAGGTCTCGAGATTCGATGAGTACTTCAGTTGTTGGCCGCGCACCCGGTGCGCGCGAGATCATTGCGGCAGCGTTGCCGCCCCTGGCAGCGGGGCTCACTGCCACCGGCGTGATGGCGATCCTCTGGCGTACCGGTCCCGGCACCGGGGCGGCCGTGGCGGCCGGGGCGGCGCCTGCGGCGGCGGTACTCGCCACGGTCCTGATCGCGACGGTCGCGACCGTCGCTCCCCGGCGGCGCAGGCGGAGCGCACAGGACATCCGAACCGCTCCCGCGCCGGTGACAGGTACCGACGTCGCCGCCCTCATCGACGACCTGTACGACGCGGTGCTCGGAACGGAGAGCGCCGCCCGCAAACTTGGCGCGCAGGTCGGCGAGACACTGTCATCGACCGCTCGGATCGCCTCGCAGACGGCCACGGGCCAGGCCCGGGCGGATGCGATGACCGATCAGGTTGCCAACGGCGCCGCCGCCATGGAGGAGATTCTGGCGTCGATCGAAAGCCTGGTGAAACGGATCGGTCACCAGCGGGATCTGGTGCAGCAGAGCGCATCGGCGATCGAGGAGATGTCCGCATCGATCGAGCGCGTGTCGCAGGTGTCGTCCTCCCGCCACGGCGATGCCGAAGCGTTGCGGGCGACCACCGAAGAGGGGAGCCACGCGGTCACAACCACCGAGCGCGCGATCGCCGATGTCCACGACAGTCTCGAGGCGGTGCACGCCATGATCGACGTGATCAACGACATCGCCTCGCGGACGAATCTTCTGGCGATGAACGCCGCGATCGAGGCGGCGCATGCCGGCGCGTCGGGACGCGGTTTCGCCGTCGTGGCGGCGGAGATCCGCAAACTGGCGGAGAACACCGCCCAGAACGCGTCGCAGATATCCGGGCGCCTCACCTCGCTCGCCGATCGGATCGACGACGCCCGCGCCGCCAGCGGTCACACAGAAGCGGCGTTCCGCAAGATAGAGACCGGTGTCGTGTCCGTGGCCGACGCGTTCTCCGAGATCACCGGGAGCACGGCGGAGCTCGCCGCCGGTGCCCGTGACGTGGTCGGGGCCACGGAATCGCTGCGCGACGTCTCCAGCGAGATCGCCGGCAGCGCAACCGAAATGCAGGTCGCGGCCCGCGAGGTAAACGATCTGATTACCCAGACCAGGGACACGGCGGCGCAGACGCGCGAGTCGATGCAGGTGATCGCCGGTGCCTCGCAGAATGTCACCGCCGTGACCAACCGCGTCTCCGAGCTGAGTATCGAGAACAACGACCAGATCATGGAGTTGATCGAACGCATCGAGCGGGAGGAATCGCGGATCGGGGACGGCGGGGATCACACCCAGGACGCCCGCGAGGCCCGGGATCGCCTCACGGTGGCCCGGATCATTCTGAGCCATCTTGCGTGGGTGGGACGGGCCCGGTCCCTGATCGACGGTCGCGAGGATATTCGACCCGAGGAACTCGTGGACCACACCCGCTGCGCCCTCGGTGAGTGGCTGGCGCTGGAGGGGAAGACGGTGATAACCGACCCGGCGACGTACCGGACGCTGTCGGAGACCCACCGGAGGCTGCATACCCTGCTCGGTGAGATCGTTGCGTGCCGGGGCCACTCAGACGCCGCGGCGGGCTGCACCGATATCGAGGACCACTTCGAACAGTTGCTGGCGACCTCGCAGCGGATCGTGGAGATCCTCACGTCGTACCAGACCGGCGCCTTCGTCCAGTGGTCCAGCGACTACGCCGTGAACGTGGACCTCTTCGACGCACACCACAAACGGCTGTTCGCGCTCATCGACGACCTGTACCAGGCGATGCGGCGCGGGATCAACGGAGACGATCTGACGGCGGTGTTCGACGCGCTCATCGACTACACCGAGTACCACTTCGGCGCCGAGGAAGTGGCGTTTGAGCGGTTCCAGTATCCAGGGTGCGAGGGCCAGAAAAAGCAGCACCGGGACCTGGTTGCGGGGATCAAGCGCTTGCGGCAGGACCACGCCGACGGGAAGCCGATGGTCGCCGTTGAGGTTATGGAGTTCCTCCGCGACTGGCTAACGCGGCACATCAAAGGCTGCGACCGGCTGTACTCCGATTTCTTTCAGGGAAAGGATCTGGGAAGCCTGTTCCGGGAGGTCAACGCCGGCGACGTGGCTCGCCGGTCGGCGCCGGAAGCGACGCGCCAATCAGCGATATCGCGATAAGCACCGCCCCGGCGATCGTGCGGGGCGTCATGGGATCCGCGAAAAACAGCACACCGGCGAGGACGGCGATCGGAATACGGGCCGTGGAAAGAAGCGCTCCCGCCGGTGCCGACACCCGCCTGAACCCCGCGGTCAGGGCGTACTGACCCACGGCACCCAGACTCCCCGCCACCACCGCGATTCCCAGGCCTCTGGCGTCCGGGAGCGGTACAAACGGCAGGATCGCCGCATTGAGCACGACGCCCACCGCCATCACATAGATCACGATCGTCGTGCTCCCGTCGGTGCGCCGCGCCCGGCGGAGGCTCGAGATGGCGAACCCCGCTACCAGAGCGGAGGAAAACGCCAGAATGTCTCCGGTGGCAAGGTCGCCCAGATTGTCGAGCGACGGCGGCCGTACCACGTTCCACACCCCCACCAGCGTCGCCGCCAGAAACGCGTACAGACGCCGCGGAATCGGTTCGCGCGTCACGGCCGGTGCAAACAGAAAGACAAAGACCGGGTAGGTCATGTTGAGCAGGTTGGCCTTCGAGACCGTGGTCAGCTGGATACCGAAAAAGAAGAGAAACACGGCCACCACGTTGCTCACCGCCCGCGTTCCCACCCACAGTGGCGAGACGGGGCGCAGGATTGACGGGTCCCGCACGATCGCCGGAACCGCGACCAGAAGGCCCACCACAAATCGCGCCATCGTCACCCAGGCGGCGTTCAGGTCGGCGACGGTGGCCCCGTACTTCGCCACCACCGTGGCGCCGGCGAACAGGACCGTCGACGCCAGTACCACGAGTACTGCCTTCATGTTCTGATATCCGCCACGTGGACGACGCGGTTGCGACCGCCGTTCTTTGCGGCGTAGAGGGCGAGATCGGCGTGCCGCAGAAGGCGGTCCACGACCCGTTCTTCCGCCGCCTCGTGTGCGTCTGTGCCGTCCCCGTCGGCCAGTTCCTCCCGCGGGAACCGGTCCGTTCCGATAATGCCACCGCTGAATGTGACGGCTACGGAACCGGCGCGGGTCTCCAGGGGCCGCGCAGCCAGCGTCTCGCGCAGCTTCTGCGCCAGGTGCGCCGCCTGCTCCTCGGTCGTCTCCGGAAGGATGAGCAGAAACTCCTCTCCGCCCCAGCGGCTCACACGGTCGGTCGCACGGGTGGAGTTCTGAAGCATCGACGCCAGCCCCACCAGTACATCGTCGCCCACCTGGTGGCCGCGGGTGTCGTTGATCTCCTTGAAATGGTCCACATCGATCAGCACCAGCGACAGGGTGGTTCCGTACCGCAGAAAGCGCCGCACCTCGCCCAGGAGGACCTCTCCGCCGTGGCGCCGGTTGATGAGACCGGTGAGCGGATCCTGCCGCGCCAGGCGTTCGAGTTCCGCAGTCCGGACAGCGACTTTCTCCTCAAGGTCCTCTCTGAGGGCGCGGGTTTCCTGGAACAGCACATCGTAGCGTACCGCCAGCACCACGGCCTGGGAAAAGAGGAACCCGAACAGTCCCGCAGACAGGAGGAAGCCGGTGTGGATAAGCCCCATGTCAAAGAGAATGTCGTTGAGGGTAAAGACAAACAGAAACACCAGGCCCCCGAACAGAGCACCGGCGCCGGCGACATGGTCCCTCGTCGCCTCGATCGTCCTCCAGGCGGCGTACCCGAATCCCGCAACGATAAGCACCTGCCACTGGTGAAACTGAACCTGGAGGCGCGGAAAGGGAAGCACCAGGACCAGCACCAGCTGCACCGTTGCCAGGATCGCCGTCGCCGCGGCCACACGGCGGTGTACGTGGTCCGGAAACAGTTCGCGGAGGTAGAAGAGGAACAGCGGCACCGCCGCGGTGACCGAGGCAAATGCCAGGCGTATCCATGGAACCTGATATCGAACGTCAAAATGGTACAGCAGAACCTGGTGTCCCGAGAGGAGCGTCTTCAGCGCCACGGCTATGGTGAACAGGGCGAAGAACAGCGTGGAGCGATCCAGGGGGTTCAACCAGTACAGGATCAGGTGGTACAGCGCCATGAGGAGGATAGCGCCGCTGATAAACAATTCGATCCCGCGGACGCGGTCGCGAAAGCGAATCACCTCGTCCCGGGGACCGAAGTAGATGTCCTGCCAGATACCGGTCCGGGCGTGGGACATGTTTTCGACCTGGATCACCACCTCGATCTCGGGGCCCCGTGGCACCGCCGGAAACAACCGCGGAACGAAGCCCGGCAGGAGGGCGCCGGTGATTTCCCGCGGGCCCATATAGCCTTCCAGGTGCCCGTTGATGAAGATGCGGCCGTTTCCGGTGAGATCCATGATGTAGAGGGCGTACTCGACGCCCGGGTTCAGGCCGGTGATGCGTGCGCGATAGGTGATCGTCCGGTAGTCGCTCGAGGTGCCGGGGACATCCACCGTGGTCCAATCGAAGTAGTCAAAAAGACTCGGCGGGACGACGCGTCCCGGTGCCGCCTGCCAGGTTCCGGTGAGCGACTGCACCGTTCCGCGCTCGCCGGGGCCCAGCTCCAGGACGCCACCGTGGAGCCTGAGCTCGTTGATCGTTCGCGCCGACGGCAGCGCCACAATCACCGCCAGGACCGCGGTGGTCACCACCAGAATGGCGATGCCGGTTAGAGCCCGAGGTGCGATACGATGGAGCTGCCGACGGCCCATGACCGGAGAGCATATCGCGCTTCGCGAAAAACCAAAAGATCACGAGAGCGGCAGGCCGATCGAAAACCCCGTGAGCGGTCCGCGGATCAGCGTCAGCGAGCCGCCGTGCTGAACCGTTACGATGTCCCGGGAGATCGCGAGACCCAGTCCGGTCCCTGATCCGCGGCGCTTGGTCGTGAAGAACGGCTCAAACAGCCGGTCGACGATCTCTTCGGGAATCGGCGGGCCGTCGTTGAGGATTCTGCATTCCACGGCATCCGGGTGGCTGCGTGTCTCGATCCGAATCAGGCCGCGGCGACCGGTGGTTCCTTCCGCGTCCATCTGGTCGCGGATCGCCTGACTGGCGTTGATCAGAATATTGAGAATCACCTGGCTGATCGCGCCGGGGTCGCCGGTGAGCAGCGGCACGGCGTGGAAGTCGCGTTCGAGCCGGGCCACGTCACGGTAGCGGCCCCGGGCGAGCTGCAGCGTGCTCTCGATCACCTCGTGGATGTCAAAGCGTTCGCGGATCTTGGCGTCCGGCGGTCGGGCGGTTTCCATGAGTGTTCTGAGGACGCTGGAGATGCGGTCCATACCACGGCTGAACACCTGGTCCATTTCCGCGATTTCGCCGTTGCCCACCGGGACTCCGTGCTCCTCGGATATCTGGACCACCCGTCTGTAGGCGCTCTGCAGCGAGGTCAGGGGATTGTTCACCTCGTGCGCGACGCTCGTCGCCAGGTGACCGACGGTGGCGAACCGTTCCTGGTCCAGCAGTTGTACCTGGAGGTTGTGACGTTCTTCCTGAAGCCGCTCCCACTCGGTGGTGTCGTTCATCGTGACGATCACGGCTCCGTGCGGGCGAGAGACGCGAACGGGTCGCACCGTGACATGGATGCTGCGCCCGTTGTGGTTGACCGCAAACTCGGAGAAACGGGCGGGGTCCAGGCGGCGGAACACAAAGCTGAATTCGGGGATTTCCGCCGCCGGCCGTCCGATGAGTGACTCGGCGGCGCCGATCATCTGTCGCGCCGCGGGATTCGTGTCGCTGATGATCCCGTCGCGGTCAATCGCCACCACACCACTGGAGATGTCCTCGATGAGGGCGCGTCGGGGCAGGGGTCGCTGGCGGAAGAGTGCGTTCCGTCGCACACCGAGGGAGAAGGCGCAGGCGGAGAACGCGTAGGCCAGTGGTGTGTAGTCCTTCTGGAAGTCGGGGAATATCCGGAACACGTACGCCAGGTTGAACGCCAGCGGTGCGACCACTCCGGCGACGACCAACAGCGATTGGCGCCGATACCACAGCGGCAGGCCGGCCACCGCGAGCAGGATCGCCAGTGCTCCGGCGCCCAGGACGAGGTAGATCGCCGTACCGATCACCCAGAAGAGGGGCCCGAATCCGCCGCGGACGGTCAGGAAGCCCTCGTGCATGGCGAACTCGACGTCGGTCCAGTACCACCCGTGGTACCCGTTGGTGAAAATGACGAACAGCGCCGCCACAAAAAACACGATCAGCGGCAACTCCGCCCGCAGCGACGCCAGTCGCGGCTTTCCGGCGTACACCATGGCAAACGAGTACCACGACATGATCACCGCAAAGAAGAACACGTAGTTGGTCCGCGCAAACAGGAACGTCAGAGTCTCCGTCGGCGACAGCAGCTCGAGGGTGTTGCTGAGCAGCAGCCCCGCCGCCGACAGCAGGTACGCCAGTACGGCGTGGGCCATCGGCCGGCTGCGGGCGGTCCATACGCGAAACGTCGTTGCGAGGCTCAGCACCGCCGCCACCGGAGCGAGGACGACGTACAGCCGGTATTCCATCACGCACCCCCGAGCGACCGCACGAGGACCGAGACCAGCGTTGCGTCGTCTGCAAACAGCGGCGCCACAGACTGTTCCGCCAGCAGTCGTTCGGCGGTGAACAGGCGGACGACCTCGTCGGAGAAGGTGCGGCTTCCGTGTGCGCGACGGAACAGGTCCGTCAGGTAGTCGTCGGAACGGTCGCGGGTGGCGCGGTAGCGTGGCGACGCCTCGAAGATGCCGTCGGTATAGAACACCAGGCGATCACCCGGTTTGACGGTGAATTCGTTCTCGGTGTACGTCACGTTGGGATCGAAGCCCAGCGCCGGCCCCGGGGGAAGCCCTTCTCTCCCGATCTCGGTGCCCACGCGGATGACAGGGTAGTGTCCGGCGTTCGCAACAACCGCCGTTCCCCGACCGAGGTCGACATCCGCGACGATGCAGGAGACCAGAAGATCCGACACCTGCGGAAGGATCGAGGCCAGCCGGTGGTTGAACGTACTCAGGAGCTGTGCCGGGCCTTCCGGCTGCGAGCGGCCGATGATCTTGAGCATGGCGCTCACCAGCGCCGGTCGGACGCCGCTTCCGGCGGCATCGGCGACGACGATCTGGTAGCGGTCGGCATCGAGGCGGACAACGTCGAAGTAGTCGCCGGTCAGGTGCATACCCGGCGCCGGACGGGAGAAGCTCTCCACCTCCAGACGGTCGTCCGGTGGCGGGGCGATCGCCATGAACTCCCGCTGGAATACCGCGGCAAGCTCCAGTTGCTCGTTCAGGTGCCGGTTGCGGCGCGCGTCGGCCCGCGTCCGGTCCACCGTCTCCGCGGCCCGGGCAACTTCCTCGTTGAGATGATCCGGCTGCCACGGCTTGTGTACCAGCCCCAGAATCGACGTGGCGACGGCGCGGTTGATCTGCTGCATGTCGGAAAAAGCGGTCACGAGGATGCACCCGATGTCGGGATACTCGGTCCCGATCCGTTCAAACAGCTCCACACCATTCATATCCGGCATGCGCAGATCGGAAATAACGAGACCGGTGGCGGGGTAGCGATCCGCGAGAACCGAGAGGCACGCCGCACCGGAGTCGACGGCGTCGTATGAAATGTCGTGGGCCCGCAGCCATGGTTGCAGATCGCGAACGAACGATGCGAGAACATCGGCGTCGTCATCCACAAACACGACGTGTTCCACGTTCTGGAGCCGTTGTGCCATGTGCACCTCCCGAATGAATCCCAGAACGTTTTTTACTGTTGGACTTTTTGGGGTGGGGTCGCGCCTATGAAGAGTCTACGCCCCTATTATACACCCGTTGAGGAATTTTGGTCAAAATGCCATTCTATCGGAAAATCGTGCGCCTCAGGCGACTTCTCCCGCCGCCTGACGTGGTCGCAGCGGTCCCCGCAGAATTCGGACCCCAAGGTATACGAAGGGCGTGTCCAGGAGCGCCATCAGGACCTTCAGCGCCCAGTAGGGCGGAACCATGCTTCCCAGCACGAACCCCAGTGTGAAATGGTCACCCATTCCCCAGAACGCGATCAGCATGAACACCACCGTGTCGATCAGCTGACTCACGATCGTGGACAGGTTGTTTCGCAGCCACAGGAAACGACCGCGGGTCACGCGCTTCCAGAGCTCGAAGGCCCACACATCGTGGGTCTGGGAAATCGCGAACGCGACGATGCTCGCTGCCGTGATCCGCAACGAGCTGCGAAAGATGGTGAGATATGCATCGTTGGTCGCTGCAAACCGATCCGCCGGTGGCAGAACCGTCGCGATGCCGGTCACCGCGAGGACCACGAACAGGATGGCGATCGTGGCGCCGATCAGTGAGCGGATCGCCCGACCGCCCCAGATCTCGGCCATGATGTCGGTGACCAGAAACGACACCGGAAAGAGAAAAATCCCCACCGAGCCGGTGAACTGGAAGCCACCGACCGTAAAAAAGGGAATAACCTTGGTGCCCATGAGATTCGCCGCGACGATCGAACCGACGAAGAGGGTGGACAGATATGTAAAGGCCGCGGGGCGCGCACCGTTGGAATCAGACAACGTGATCATGACATCGCGATACTATGTGAATTGGCCGATACCGCGCAACCTGTCGGCAGCCCCGGACGCTTGACCGTCCGCGGTTCGCAGGGGACCATAGAAGCGTATGCTCGCTGTAATCATCGCCGTCGCCCAGGTGCTGGGGGTGCTGTCCTCGATCTCGGCGCTCCTGTCCACTCGGACGTCGCAGGGGGCGATCGCCTGGATCGTGTCGCTGAACACCTTCCCGTACCTCGCCGTGCCGGCCTACTGGGTCTTCGGGCGAACGCGGTTCAACGGGTACGTGCAGTCGCGCAAGGACGTCGACGACCGTCTCACCGACCGGGTGGGAGCGCTGCGGGAGTCTCTGGAGCCGTGGCGCCGACCGTTTCCCGACGACGCCGGGCGTCTGGCGTCGGCGGAACGCCTTGCCAAGCTCCCTTTCACGGTGGGAAACGAGACGGAACTGCTGATTAACGGGCCGGCGGCGTTTGAGCGCATGTTCGAGGCGATCGGCCGGGCAGAGCGATACGTACTGATTCAGTTCTACATCATCCGCGCCGACCGCCTCGGCCAGGAACTCAAGGATCTGCTGGTCGCAACCGCCGCCCGGGGCGTGAAGATCTATGTCCTGTTCGACGAGATCGGCAGCTACGGCGTTCCGATGCACTTTCTTCACGAGCTGCGCAGCGCCGGAATCCGGATACACCCGTTCAGCTCCACCCGCGGCCGCCGCAACCGGTTTCAGCTCAACTTCCGAAACCACCGCAAGGTGCTGGTGGTGGACGGAGTTGAGGGCTTTCTGGGAGGGCTCAACGTCGGAGACGAGTACCTGGGCCTCAACGAGAAGTTCGGGCTGTGGCGGGACACGCACATGCGCCTTGCGGGTCCGGCGCTGGTGGGGTTGCAGCTCCCCTTCGTTGAGGACTGGCACTGGGCCACCGGTGAGTATCTGGATCTCGACTGGATATCCTGCACCGCGTCGGCGGCGAACGTGGAGCCGCACCGCTCCTCCTCCGTTCTGGTCCTTCCCTCCGGCCCGGCGGACGATTATGCCACCGCCAGCCTCATGATGCAGCACGCAATCCACACGGCAACGCATCGACTGTGGATCGCGAGTCCCTACTTCGTTCCCGACGAGGCGGTGCAGGATGCGCTGATCCTGGCGGTACTGCGGGGTGTGGATGTGCGCATCCTGATTCCCGACCGGCCGGATCACATGCTCGTCTACCTTTCGGCCTTCGCCTTCGTCGGACCCATGATTCGCGCCGGCGTCAGGGTCTTCCGCTACCGGCCCGGGTTTCTGCACCAAAAGGTGTTCCTGGTGGACGAACAGGTCGCGGGCGTGGGAACCGTCAATCTGGACAACCGCTCCTTTCGCCTCAATTTCGAGATCACCGCCATCGTTCTGGGAACCGCCTTCGGCCACGACGTACACAATATGTTTATCCGCGATTTCGACCACTCCCGCGAAGTGGGGATCGACGATGTGCAGCACATGCCGGTCTGGCTCCGAATCGCCTCCCGCCTCGCGTACCTCCTCGCTCCCGTGCAGTGATGACCCACGAAATTTGAATTTCCGCAACTGCAAAACCTGACTACTGACCCGCTACCGTGGTAGGCTATGAGTGGCGCAAGGGGTAAACATGTCATGAAACGTGCATATCAAACCGTTCTGAAACTGACGTTGGCGTTCGGACTGGCCGCCATCCTCGTTGCCTGCGGAGGCGGGGGAGGTACCCAGACGGCGGAACCGCAACCGGCACCGGAACCGGCGGCACAGCCGCAGGCCGTGGTTGAGGAGGAGGAACTCGACACGATCGAGGTTCCGGAGATCGACCACGCGCTGATCACCTTTGTGACCGGCGACGCCTGGCTGCAACGGGACGGTGACGAGTTCCTCGCGGACATCGGCGACTACCTGCAGCCGGGCGAGCAACTCACCGTGGACACCGGCTATGTGGAGCTCCAGGCCGGAAACCTCGGTTCGGTACGGGTCCAGGAAGCGACAACGATCCGGCTGGACGATATCGTGATCGACCCCGCCGGAGGCGCCTTCGATCTGCGCGTTGTGTCGGGATCGGTTCTCAACAAGGTGAACCGCCTGGCCGGAAACGATACCTACGAGGTGAGAACCGAGACCGCGGTCATGGGCGTCCGCGGTACGGAGTTCGGCGTAAACGTCGATGAAAACACGGGTACCCGCGTTGCGGTGCGCGAGGGGCGGGTTGCCCTGGTGCCGCCGGCGGCGGATCCCCAGCGCTTGCGCGAACGCGCCGCCCAGACCGGAGAGGCGGCTGAGGCGGTTGAGGCCGCGATCCAGCGACTGGAGGACGAAGCTCCGGTCATTGAGCCCAACCAGGAGGCGGAACTCAACCAGGAGGATGCCGCCGCCGCGGAGATGGCGGTCCAGGAGATCGAGCAGGTCATTACCGAGGTCGAAACGCAGACCGCGCAGGGACAGACGGTGGACGTCGCGCAGGTTCAGGAGCGTCTCAACGCCGCCGCCGAGCAGACCGCCTCCCGCGTTCAGGAGGAGACCTCCCGCAAGCGGCAGAACATCTCGGAGGCTTCGCGACAGGAACTTCAGCAGATAGACGACATACGCGTGATTCCGGTGGCCGCCCGAACCACATCCGAGGAAACCGGGCAGGAGGCGGAACCGGCTCCGACACTCGTGCCGGTCCGCGTCCGGGTTGAACCCGCCGACGCGCGGATCGCCCTCGACGGACGGCCGGTTGGCGCCGGTCGGTTTTCCGCGGTGTTCCTTCCGGGGGAGGATCTCACGTTCACGATTACCAGAGACGGGTACGTTGACGAAACCCTGTCCCTGACGGTGGATGAGAATCGCGGTCGCGCCTACACCGTCAGTCTGGCGGAGCGTCCGCCGGAGCCGGAACCCGAACCGGAGCCCGTGGCGCTTCAGGTATCCGTTGAGCCCGCCGACGCCGAGATCTTTATCGACGGCGACGCGGTGGGGACCGGGGCGGTGACCCGCGAGTTCCCGCCGGAGACGGAGGTCGCCGTGCGGGCCGAGCTGGACGGGTACGACAGCGCGGAGCAGACGGTTACCGTATCCAACGGCATGGAGCCGGTGAGTTTTTCGCTGCAGCGATCGATCGCCGGTATTCGCGTCGAGGCCGAGCCGCCGGAGGCCGAGATTCGCATCGACGGAGAGGTCGTGGGCACCGGAAGTGCCACCGTTGAGCGACCGCTCGGTGATGTTGTCCAGGTCGAGGTAGCCCTGGACGGGTATCGGCCCGCGGAACGGGAGGTGACGGTTGAGGGGACCGCCGATGCGGTCCGCTTCCAGCTCGAACAGCTCATTGGCACCCTGGACATCGAGGTTACACCGCGGGACGCGGAGATCCTGCTGAACGGCCGGTCCGCCGGACGTGGCAGCGTCTCCCGGGAGTTTCCCGCTGGGCAGGAAATTTCCGTGACGATCCGTCGACAGGACTACGCCACGGTTCAGGTGCCGGTCACCATCCAGGAGGGTGAGAATCCCCTGCGCTATGAGCTGTCCCGAGACCTGGGAACGCTCAACGTCAGTGTGACACCGGCCTCGGCGCAGATTCTGTTCAACGGCAGCGTCGCAGGGACGGGAACGGTGCAGCAGCAGCTTCCGTCGGGTCAGGAAGTCACCGTATCAGCTCGCCAGGACGGCTACGTGTCGCAGGAGCGCACGGTCACCGTCGGTGCCGGTACGACACCGCTGCGGTTCTCACTGGAGCGTCAGATGGCGAACCTTACGGTCACCGCGCAGCCGGCGGACGCGGCGATTCGCATCGACGGACGGGCCGCGGGAACCGGTCGCGCCCAGCGTCAGTTCCCGGTGGCGCAGCGCGTCACGGTGCAGGCATCGCGGCCGGGCTTCGCCGATATCCAGCGGAGCGTGGTCGTTGAGGCGGGTGGATCCAGCCTGCAGCTGCGGCTGGATCCTCGACCGATCGAAGCAACCGTGGACGTGGCACCGACGCCGCTGGTACGGGCGCTGGCAAGCGACGGACAACGCGCGTACGGCGCGGATCAGGGCGGCACGGTATACGCCGTTGATCCCGCCGGCACGGTCGCATGGAGCGCCGACACCGGCAACACCAGCAACGAGAACTCCATGCCCGTCGTATCCGACGGCGTGGTTGCGTTCTCCGGCGCCGCGGAGCTGGTCATGCTGAACGCATCCAGCGGCGCGGTTCTCAGCCGGAGCGCCCTGAGCGGTTCGGGTTCGCACCTGTTCGGGCGGCGGCCCGTCGCCTGGGGCAACCGGTGGCTGCTGCCGTCGGACGAGGCGCTCACCGTTCTCGATGCCCAGGGGAACCCCACGGGCACGACGATCCCCGTTCCCGGAGGATCCAAGATGACACCGGCGGTCGTCTCCGGTTCGGTGGTGATCGCCGACCAGCAGGGTCAGGTGCTTGTCATTGACCCCTCCAGCGGTGCGGTCCAGGCCACCGTGCCCACGGGCATGTCACAGCCGGTGGCACTGGCGCCGGCTTCGGATGGCGCGCGGGTCTTCATGGTGGGGCGTCGCGGAGTCGCCACCGCGGTTGATATCGCCAGCGGTTCGCAGCTCTGGGAGCAGTCGCTTGCCGGCGGGCGGGGCGCGTTTGTTGACCCCGTGGTGGCCGGGGCGACGGTGTTCTACTACACCCGTGCCGAAATCGTGGCGCTCAACACCGACGACGGGTCGCAGCGCTTTGTGCTCACCGGGGCGGCAGGGTCGCCGGTGGCGCTCGGTGGCTCGGTGTACTACGGTACCACCGCCGGTGAGCTGCGGCGGATCAACCCCGCGACCGGTGCGGTCACCGCACGACTGCGGATGCCGGCGGGGATCGCCGGTGCGCCTGTGGCGGTGGGGGAGCGCCTGATCGTTCCGCTGGCCTCCGGGCAGGCGGTTGTCGTTCACCCCGCGGGAATGTAGCCTGTCCCCGTCCGACGGGATACCATTGATCGAACATTGGGCGTCGTCACCGGTCGGTGATGACGCCCCTTTTTTTTGCCAAGGAGGTGCCGGATGAGCACAAGCCGGTTTCGGGCCCTGCGGGTCCACGAAAACGATGGAACGATGAGCGCGCGGATCGAGGAGTTCTCACCCGATGACCTCCCCGCGGGAGAGGTGCTGGTTCGTGTTCAGTACTCCTCGCTGAACTACAAGGATGCGCTGTCCCTGGCGGGAAACCGTGGCGTGACCCGATCGTACCCGCATACCCCCGGGATCGACGCCGCCGGCGAGGTGGTTGAGTCGGCGGACGGTGCCGTGCCGCCCGGTCGCGCTGTCGTCGTCCACGGATACGACCTGGGGATGAACACCTGGGGCGGGTTCAGCGAGTACATCCGGGTGCCGGCGGACTGGGTCGTGCCGCTCCCGGACGGCCTCGCACCGCGGGAGGCGATGGCCTACGGAACCGCGGGGTACACCGCGGCGCTGTCGGTGGAACGGATCGATCGCGTCCTGCGTCCCGATGGCGGTGCCGCCCCCGACGGTCCCGTGGTGGTCTCCGGCGCCGGCGGCGGCGTGGGATCGATCGCGGTGGCGATGCTTTCGGGACTCGGGTACGCCGTGACCGCTTCCACCGGCAAGGCGGATGACGCGAAGGCGCGACAGCGTCTCACCGACCTCGGTGCGGAGGAGGTGGTGGACCGCGATGCCGTCGCCGCCGACGCCGAGCGGCCGATCGCCAAAGGTCGCTGGATCGGGGGCGTGGACACCACCGGCGGAACGATCCTGGCGGGCATGGTAAAGGCTGCCGGGTACGGCGCGCCGGTTACGTGCTGCGGCCTGACTCGCGACGCCGAGCTTCCGCTCACTGTGTTTCCCTTCATCCTCCGCGGCGTGCAGTTGTACGGCATTGACTCGGTCCAGACCCCGATCGCGGAACGTCGTCGCGTCTGGGGCCGGATCGCCACGGACCTGCGACGCTTGACGGTGGAGTCGGCGGTCTCCGAGATCGCACTGGACGACGTCCCGGAGGTGGCGAACGGACTGCTGAACGGCTCGCACCGGGGACGTACGATCGTCCGGGTTGCGGCGTCGGAGAGGTGACGCCGAATCATGTGACGGTGTCTGAGGAGACCGCGGACCGTCTGGCCGACCTTGTGCGGTCCGTACCGCCCGGTCAGCGAATCACGCTCAACAACCTGCGCATCGCGCTCCGCCGTGGCGCCGTGGGGCGCCCCTCGCCGGAGCTGGAGGAGGCGCTCGCAGACCCGGCGCGGCTTCGCGATACCGTGCTGGCCGATGACCGTCTCCGTTGCCTGGCGTTCGCGATGCCCGACGGTCTCGGACGCCGGCGTTGGACGGGTGAGGAACGACGCCGGGCTATCCTGGATGTGAACAATCTCGTGTGGACCCTCCGCCACCGCGACGCTGGAGCGCCGGCGCGCCTGGCGCCGGTGGAGAAGGTCGTGCTCAGGCTGCGGTCCTTGGGGTGCCGCGAGATCGTGGCGGTTGCGGATGCAAATCTTTCGCACCTGGTCCGGGACGACCCTGCGCTCCTCAAATCCTGGTGCGACCGCGTTGAGGTGGCACCAGGCGGCACTCCCGCCGATGCCATTCTGCTTGAGATCGCCCGGGACGCCGGTGGCCTGGTGGTCAGCAACGACCGGTTTCGAGACTGGCGCCGGGCGTCGCAGTGGCATCGTCGATCCCTCTGGCGCCTGCGTATGCCGGTCAAGGCCGCTGCAGGAGCCGCGTCGTTCCATTTCGGTGAAGCGGAGGCCGAGCTCCGCGATTCCCCGCCGCAGGATTGCCCCGGCGCATGAAGCGGTCTATCCTGAACCCGAAGGGGTTTCGTTCATGACATCACAGAGTTCTCTCACCCGAGTCCGGCTCAACGGGCTCGACCATCTCAGGTTTCTGGTGATCGTCGGGGTGGTGATCCTCCACGCATCGATGACGTTCATGGCGTACGCGCCGGAGTGGTGGTACGTGGTCGACCCGCCCGGCTCCCTGGCGTATACCCTGCTGGTCCTGGCCATAGACGTCCCGATCATGCCGATTCTGTTCTTTCTCTCCGGTTACTTCGCCTGGGCGTCCCTGGTCCGCCGCGGACCCGGCCCCTTCCTCCGTGGCAAGGCGCTGCGAATCGGCGCGCCCTGGGTCATCGGATCGTTGCTCCTGGCGCCGCCAACGGCGTATCTCGCCCTGGCGTCCCGGGGCCTCGGTGACGGGCTCGTTGCGTTTTGGAGCGGGCCGTTCTGGGGGCCGTGGTATCAGCAGTCGGTATACTGGTTCCTCGGCGTGCTCTTTCTGCTGTTCGTGCTGACATCCCTCGTTGCCCGGGTGCCTGGCGTTTGGGCATGGCTGGAACGGGACGTGGACGCGTGCTCCACCGCATCGCGGAGACGGAGATACGCGCGCCTCGGCGGATTTTGGGTGATCACCGCGCTGCTGTTCTTTCTGGTGCACCGCCGCGTACCCCTCGACGCGTGGCGGAACTGGGGATACATCCTGGTCGTGCAGCCGAACCGAATCGGGCTGTACGTCGCGTACTATGTCCTTGGTCTCGGCGCGGGGCGGGGTCGCTGGCTGCACCGCGAATGGCTCCGCGATGAACGGGCCTGGCCCGGACTGCCCACCTGGTCTCTTCTGGCTGTAGTCGCAATGCTGGGATATCTGGCAAACCGCGTCGTGATTCCCGCGGCCGCCCGCGACGATGTGGTGGTTCAGGCGGTGACGGCGCTTCTCTTCAGTGGCACGGTGTTCACGTGGCTGATGCTGTCGCTGGCGTTTGCCCGCGTCTTTCTGGAACAGTGGGGTCCACGGCTCAGGCGACTCTCGTCGGCGTCGTACTGGATCTACTTTTTCCATCCAGTGGTGCTGTATCCCACCCTCATGGGGCTCAGGGCGCTGCCCTGGCTGCCCCGGATTGTCGCGTGGCTCATCGGGATCGCGGTATCGGTGGCGGTTCCGTGGCTGATCGCCGAAGCCGTCGCTGCCGTGCGCCATCGCGTGGGACGACCGGCGTAGATCGGAACCGTCGGGGCAGCGTGCAACACAGGAACTCCCGACGACGTTCGCGCTATCGCGAGGGCGGGAGATCCGGTTCCGGCACCCGGCGGTCGCCATCGGCGATACGGTACTCGCGATCGAACGCCGATGCCAGGAGATACAGCGCCGGGATCAGCAGGATGTGGCTCACCACGTTCCGATCGAACGCCGCTCCGAGAGAGACGTTCAACGCGTGGGTCGTCGCCGGGATCAGCATGACCACGGTCGCCAGCGGTGCAACCATATACCCGCGGTCACCCGACCGCAGCGAATGGGCCACGTGGATCGTCGAGATTACGACGATGAATCCGACAGCGGCGTGGAGCCCGACCCACAGAAAGCGGCCGGTGGTCACGACCAGGTATACCAGCGCCAGGTAGCGGAGCACGGCCGCCACGAGCAGCGCACGCTGGATGCCGCGTCGGCGTACCAGACTCAGGGCGCCGATTTCTGCAACCACCACAGAGATTCCGTTCACCAGCCAGGCGAGATAGTGCGCCCCGGGTCCCACGTAGCGCTGAAGCAGGTGCGCGGTGCCCCCCAGGAACGTCGATGTCCCGAGCAGCACAAAGAACCAGTACGAGAACCGGAGGCGCTGCCGCTCCGAGGTGTCGCGAACCCGCGCGGCGAGTGTGGTACAGATAAGCGCCAGAGACAGGTCCGAAATGAACGTCATCGGGTGGGTGAGTGTCAGTCCCAGCAGTTCCAGTTCCACGACACGGTAGAGTATAACGCTTCCAACGGCCCCGGGGTCCACCCGGAGTCCGGATCCTTCCGCTCCGGGGGCGTTACGCAGACGTCGCGCGGTGGGCTGTTCCGTTCCCCGCCACAGGAACGGCCACGCGCACCACGGTGCCACCTCCGTCAACGCGGGGCATGATCGATACCTCGGCGCCGATCTGCAGACTCAGAGACCGCATCAGCTGGAATCCGAGGTTGCCGGAGTGTTCGACATCCAGCCCTTCGCGAATTCCGACGCCGTTGTCGCGGATCTCAACGACGATCTCTCCGTTGGTTTCGCCGTCGGCGGTGACGTCGATCGCACCCCGCGAGGCGGTGCTCGCTCCATCTGCCGCGGGGGCGTCGCCGGTGGGTGCATCGCCCAGGGAGGGAAAGGCGTGGGCAAAGGCGTTGGTGATACTCTCGCTTACGATCAGTCCCAGTGGGAGCGCGAGAGCGACGTCGAGCTGGAGTTCGCCCTCCGGGACACGGACGTCGGCGGTGCGGGTGTGGCCGTACTCCATCTGGAGGTGGAGCGCGATCTGTCCGAGGAACGAGACGAAGTCGATGTGCCCCAGATCGTCATCCTGGTAGAGTCGGTCGTGGATCATGCCCATGACCATGATCCGGTCCCGGGTCTTCTCGATCGCCTCGCGGTAGTCCTCCGGTGAGTCCAGCCGATCGATCTGGAGGTTGATCAGGCCGTTGATCACCGCGAGGTTGTTCCGCACCCGGTGATGAACCTCCCGCAGCAGTATGTGCTTCTCCTCCAGGGATCGCTTGAGTGCGCGCTCCGAACGGACGCGGTCGGTGATATCTCGGGCAAACGACACCGACATGCGCTCGCCGCGGTACCAGATCGTCGACACCGTGACCTCGACGTTGAGGTCGACTCCGTCCTTGCGCCGGTGGATCGTCTCAAAGGTGCGACCCCCGGTTCGATGGACCTCCTCACGGTGCGCTTTCCACCGCTCGAGCGAAAACGTGGGATCCACGTCCAGGATCGTCATCGACAGAAGCTCCGCACGGGTGTAGCCGAGGCTGGCGCACGCCTGGCCGTTGACGTAGTGGATGCGGGCGTCGGGCTCGGCGATGCGAAACACCGCGATGGCGGCGTGTTCCACCGACTGGCTCGCGATCGCGAGTTCGCGGTTGCGGAGGTTCTCCTTGGTGACGTCGTGGATAATCGAGTACAGGAGTTCCTCGCCGTGAACGCGGACCGCGCCACTCGATATCTCGACGTCGATCAGGGAGCCGTCGCGACGGCGGTGAACAAACTCGAAGCGGCGCTCTTCGGCCAGTAGAGCGCGTCGAAACGCCTCCCGAATGTCCGCGGGCGCCGAGGTGTTGAGATCGGATACGTGCATCGTCACGAGCTCCTCGCGTCGCCACCCGTACAGGTTCACCGCCGCCTCGTTGGCGTCGACGATCCGTCCGTCCGCCGGGCGCAGGACGAGCATCGGCGCGTGACGGTTCTCAAAGAGGGCGCGGTACCGCGCTTCGCTCTCGCGGACCGCCCGGGCGGTATTGCGTCGTACGGTCTGACTGAAAAACACGTGCACGATCAGGAGGAAGGCCAGGGGAAACACGGTCAGGACCGTGGTCGCAGTACGTCGAACCTGCCCCCACGAGTCTGCCCCCGGAAGGAACACCGGGAGGATGAGGAGCATGACCACGTGGACAAACACGCCGAGGGCCAGGACCGCCCACCAGCGGTTCCACGCATGCCAGCGAAGACGGGCACGGTATGCGAGGGAACCGGCGGCGGCGGAGACCACGATGAGCGTGACCCCGGCCGGAGTGCCCGCTCCGCCAATCGCCCATCGTGCGGAACCGGCGATCACGGAGGCGATGAGGGCCGGAACGGGACCGGCAATATAGCCCGCCGCAGTCAGGATTACCGAGCGGCCGTCGAAGAGAATCCCGTCGTCGAGGCGGACGGGCGTGAGGATTCCGGCAACGGCGATGAGGCCGAACAGAGCTCCCGAGATCGCGGCACGAACACGCCGGTCGTCCGGTATGCGATCGGCGATTAGGTCGAAGACCACGGCGAGGGCAACGAGGGCGGCGATGTGCTGGAGCAGGGTCACCACCAACATGCTGTTAAGTGTAGGAGAATGACCGTGTCATTGCGAGGTGCCGGCAGCTCAACCTCGGCCGGCAGCTCAACCTCGGCCGGCAGCTCAACCTCCGCCGGCAGCGGTGGGCGGGGCGCCCCGCGCGACATCGATGAAGAGCGGAAAGAAATCAGACATGGCGCGGTGCGGCGGCGCCTCGTCGCTCACCATCCCCCGCCGAAATCCCCGGTCCACGAACGCCTGCAGAACGGCCGGGTCCGGACTGGCGATATGGATCGGGACGGACAGGTGCGCATTTGGCTCCCTGATCGGGCGCTGCGCCTGATGGTCGCCGAATATCACCACGATCGGACTCCGGGATACGTCCATCTCGCCGCGGACGTAGCCGGCGAGCGTCCGAAGGACGTACGAGATCGCGGCGGTGTAGCCCTCCACGAGTTGGGTACCCCCGGTCCACGTATTGTCGAACGTCAGGATCCGATCGGAGAGCTCGTTGTAGACCGCTCCGTTTCCGAGGGACGACCAGTCGGCAAGATACGGGGGGATACGGTTGAAAGGCGTGTGACTGCTAACGAGCTGATAGTACGCAAGCAGCGGCCGATCGGCGGCAACACCGCCGGGGGCGATGGCGCGCTTCACCCAGCGGTCCCCGGCGCGGATAGCGTACTGATCGGCAACGGCGACGTACGAGAACCAGGGACCGTGGTAGTCGAAATCACCATCGTAGGCGATCAGCGCATCCTCGAAACGGTAGAGGTCCCAGCCTTCGGGCCACGCGCCGTGTACGGTGCCGGGGCGGACGGTAGAGGTGCGGTAGCCCGCAGCCTGCAGCACGCCGGTGAGCGACGGAACCTCGGCATCGTAGAGTTCCTCGAATGCTGCCTGAGAGTCGATCCACTGACCGGTCAGAAACGTTGCCTCGGCCAGCCAGCTGAACCCGCCCGCGACCGGCGACCGGAGGTAGCTCGACACCACCCGGTACCCCCGCGACCGGAACGCTGCCTCCAGGCTCTGCCGATCCGGAGCCAGCGCCTCGGCGATCTCGCGGTGTGTGACCGTTGCGTACCCGTAGGCCTCGATCGCGAACACGTAGATGTCGCGATCCAGGATCCCGGGAAACCGGTAGACGGGCGTGTCATGCGCATTCGTCGTGGTCGGAGCGGTCTCGGGAATGCCGGTGGCGGCCGGCCCGCTGTCCAGCGTCACCTCCCGGAGGTGGAGTCCGGGGCGATCTCCCCAGGCGGTGAACGAATGAACCACCGGAACGGAGCCGCCGACGAAACCGGCGACGGTGGCGGCGAGGACGATGACGCCAACAGCGGAGGCCCCCGCTGCGCGTGGCGCCGGAAGGCGTCGCCACAGGGCCGTCACCGTCGATTCCACGGCGATTCCGATCGCGAAAAAGGCGGTGAAGATCACGACGATCACGATCGGCGTCAGGATATCGGCCAGGGGGCCGACGGGACCGAGGCCAAGCTGGATCAGGCTTCGTACCATGGGAATGTCGATACCCGGCGAGAAGGGGCGGGCGTATACCCATCGCACGCCGGCTTCCGCAACCGCGAAACCGATCAGGTACCCGAGGGCAACTCCGGCGGCGCGCCGGACCAGACGTCGCCGCCGACCGGGCCCGTCGGCCCACCAGATCACCAGAACAAGCAGCGCCAGTTCGCCGTGCGCGGGAATCGCGAGGAACGATCCGCGTACGAGATCGGGGAGACTGAGTACCGTCGCCAGGAGCGCAAGGGGGATCAGCAGGAGCAGCGTGGAGGCGATCACGGCGGCGCGACCGCCGGTCAGGGTGTTCCGGGTGCGCATAGTTGGTACCGGAACGATACTACCGCGGTTCGCGCGGAGACAAGGTACGGCTCCGGGCCCGTCTGCCGCGATATTCCTGGGCGGCGTAGCGTGCCTCGCGGCGATCTCGCTGATGGGCGTGGTGTGCCCGGATGCCCATGGCCAGGAACAGCGACGCCGCTCCGACGATGTGGACGAAGGCGGTGATCGTGTACAGCGTGGGCTGGAGGTGCTTCATCTCGAGCAGGTTCTGCCGAGTGATCATCGCGATCGCCTCCCACGTTGCGAGAACCCAGGCCGCCGCGGTGATGCCGTGATGGTCAAACCGGTACGCCCGGAACGTAATCCAGACGAGGACCGCGGTCTGGACCAGATAGGCCGAAAACACCGCCACGGGACTCGGGATGAGCGCACCCGGCGGCGTCACCAGGCCGATCCACGCTTCCCGGACGATATCGGTCACGCCGAGCGCCGCGAGGATGATGCCTGCCGTGAGTCCCAGTCCGATCGCGTTTTCCTGCCGCATAGCCGTTTCACAGTACCCAAACGCGTCGCGTATTGACTACCGCCCGGGGATTGATGAGCTTTGTCCCATGACCGGTACACGACGGCGGCGACGGCGATGGGGCAGATGGCTCATTCTCGGGCCTCTGCTGCTGGTGGCGGCCGTGGCCCTCTGGGGAGTCCTCGATGCGTTTGGCGGTCTGGGTTCGGAGACCGCGTGGAACCACCGCTGGCGAAGCGCCGACGGAACCACGATCGGCGGCTACCTGATTCGGCCAGCCGAGGCGCGCCGCTTTGCGCCCCGCCCTGCAACCGGTACGACCGTCCGGGTGGAGCCGTCGCGGGACGGGCGCCTCCCGGCGGTGCTGCTGCTCCATGAATGGTGGGGGCTTCGACGCGACACCCTCGCGATGGCGGAGCAGCTGGCCGCCGACGGGTACGTGGTGCTGGCCCCGGATGCGCTGCGGGGCCACGTTGCGGTCAGCGTCCCGGGGGCGCTGGTGCAGATGGCGGTGATCCCGCAGGAACAGATCGCTGCGGATCTGGATTCGGCCCTCGACGATCTCCGTTCCCAGTCCGGTGTGGATCCCCGCCGCATCGCCGTGGTGGGGTTCTGCTTCGGCGGTACCCAGGCGATGCTGCTCGGTACCCGGACACCGGACCTTGCGGCGACGGGAATCTTCTACGGCGGTGGTCCGATCACCGATCCGGACGCGATCGGGTCGCTGGCCGTCGGCGGTCCGCTGCTGGGCATCTACGGGTCGGAGGACCGGACGATCCCGGTCGAGGATGCCCGGCGTCTCGGGACGATTCTGGTCGAGGCCGGACGCAGCGCGGAGATCGAGGTGTACGACGGCGTGGGCCACGCCTTCGTCGATCCGACGTCGATTCGTACGCCGGGACCCGCCGCTTCGGCGTGGGACAGAATGCGGCTGTTTCTGGCGGACGCGCTGGTCGCCGGGCGATAACGGGGGACTTTTGTGGAGATACTGCGCATCGGAATCGCGGCAGTGGCTCTCGTCGGATCGGCGATCGGGATGGAGTTTGTCGCCCGGGTTCTTCACAAGTACGTGATGCACGGGCAGGGATGGTGCCTGCACGCGGATCACCACCGCAGCACCGGCCGCGTATTTCAGAAAAACGACCTGTACTTTCTGCTCTTCGCTGCGATCTCAACCGGTCTGGTGGCGATCGGGATTCGGTCCAGCCTGTTCGAAATCACGGCCGCCGGTGTGGGTGTGGCGATCTACGGTGTCGGCTATGTCGTTTTTCACGACATCATGTTCCACGGGCGAATCCGGGGTCTGAAGTTTTCGCCCCGGCATCCCTACCTGCGCCGGATCGTCAACGCCCACCGCATGCACCATGCCACCGTGACCCGTGGCAGCGCGGTCAGTTTCCATTTCCTCTGGGCGCCGCGGTTCTACGACGAGGCCAATCGGGAGGCGATCGATGCCAAGCTCAGGGAGATCCGGGAGATGCAGCGGGCGATCAGGGAGCCGGTTCCGTCGGACGGAACGGGACCGGCGCATCCGTCTGAATGAACACCGAGTAGCGGGGGACCGCTCCGGTGTTCCGCGTGCGATGCCCGGGTGGCTCCGTGTCCTCGAGGAACACCGTTTCCCCCGCTGCAAAGCGACGAACCGTGCCGTCGCCGACCTCGATTTCGATCTCTCCGCTCATCATGAGGATGAACTGGCGCCGCGGCGCCGGGTGCCAGTCGTAGTCGTAGCCGGCGTCGGTACTCCGAAAGATCACCCGGTCGGTGTCGATCGGGTCCGACAGCAGCCCGATCGGTCCGCCGTCGGCGAGTTCAATCACACCGTCCTGGAAATGGGTCGTTCCCGCGGCGTCTGCGTAAATCCTGGTAACGGGAAACGCGGCCATTCAGCCCACGGCCTCCGAGACCGCCGACCGCAGATCGTCGTCGGAGACCGGTTTGGAGACAAAGCGGCGCAACGTGGGGATGTCGCGCCGGATTTCGTCCTCGTTGATCTGGTAGGCGCTCATGACGATGATCGGGTACGTCCATTCCCGGGAGATCTCGCGGGCGGCGTCGATGCCGCTCAGGTCGTCCTTGAGGCGAATGTCCATGATGATCAGATCGAAGGCGTGTTCCCGCGCGATTTCGATGGACTTGCCCGCATACGGTGTTTCATCGATCGAGTCGAATCCGAGACGCTTGAGCCGCATCGTCAGATCCATTCGAAAGATCGGTTCGTCTTCAACAATCAGCGCGCGCATGGCGGGTCGGTGGTCCATCCTTTCCTGAAGTCTACATCGCTGGAATGCACGAATTCCAGCCGTCAGCCGAAATCATCGACTTCCCGTTGGAGGAATCGTGCCATCGCCGATCGCAGAGAGGGAAAGGCGATCCGTTCGAGCCGGATATCCTCCCGACGGAGGAGCCGGTATCCGTCGATCTCCTCCTGCTGTACCGATTCCGGCGGCCGATCCAGTCGCCCGGTGAACACCAGGTCACAGGTATTGTACACCACACCACGGTAGCGATACTCGTTGGGCGCGGAGCAGAAATAGCGCAGGTCACGGGCTTCGGCATCGATCTCCTCACGGATCTCGCGGCGCAGGGCGTCTTCCGCCGATTCACCGGGGTCGATGAACCCTCCGGGAAAATCGAGCATTCCACGGGCGGGCTCGTTGCCCCGTACGAGAAGGAGGACACGGCCCCCGTCGGGATCACCGCCGGCATCGTCGGGTACGGTCAGGATTGCGCCACACGCTGCGGCGGTATTGTGGAAGAACACGAAACCACAGCGCCGACAGGTGAATCGGTTGGTGCCGTCGAATCCGAGGGTGTCGGCACCACAGGCGGGGCAGTGACTGAAGGCATGGTGCGTCATCGTCACGCCTCCGGAGGCAGGTTGTGTACGGTTTCAGCCACCGGTTCCGGTGCAGCGCGTGTGGCGATGCGCACGGAGACGAGGACGAGGGCGCCGCCGGCGAGCTGCAGCGGCGTCAGCCGCTCGCCCAGGGCGACCCACCCGGTCAGTGCGGTGATCACGGGGATCGCGTTGATGTACAGGGCGGCGGTGGCGGCTCGTTCGTAGCGCAACGCCCAGTTGTAGAGCAGAAACGCACCGACCGTGGCTCCCACCGCGAGAAAGGCGAGCGCGATCCATCCCCACGCGCTCAGCCCCGCAAGCGACCGACCCGACGGTGACTGCATCCCCCAGAGGAGACCGAACACGGCGGCGCCCCACCATGTCTGAATCACCGTAAGGTGTACCGGGTCCACCTTCTGGGTCAGGTCCCGCGCCAGGGTGATGTAGAACGCCGCCGAGAGCACCGCGCCCGCCACCAGCAGGATGCCCACCACCTGGTTGCGGGCGCTTTCGCCGGCCGGGTCGCCGCCGACCACAAGAAGGGCGATTCCCGCGATCGACACGCCGACGGCGACGAGACCGCCGGGCCGGGCCGGCTCCCCGAGGAACAGCGAGGCGAGGATCGTCACCGCCAGCGGAATGGTGGCGATGATGAGCGATGCCGTGGTGGCGGTGATCAGGCGTATCCCGTAGCTCTCGAAGAGAAAGTAGGCCACCGGCTCCGCCAGGGCGGTCAGGGCGATGAGAAGGTGCGTCTTCCGCGAAAACGCTGGGCGTCCGCGGAGCGCCATGACGACGGCGAGCAGGACAGAGGCGATGAGGAAGCGAACCCCCATGTAGGTGAGGGGCTGAATCTGCGAGAGGACCAGCTTGGAGGCGACGAACGATACGCCCCAGAAGACCATAGTCAGGAGCATCGCTCCCTGGACGAGCACGGGATGAGGTTTCATCGGTGGCGAAAGTGTAGCCCGCCGCTCCGTTGCCCCACAAGTCGCGATCGGCGAGAATGACGGCATGACTTCACTAATCTACGGATGCATGCGAATCGGCGGCAGCTGGGACGGTACGCCGCCGGATGATGACACCAGACGGGCCGCGTTCGCCGCCCTGGACGCGGCGTGGGAGGCGGGCTACCGGATATTCGACCACGCCGACATCTACTGTGCCGGCAACTCCGAGCGGGTGTTCGGCGAATGGCTCGCGGCGCACCCCGGTCTGCGGTCGGAGATGCTGCTGCAGTCCAAGTGCGGAATTCGCCTGGGTGACCCGGTGATGTACGACTTTTCCCGGGATCACATTCTCTCGTCCGTCGACGGCATTCTCGAGCGGCTCGGTGTGGAGCGCCTCGACTCGCTCCTGCTGCACCGTCCCGATCCGCTCGTGGAACCGGAGGAGGTCGCGGCGGCCTTCGACGAGCTGGAACGGACCGGAAAGGTGGCCGCGTTCGGTGTCAGCAACCACTCGGCAATGCAGATCGAGCTGCTGCAGCGCACCCTGGATCAGCGTCTGTCGGCGAACCAGATGGAGGTAAGTCTCGCACACCCGGATCTGATCACCACTGGGGTAGCGGTGAATCAGCGCGAGCCTGACTACCCTCAGCGCGCCGCCGACACGGTGGAGTACTGCCGTCTCCACGACATCACACTCCAGGCGTGGTCGCCGCTGGCCCATGGGCGGTACTCCGGCGCCGGGGACAAAAACGCCGGGGACACCAACGCCGAGGACAACGCGGCCACACGGATGGTCGCCGATCTGGCGCGGGAACGCGGTGTCTCCCGGGAGGCGGTGGTGCTGGCGTGGATCATGCGTCACCCCGCCCGCATCGTTCCCGTTGTGGGTTCCACCAACCCGGAACGGATCGTCGCCGCCGCGCAGGCCGGTGACGTTCTGATCAGTCGCGAGGAGTGGTACGGACTGCTTCAGGCGGCTCGCGGGTCGGGGATGCCGTAAGTCCGTCGTACAGACGGTCCAGGCCCGCGGTAATGGACCGCCACGCGTCGTCCCCCTCGCTCACTGCGGTGGGGGCGGTGTCGCCGCGGCTGTTCCGGCGAAGATCGTCGACGGCGTCGCGCAGTGCCGACAGATCCCGGTGACGTTCTTCCGCGCCGCGGGCGTCGGCATCCGCGTCGATCCGGATCCGGAGTCGAGCGAACTCCTGCTCCCACTCGTGGAACTGTGCTTCCAGGATAGATTTGCGATCGGTCACAGCAGCTGATCCACCTCGTGCTGCATGACGCGCCGGAGGAACTGGTACAGCTTGGCGCGGCTGCGGCTGTCGGAGATCTCATCGAACATGATGACGTACACAAGACCCATCGGTGTCTGCCGGGTGCCATGAATGCGGCCCCCCACCGAGAGAATGCTGCCCCACAGTCGGAGCTGGATGTCGGTGAGGACGGTGCCCGGTGGAAGATCGGCGCGGAGGATGCACGCCATCCCGGCTTCGCTGATGTCGAGAATGTCTCCGGTATATCCCGCGGCACCGATATCGATCTGAAACGTGCCCTTGCCCTGTGGCACCCGGACGCGCACGTACCGACGATCGCCGCGTGCCTCAGCGGCCTCCAGCGCCTTGATGATGATACGGGCGCTCTTCTGGAACCCCAGTTCGAGGATGACGTAGCCACAGGTTGCGCCGAGTTCCATCAGGTAGCGCTGCGCCACCTCCGGGTTCGGATTGTACGAGAGGATTCCGACCTCCGCGCCGTGCTGCGACCGCCCGTTGATCACGGCACGGACGATCTGCTCCAGTACCGCCGGTGGCAGGCGCGAGTCGATGTTGAAGTACACCACCGATTCCGGAAACGCCCGCAGCACCGCGTTGATGCGGCGGTGGTCCTTGACGATCGCCGCCTCATACTGCGCCGTGACGAGAAAATGGATCATCTGTTCCTGGATGACGCTGGGCGGGTCAACGAACAGGACCCGCCTGCCTCCGGGGCGCCCCCCCGGACCGGGGCGAGGTGGTGCCGGCGCGATCGCCGGTCCGTCAGCGTTGCTCAAACGTGTTCCCCCATACCCAGAGTGTGAAGGAAAACGGAGGATGTTTCCAACCCCGCGGGACGGCCCGCGCGCGGAGTCGAGTCAGTGTTGGAGGACAGTGCGGACGGTCAGTGCGGCGCGTCGGCCCCCCAGAGGTACTCGAGGCGTGCGTCACGACCGCAGCCGGAACGGTAGGTACGATACCGCAGCGGGTTCTTGATGTAGTAGTCCTGGTGGTACTCCTCGGCGACGTAGAACTCCCCGGCGGGAAGGATCTCGGTGACGATCTCGCCGCGCAGGCGACCGGACTCCTCCAGCCTGCGTCGACTTTCCTCCGCCACGCGTCGCTGTTCCGGTGTTCGGTAGAAGATCGCGCTCCTGTAGCTGGATCCGCGGTCGCAGAACTGCCCCCCGGCGTCCAGGGGGTCGATATTCACCCAGTACACATCCAGCAACTCCCGGTACGATACCTCGGCGGGACGATAGACGACGATCACCGCTTCGTAGTGTCCTGAGCCGCCGCGTGACACCTGGCGGTAGGTCGGATTCTCCACGTGACCGCCGGTGTATCCGGAGATCGTCGCGACGACCCCGTCAATCGCGTCGTAGGGTGGTTCCATGCACCAGAAACAGCCGCCGGCGAAGACCGCCGCCGCCTCGTCCGGTGCCAGGTCAGAGAAGTCGTACGCCGGCTGCTGGGCCAGTAACGGGACGATACCGGCAACGGCGATGGCGACGACCGTCCAGAACAGGATTCGCGCTTTCATGGTTCATAACATACCGCCGCAGGGAAGGCATCGGGGAGTGGGTCAGCGGACGAACACCCAGGTCCTGTTGTCGGACGACGCGGGATCGAAACGATACCCGTCCTCGCGGTAGTCCTTGAGCGCCTCGACATCCGCGAGCCGCCTGGAGACAAGGAAGCGTGCCATCTTTCCGCGCTGCTGTTTTGCGTAGACCGCCACCGTCCGGAGGTGACCGTCGTCACGGCGTTCCTTGAACTGCGGTGTGACGACCGGACACTCCAGATCGTCGACGGCCACCGCGCGGAAGTACTCCTGTGAGGCAAGGTTCACGAGGATCCGGGACCCGCTGCGCTGGACCGCAGTGTTGAGGTGTTCGGCGATTCGCGCTCCCCAGAAATCGTAGAGACTTGAGCCGCGGCTGTTGCGGAGGCGGATTCCCATCTCGAGGCGGTAGGGAAGCATCAGGTCCAGGGGCCGGAGTACGCCGTACAGACCCGACAGTATCCGCAGGTGGTCCTGGGCAAAGGCGAAGTCGTCCTCCGACAGGCTGTCGGCATCCAGACCGCGATAGACCTCGCCGCGAAAGACGGCGATCGCTTGACGCGCCGCGCCGGGGCTGTCGTGGAGCCCGGTCCGCCAGGCGGCGAAGCGTTCCGCGTTGAGCTGGGCCAGGTCGCCGTTGATGTTCATGAGTTCCGCGAGCCCGTCGGGACCGAGGCTGCCGGCGGTCGTCGCGAGGTCTGCCGCATCGTCGAGAAACTCCGGTCGGGAGTAGCGGTCGGTGGCGACGCCGGCGTCGAAATCGAGCGTCTTGGCCGGCGAGAGGATGGCGATCACGACGGATCCTCCGCACCGCTTCGGGGACTGTGAAGATCGAGTGCCCGGAGGAGCTCGTCGAGGGAGTCCTCCGACGGTGCGGTCATGATACGGGTCCCGTCGCGTGCGAAGAGAACCACCGCAAAGGGCAGGTCACCGAGCTCCAGTTGCTCCGCAACTCGGTCCACGTCGTAGGAGACCGGGTCTACATCAACCACGGCGATGTTGCGCGCCGACACCCGGTTCCAGTTGCTGGATACCGCGAGATTGAACGCGAATGGCCGCACGTCGTCGCGGCTTCGCGCGAAGACGACGATCACCGGCTGATGACCACGGTACTCGTCGATGGCAAAGGCCTGTGCGCTGACTGCGGCGGTTGTCAGGAGAAAAAGGCCGAGGGCGATCGCAAGGGAGGAACGTTTCACGCGCCCAGAGTACCGCCTCCCGACTCAGGTGGCAAGCGGGACCTGCATCGTCACCCGGACCCGTGTCCCCTCACCGTCGTCGAGGCGCAGGGTGCCGTTGAACTGCTCCGCCAGCGTGTGCACCAGCGACAGGCCGAACCCCGCCGGCAGGTCGTCGGCGCCGCCGGCGGCGAGTCCGCGACCGTTGTCGGCGACCTCGATCTCGAGCCAATCGCCGTCGATCGCGTGGATCCGGATCTGGACCTCGTCGTGCGGGCCGTGGGGAAAGGCGTGGCGCAGCGCGTTGCCGGTGAGTTCCCAGAGGATGATCCCGATCGGTACACAGGCGGCGCGGTCAACGACGATCGAGTCCACCGACGGTGAGATGCGTGGAGGACGGGGGCGCTCCGGCCCGGTGGTACCGACCGAGAGGAGCGGGCCGGGTTCCAGGTCCAGCAGGAGATCGTGAACGAGATCCGGAAGGTGGACGCGGGACATACGCTCACTGCGGAAGATCCGTTCGTAGATACGCCCCAGAAATGTCATGTGCTGCTCCGCCTCGTAGAGGGCGGACTGCGTCTGCGGATCGGAGGTCTGGAAGCGCTGGACCGACAGCATCGACCGGACGAGATCCATGTCGCTGCGGATGCGGGCGTGAGCCTCGTGCAGGAGTTCCGTTCGCTCATCGAGGAGCTCCCGGACCCGTCGTTCGCTCCGCGCCTGCGCCGCCATCGCCCGTGACAGGCGCAGTGCCATACGGATCGTCTGGTCCAGGACGTGGGGCCCCGCGTCTTTGGTCACATACCCGAAGTGGCCGACATCCCCGATTCGTTCCACGGCTTCGGCGTCGTTGTGCCCCGAGTAAAACACGACGGGGACGGCGTGGTCGTGCAGCAGCTCGCGTGCCAGCGCCGCGCTGTCGCCACCGCGACCGAGGTCGAGGTCCAGCAGAACGAGATCGACGGACGTGGTGGAGACCGCATCCCGGGCGGCGCCGGTGGACGGAACGTGACACACCGAGTATCCGCGGCGCTCCAGGTCGGCAACGGTACCGATCGCCGCGAGCGGTTCGTCTTCCACGAGCAGAATCGTGACTCCCGAGGCGACGTTCTCCTGTTCCATGACCGTAGATTAGATCGTCCCGTCGGGGTGGTCAACGAACCGTCGACGGGATCTGCTGCGATGCGGACTGGACAGGTCAACGGGTTTGGCGTCACGATGGCCCATGATCCAACGCGCACTGGTCGCCTGCCTGACGTTGTGGTTCGGGGTCGTGGCCGTCGGGATACCGGCGCAGGAAATGGACGCGGCGGCGCTGGCGTTGCGTCCCCTCGGCCTCGAGGTGGAGGGCCGTCCGGTTACGGATCCGCAGACGGTTCTGTTCTACGGACCCCGCGTACCGCGGGTACACATGCATGGGACCGAGCGGATCAGCGAACGGGAGTTTTTCGAGATTGCGGGAGACGGTGACGCCGCCCGCAACGCCAGGGTCCACCGCGGCGTCAACATCGGACTCACGACGCTCTCCATCCTGTCCTTTTTCGGTGGGCTCGCACTCTTCGGCGCCGCCGATCAGGTCGATCTGGGGCTCGTGGGTCTTCCGCCGGAAACGCAGGGCCGGATCCTGTCACTGGGGATGCTTGGAGGAAGCCTGGTCCCATCCATCGCCGTCATGATCCGCGGCCAGCAGTGGGCACCGCTTGAGTACAGTTACCAGACGATGCGTACGTTCAACGACGGTATCGGCACCGGCGCATCGCGATAGACCGTTCGCGGCAAGGAGCGTTCCCCTTGGACAACACCCGCCTCATTCCGCCGTTTCACCCGCTGGCGGCCGACCGCATTCCCGAGTGGGGTGCGGCGGTTCTATCCGATGTCACGCCGGAGTTTGTGGATCGGCTCGACGCCGGCGTTGGCGATCTCCTCACCGTGCGTCTTCACGTCCCTGCCACCGCGCCGGTGCGGGCGGTCGAGATCCGCCGGATTCGGGACGGGGCGCACCACCGCGTCGCGATGGACCATGACGGTGACGGGCGCTGGCGGGGAACACTCGCGGTCGACGGGGAGGGGCCGTTGCATTGGCACTTCATCCTGCAGACCGATCGCGGTCCATACTTCTACACCCAGCTGGGCATGCACTCCGTGCCGCCGACGGAGGACCACGATTTCGTTCATCTTCCGGCGGCAACGGTGCCTGAGTGGGTGGCGGGGGCGGTGTTCTACCAGATTTTCCCCGACCGGTTCGCGAAGGGAGACCCGAACGCAGGGCGGCGCCCGGCGGAGTACGAGTTCGACGGTGGTCACCCGCTCGTCCTCGATTGGGACCAGGAGCCGCTGGAGTTCGCCGACGGCAGATGCCAGGACTTCTTCAACGGAGACCTGGAGGGTATCCGACAGCGCCTGGACTACCTGCAGGATCTCGGGGTCACGGCGGTATACGTGACCCCCATTTTCGCCGCCCGAACCACGCACCGCTACGACTGCATCGATTACCGGTCCGTTGATGAAGCGCTTGGCGGTGACGCGGCCCTGGAGCGCCTGGCGACGGAAATGCACGCCCGGGGTATGCGACTGGTGGTTGACGTATCGATCAACCACACCGGAAGCGACCACCCATGGTTCCGACGGGCGCAGGACGACCCGGACAGCCGCGAGGCGGCGTTTTACTACCACAACGACGATGGCAGCGTGGCGTTCTGGCACGGCGTTCCCACGCTTCCGCAGTTGAACTACACCAGTACCGAGCTCCGAGACGAGATCTGGGGCCGCCCCGATGCAGTCGTCCGTCGCTGGCTCAGGGACCCGTGGCGAATCGATGGATGGCGCTTTGACGTGGCCAACCAGACGGGACGTCGTGGGCGCGACCAGTTCGGTCACGAGATCTGGCGCGCCGTACGCCGTGCGGTCAAGGAGACCAACCCCGAGGCGTGGATTGTCGGCGAACACTGGGAGGACGCGGTCGACTACCTCCTCGGCGACCAGTGGGACGGCGCCATGAATTACGTCGGATGCGGCAGTCCACTGCGTCGTTGGGCCGGGGAACTCTCGCGCTTCGAACACGACTATCCGCATTATCCGCCCCGGAGCGCGGCGGCGGAGGGCGGACGTACGTTCGGCGGACGGGAGCTCGCGCAGATGATCGTGCAGCACGGGAGTCGTCTGGCCGGCGCGATTCAGCACAGTCAGCTCAACGTTCTTGATACCCACGATATCCACCGGGTGCACCACCACAGGGAGGTGTTCTCCTGGGAGATCTACCGCGGCATCGTGATGCTGCAGTTCCTGCTGCCGGGTGCTCCCAGCATCTGGTATGGAGACGAGGTGGGACTCGCCGGACACGCCCGTAGCGTAGAAGGCTGTCGCTACCCGATGGAGTGGGACCCCGCCAGGTGGGATCGACGGTTCCGGACACTGTACAGGACCCTTGCGCGGCTCAAGTCCGGCGATCCGGCGATGAGGACCGGCGCATTCCGGGTCATCGCCGCCGACGATGAGAGTCTGGTGGCGGCGCGTATCAGCGTACGCCACCGCCGCGCGTTTCTGCTCGTGCTCAACCGCCGCGCCGACCGCGGCACGGTCGCGTTCTCCCCCGGGCCCCTTGTACGTCCCGGGGAGCTCTTCGGCGACGGCGGAACGGCAACGTTCCGGGACGTGATTCCCCGGGACGAGGACCCCGTAGTGGTGACGCCCGGGCGGGTCAGCGTTCCTCTGGAGGCGCGACGGAGTCGTCTCCTCCGGATCGACTATCCGTGACCGGTTCGTCCAGCAGGTCACGAATCCGCTGATCCCGGCTCTCCTCCGGTCCCCAGAGAATCCGCAGGCGCGCATCGCGTCCGCACCGGGACCGGTAGTAGCCGTAACTGAAGGGGCGCCGTCGGGCGTAGTCCTGGTGGTAGTCCTCCGCCACCCAGAATGTGTCCAGCGGGATGACCGGCGTCGCGATCGGGCGATCGAACTGATCCGCCCACCCCGACTGGATCAGGGCGCGGAGGCTCTCGCCGGCGATCCGTGCCTGCGCCGGCGTGGCGGCGAACACGGCGCTGCGGTAGCTGGTTCCGCGATCGCAGAACTGCCCCGTCGCGTCGAGGGGGTTGATGTTGACCCAGAACGCGCGCAGCAGGTCGCGGTACCCCACCTGCAGCGGATCGTATATCACCAGGACACTCTCGTAGTGCCCCGTCTCGGTCCACGACACCATTCGGTAGGTCGGGTTTTCGAGGGCGCCGCCGGTGTAGCCCACGATCGTGTCGTGGACGCCGGGGAGCGGGTCGAACGGTGGCTGCATGCACCAGAAGCACCCGCCGGCAAACACCGCGATCTCGTGTCCCGGAGGTACGTTTCCCATGTCGAACGCCGGTACGGCGCTGGCACGATCCGCGGGACCCAGCGCGATGATCGCCACGAGGACCGCTACCGTGCGCAGACTGCTCCAACCGGTCATGCTTGTGAAGATACCGCGGCGGGCGTAGACTGTCGCCATGGCTGACAGACCATTCACGCCGGTGATTATCGGACTGATCGTGGGGTTTCTGATCGCGGCCGCGGGGTCGGCGTATTTCCTGGTGTTCCGCATGATCCCCGGGGGATGGGTGGGACAGGCGGTCGTGCTGGCGCTGACGCTGCTGTTTCTTGCGCTGATCGTCGTCGTGGTTCGGCGACGCCTGATCGAAATCGAGGAGGAAGACCCGGATGATTATCGTAAATACTGACTACATCACCGGACGGACGCTGGAGACGCTGGAAATCGTCAAGGGATCGATGATTCAGTCGAAGCACATCGGCAGGGACATCATGGCGGGGCTCAAGACGATCGTCGGTGGCGAGCTTCGCGCCTACTCCGACATGATCAACGAAGCGCGGGCGATCGCCACCAAACGGATGGTTGAGGAGGCCGAGGGCCTCGGCGCCGACGCCGTGATCAACGTACGCTACGCGACCAGCGCCGTCATGCAGGGCGCCGCTGAGGTGATGGTCTACGGGACTGCCGTGCGGTTTGTGCAGTAGACCGCGGCGGGCAGGGATCGCCTGCGCGCCACGGCGTCGCTACATCCGCGGTGGATGGAGCGCGCCGTAGACCTCGAGAAAACGCTCGTAGTAGCGCTGCACCCACGGTGCATCCGGCGCGTCCTGGTGGACGAACGCCGGCCCCGCCGGAAGCTCCTCGCCCAGGAGTCGCGCAGCGGTGTAGGCGGCGCCGCGGGCCGACCCGTCGGTCTGTTCGGAGTATTCCAGGGGACGTTCCAGCACCAGCGAGAGCATCTGTCTCCACGCCGCGTAGCGCGCGCTGCCCCCCACCAGTCGGACCGTATCCGCCGGCGCGCGATCGTGCTCCAGCGTCTCCATTCCCAGGCGGACGGTACACGCCACCCCGAGCAACGCTGCCCGGGCGAGGTCGTCGGTATCGTGATGCAGCGACAGTCCCACCCATGCGCCCCGCGCGTCGGGATTGAGATGGGGCGTGCGCTCGCCGGTGAGGTAGGGGAGAAACAGTATCTCCCCGGGATCGTCGGTGACGGAGCCGTCGAGGCGTGCGTACAGGCCGTCCCAGTCAAACCCGAGTCGTTCCCGGACCCATTCCAGCGCCAGTCCGCCGTTGAGCATCGCCGCAACCTGGTAGCGCAGCCGGGACTCGGCACCCTCGAACAGATTGACCGAGGATACCGGCGGAAGAACGCCGGGAGCGACGGGCCGTGCAGCCTGCGCCGCGGTTCCCACCGAGATCTGTGCCACCGCCTCGTCGGTGAGGCGTGACCCGTACATCGCCGCCGGCGTGTCTCCCGCGCCAATCGCGACCGGGGTCCCCTCGGGTATTCCGAAACGCGCCGCCGCCGCCGCGGTGACGTGTCCGGCGGGTGCCACACTGTCGCGGATCTCCGGCAGAGCTGTGGCGGGAAGCTCCAGGGTCTCAATGAGCTCGCCGTACCACTCCCGGTTCCGGAAGTCGTAGAGCAGGCTGCCGCTGGCGTCCGAGTAGTCGGTGCACCAATCGCCGGTGAGGGCGGCGCGCACGTAGTCCTTGGGAAACAGCACCGCGTCGGCGCGCTCCAGAACCGCGGGCGCGTTGCGATGGAGCCACAGGAGAGTCGTACCGGCCATACCCGACGCCGGTCGGTTTCCCAGCCGTCCGCGCATCTCCCGGGGGCAGGCATGGTAGCGCTCAAGCTCCGCGGCGCCGCGACCGTCGGCCCACAGGATGGCGGGGTGCAGCGCCTCGGTGGTCCCGTCGCCGCCGCGTTTTACCGGGACGACGCCGTGCATCTGACCGGAGAACCCGACGGCGCGAACGTCCTTGAGGGAGCCCGTCCCGCGGTCGCGGGCCCGGGTGTTCAGGTCGGTCAGCGCCTGTTCCAGCGCCCGGAGCCATTCCTCGGGATCGGTTTCCGCACGGCCCGGCGCCGGGGCCAGAACCGGATAGATATGGCTCGCGGAGACGGCTCCGCCGGCCCGGTCAAGGAGCATGACCTTGACCGAGCCGGTACCGAGATCGATACCAAGATACACGGGGAGACTCTCAGTCGGCTTTCCGGTGTCGGAACCGTTCGATCAGAACGGCGATCACGATGACCACGCCGCGGACAACGAGCTGCCAGAAGTACGACACGTTCATCAGCGTGAGGCCGTTGTTGAGCACCGCGATGATCAGGGCTCCGACGAGCGTTCCGACGACGCTTCCGCTTCCGCCCAGGATGCTCGTTCCGCCGAGAATGACGGAGGCGATCGCGTCCAGTTCGTAGCCGTTCCCCAGCAGGCCGGAGGCGCTGTACAGCCGGCTGGCGGTCATGACACCACCGAGGCCCGAGAGCAGACCGCTCATGGCGTATACGAACACGATGACGAACTTGACGTTAATACCGGTGAGGCGCGCCGCCTGCGGGTTTCCGCCGACCGCGTAGATGCGTACACCGAGGACCGTCTTCTTCAGCACGAACCAGACGATCGCCACCACCGCCAGCGCGATCACCGCCAGCCATGGAACCGGGCCGAGGTACGCGTTGCCGATCCACGCGAAGTTCAGGTCGTTGTTGATCAGGGTGGTGCCGTCGGCGAGGAGGTACGCCGCACCGCGCAGGGCGGTCATACTCCCGAGGACGACGATAAAGAACGGCAGTTTTACGTAGGCGATCAGCCAGCCGTTCAACGCTCCCAAAGCGAGACCCGCGAGCAGCGGGATGATGATCGTAAATCCCTGCAGCGCCGGGTGCATCGACACCATCAGCCCGATCACCGCCGTGGTAGCGAGTATCGACCCCACCGAGAGGTCGATCCGCGCCGTGAGGATGACCAGCGTCATACCGGCGGCGAGCACGATATTGATCGACGCCTGCCGCAGAACGTTCATCAGGTTGTTGGGCCGCAGAAAGTTGCCGTTGAGGACGGCAAACAGAATGACGATAACCACGAGAATCGGCAGGATGCCGAGGCTCTCCCAGATTCCCGAGTTCTGACGTTTGAGCATTGCCGGTTTGGAACTCATTGAAAACTCTCCCCTCTCTTCTCGTTCAGGCCGTAAAGGCATAGTCCGGTTCACGGACGCCGGTGGCGTAGGCCATGATCGTTTCCTGGTTGATGCGGTCCTTGTCCGTGATGTCCGCCATGATGCGCCCTTCGCGCATCACCAGTACCCGCTGTGCCAGTCCGACGACCTCCGGCAGCTCGCTCGAAATAAAGACCACGGCAACTCCCTGCTGCGCGATCTCTCCGATCAGTCGGTAAATCTCGCTCTTGGCACCAACGTCCACGCCCCTGGTGGGCTCGTCCAGAATCAGCACCCGCGGCTTAATCTGCAGCCACCGTGCCAGCAGCAGTTTCTGCTGGTTTCCGCCGGACAGTGACACCGCCGGTGTGCGGGGACTCGCCAGTTTGATGTTCAGCTGTCGAATCGCCTCTGCGGTGATCGAATCGTTGTCGGAACGGTCCAGGATGCCGAAGCGCGCCTTCTGCTGCATCACGTTCATGACGATATTTTCCTGGCTGCTCATCTGCAGGAACAGCCCCTCGGACTTGCGCTCCTCGGGAACGTAGCCGATTCCACTGTTGATCGCGTCCAGCGGCGAGCGGATGTGCATTTGCTCACCATCCACCCAGACTTCGCCGGAGATGCCCTTGTCGGCACCGAAGATGAGGCGCGCCAGTTCGGATCGACCGGAGCCGACGAGGCCGGAAATACCGAGGATCTCACCCGCCGCAGCCTGAAACGAGACGCCACGAACGCGCTTTCCGTCGGCCATGTCCTTCACCACCAGAAAGCGGTCGGTTTTGGTGTCGGACACCTCGTGCTCGTAGAAATCCTCCAGCGATCGGCCGACCATCATGGAGACGATCGTGTTCTTGTCCATGTCGTCGCCCGTCACGGTTCCGATGTACTGGCCGTCCCGCAGGACCGAGACGCGGTCGGCGATGACGGCGACCTCGGCGAGGCGGTGGCTGATGTAGACGATCGCCAGCCCCTGTTCCCGCAGCGCCTTGATGCGGTCGAAGAGCTTATCGATCTCGCGTTCACTCAGCGCCGCGGTCGGCTCGTCCATGATGAGCACACGGCTGTTGTGCACCAGCGCCCGGGCGATATCGACCTGCTGCTGTTCGGCGACCTTCAGGGTGGCGGTCGGCGTGTCCGGATCAAACGGCGCGCCGAGCTTGTCCAGGACTTCCTGCGTCTTTTCCGACATGAACTTGCGGTCGATGATCCCCCAGCGGTGGGGTTCGCTGCCCATGAACACGTTCTCGGCAACCGTGAGGTTGGTGGCGACGCCGAGCTCCTGGTTGATCAGCGTAATTCCCAGGTCCATCGCCTCCAGCGGGGTGGTGGGTTTGATCGGGGTGCCGTCGAGCTCGATATCGCCTCCATCGGCGTGGTAGACGCCGGCGAGGATCTTCATGAGCGTGCTTTTCCCCGCGCCGTTTTCTCCCATCAGCACATGAACCTCGCCGGGATAGACGTCCAGCGAGACTCCGTCGAGAGCCTGAACTCCGGGGAAGCGTTTGCTCAGATTCCGGACGGTAAGGAGCGGGGTTTGTGTGTTGGTATCACCCATGTGGTTCTCCCTGACAGTCCGAAGGGCCCCCAGAGGGGGCCCTTCGCGTTGGTTTCTTCTGCTCAGGCGCCGAGCTTACTCGGGCTGAGTCCAACCTTCATACTCGTCCACATTGTCGCGGGTAATGAGCGTCGTGGGGATGAGGATCAGGTCATCCTCGGGGGGATTGCCCTGCATGACCTGGTAGCCGACCTCGACCGCACGGGTCGCCATGGTGTAGGGGTCCTGGGACGGAGTCGCCACGAACTCACTCTCGGAGTCGTTGAGCGCGACGACCGCATCCGGAGCACCGTCAACACCGACGATGAACATTTCGCCGCGGCGCTGGGACTGGGCGATCGCCAGGTCCGCACCGATACCGGTGGGATCGTTGATCGCGAACACAGCGTCGATGTTGTCAAACGCGGTGAGCAGGTCGCTCATGACGCGCAGACCACCCTCGCGGTTACCACCGGCGTTCTGGTTGTCCGACAGGATGTTGATTCCGGGGTATTCGGCGAAGACGTCCTTGGCACCGTTCACACGGTCGATAACCGCGGAGACGGGAGGTCCATTGATGATGACCACGTTGCCTTCACCGCCGAGGCGATCGACGATATACTCACCGGCCTGGGTACCGGCGCCGTAGTTGTTCGACGTCACCGTGGCATCGACGCCACCGTCAGCGTTCACGTCGGCGGCGACAACGACGATTCCGGCTTCCTTCGCGCGGCGAACCGCGGGAGCGATACCGGCGGTATCGGCAGCATTCAGGACGATGATGTCCACGCCGCCGCTGATGAACGTATCCATCTGGCCGGTCTGCGTGTTCAGGTCATACCCGGACGAAACGACGGTCACGCGGGCGTTCGGGTCGATCGCCTTGGCGGCGTCTTCCACGCCCTGTCCCATCGTGTAGAAGAACGGATTTCCGAGGTCACCGAACGTTGCCGCGACCTGGAGCGGCTCATCGCCGCCTTCCGCCTGACCGGACGCGAACACGGCGCCGGTGAGAAGACTCAGACTCACGAGTACCAAAACGAGTCTCTTCATGCTGCCCTCCTTGTAAGGCTGTTGAAAATGACTGCAACCGATAGCTGCAGTGGATTGTCTTCATTAACCCCCGGAATTGCGGAACTGTCAAGAAAAAGTTTGTCAATTCCGCGATCGGGTTTTACAATTATGCAGGTTATCTGCAGGTTTTGGCAGGTGATCTGTGAATAATAGAGGATGAGACGGAAATGCGAGGGATCCTACGGTGAGCGATACATCACGTCCGGGCCAATTCAAATACCAGTACGTATACGACGAGCTGCATCGAATGGTTGCCGGCGGTCACTACCGCGCCGGTGACCGCCTGCCGACGGAGGTGGAGCTGTCGGAGCGTTTCGGTGTGTCGCGTCCGACGGTGACGCGGGCGCTGAACGCGCTGCAGGACGAGGGGCTCATCTCACGCCGCACGGGATCCGGCAGCTACGTGGAGCGCGACGCCCGGGTGTCCACCGACAATCGGCTCTTCGGTCTTCTGATTCCGGGGCTCGGGAAGGGAGAGATCTTCGAGCCGATCTGCACGCAGATCGCCGCACGGGCGGAACAGAACGACTTTTCGCTGTTGTGGAGCGGGAGTCACATCCGCACGGAGGAGGCCGCCGCCGTACTGGTGGATGTGGCGCGTCGCTACATCGACAACCACGTGGCAGGCGTGTTTTTCGAGCCGCTGGAGCTGAGTCCGTCCTTCGACACGATCAACCGCCGTGTTGTGGACATGCTCCGTGAGGCCGGGATCCCGATCGTCCTGCTGGACTCCGACTACCTTCCGTTTCCGCAGCGCAGCGAGTACGACCTGGTGGGGATCGACAACTTCCGCAGCGGCTATCTGGTCACGGAGCACTACCTGAAGCACGGGGTCGATCGCGTGGACTTCCTGGCACGACCGTATTCGGCCTACACCGTCTCCATCCGGCTGCGCGGATATCGGGCGGCGCTGCTGGACTACGGCATCGTGCCGCAACAGGACTGGGTGCACTTCGGCAACCCGGAGGATCTCGACTTCGTCCGCGCGGCGGTGATGGATTCCGATGCTGCGAGTCTGGTCTGCGGCAACGACGAGACCGCATCCGCGCTGATGCCCGCGCTGGAGACACTCGGTGTCGACATTCCCGGAGACCTCGCGATCGTGGGATTCGACGATATCCATTACGCAAATATGCTGCGGGTGCCGCTGACGACGCTGCACCAGCCGGTTCGCGAGATCGGGAACGTGGCGCTGGACACGATGCTGTGGCGGCTGTCGCATCCGGAGGCGCCTCCCCGTACCGTGGCCGCCACGGGGACGCTGATCGTCCGTCAGTCCTGCGGGCTCGCCGGGGAATAGGCCTCCAGCGCGGCGACGCAGGCACCGACGGGGTGGTAGCCGGCCTTTCCTGGCGGGCTCTTGAGATCCGAGTAGGGCCGGTTTTGCCGGTCCAGTATGCGGTACCACCCTCCGTGGCGGTGGTCGATCAGGTGTTGCCAGCTGTACTCCCAGAGACGGGTGTACCACTCGCGGTACTGTGACTCGCCGGTCTCGCGGTGGAGGAGTGCCGCCGCGCCGATCGCCTCGGTCTGTACCCAGTAGTACTTGTCGCTGGAGGTGATCGAGCCATCCGGCGCGAACCCGTAATACAGCCCACCGTATTCGGAATCCCACCCCGCCGAAACTGCGATCTCGAACAGTTCCCGCGCCCGTGGCACGAGCCACTCCTGCGGCCGGCGGGCGTTGAGCTGGAGCAGGAGTTTGCTCCATTCGGCGTGGTGTCCCGGCTGAAACCCCCACGGTCGGAACAGATCGTCAGGCTGATCGCGATGAAACTCCCAGTCCACCGACCAGTCGGCGTGGTAGTGCTCCCAGATTCTCCCGTCGGTGGTGGCCGGGAGTCGGCGGGTGATCGCCTCGGCGATCCGGAGGGCGCGGTCGAGATACGCCGACTCGCCGGTCGCCTCGGCGGCGGCGATGTGCGCTTCACACAGGTGCATGTTCGCGTTCTGCCCGCGGTACGGCGCCAGTTCGTGCCCGTCGGCGCCGCGTTCGTCCGCGTAGAGCCCCGCGTCGGGTTCCCAGAAATCGCGTTCGAGGATCGCCACTGCACGCTCGATCGCCCAGCGTCCGTCCTCCTCGCCGGCGGCAACGGCGGAGCTTCCCGCCAGCAGCACAAAGGCAAGACCGTAGGCGTAGGCGGTGTTGTCGTCCGGCGACAGTTCCCAACGGAACGTGTCGGTATCGGGACGGTAGTGTCGGTGAGTGAGGTACGTCAGGGCGTGGCGCACCAGCGGCCGCAGACTGTCGTCGCCGAGGACGCGAACACCGTTTGAAAACAGATACACGAAGCGCGTACTGCTTACCAGATGCCGCGGGCCGGGCGCACAGACCGACCCGTCGTCGCGGAGACAGTGATGAAACCCGCCTTCCGGGTCGAACGCGTGCGTCCGGTAGAAGTCGATGATCGAGGCCATGTGGGACCGAAGAAACGCAGGGGACGAGAAGTCCGGAGCTGAAATGTCCATGGGCGCCATTCTACGCCGGTCGCGACGCCTTTACCACGGTCACGTTGGCCCACGAACCGTGGGCCGCCCGGGGGTCACCGGCGACAAACATCTCCGGAATGTGGCGTACTTCCGCCGTGTGGACCTCCATGTCGGGGAGCATTGAAACGATCGTTGCAGGATCGTAGAGCTCGCAGGGGCGGAAGTTCCACGGCTGCGACATGGAGCGATCCCATTCCGCGATCAGAACCGTGCCGCCCGGTGCCAGGAGGCGGCGGGTGTTGCGGATCACGCTGGCGCCGGCACCGCCCGCGGGGAGCGCGAAGGTGCACACGACCAGGTCGAAGGGTGTCCCACCGGACCAGGTGGCGGCGTCGGCGATTTCGAACCGGGCGTTTACGCGGGCCTGGAACGCGGCGCGTTCGGCGAGGAAGACCGCCTCCTCCGCCCAGTCGACGCCGGTGACTTTCCAGCCGATGGCAGCAAGGCCCAGAGCGTTCGTGCCGTTCCCGCATCCGATATCCAGAGCCGTTCCCACCGGCAGTGCCGCGACCTCGTGCGGGAGTAGATGGTTGGGAACCATGGTGGTGTGGGGTTCCCTGAGGTATGCTTCGTTCCAGAACTCCCGCTCGGTCACCCCGGCAATATACACAGGAGACCCGGGTGCCGTGGGCGACGTGACGCGTGATGGGCGGTCGCGACGGTGCGATTCCGATCTCGGAGGCGCCGATTTCCGGCAAATGGGGGAAAATCCCTATTTGTCAAGAAAAAAATTTGCCATTCTCCGCGTAATTTGCTATGTTACGCATACGGAGGATGTGCAATGACACAGAACACCAATACCACCGAACGAACGACAACCCAGACCTCGACCGACAAGGTCCGGACGCTGCAGGAGATGCTGCGCGCCGAAGGGCTCAATCTCCGCGATGAGCGGGAATGGCAGGAGCTCGCCGACCACATCGAGGTCCACAAATACCTTATCAACCAGACGATCGGCTGGACCGTTACCTGGGACGACGCTGTCTTCTCCTGGTACGACACGGTGTACCGGCCGATGAGCCACGCGATCGACCGCTGGGAGATCCGGGCCGCGTTCCCGGGAAAGAGCGATGGACAGCTGTACCTGGCGATCTCAACGCACTGGCACTTCCTGAAAAAGCGGAACCCGGACGTGACGCCGGAGGAGGCCGCCCGCGATTTCGCGGCGCTCTACGGCCAGGGTCTGGCGCGCTGGTTCTCGCGCTTCCTGCAGCCGGCGATCTGAGTACTCGCCCTGCAGACAGAACTCCAACACAGCGAAGGACCGGTGCCACTGGCACCGGTCCTTTTTTTTGGGCATTCTGTCTGTATCCAGAAGATTGTTGCACATTGCGACGTATCTGGCGGCGGCAGAACGTGTTACTGCGCTTCAGTGCTGTGAACTCGCGTATGTCGTGTTCACACCGACACATCTGACGGCATCTGCAACAGGCTTCTGTATACAGCCCCCGTTATCGCCGCGTGGCACGGATGTAGTCCACCACCGCCTCGGCGGACTCTTCGGTGTTGTCTGAGTCGCTCATGACCGCAACGAAGGCAACCGGCGGCGGGTCTCCGCCGAAGAGGCGCCGGTGATCGGCGGCAACGTCGACCGTTACCTCGCGCCATCGTCTGCCCGGAGCGCGGTACTCGACGGGGACGATCTGGATGCGGTCCGTGTACGGAATGGGAAACGCCGGTTCGGTGTGGGGGCGAGCGGCCCATGCGTACATGATGGCGCTCGTCGGCGGCACCTCTCCGTGTCGCCGCTCCTGGTGGGCCGCCCAGATCCGCAGCCACCACGGCAGGTCCTCCAGCGGATTGCGAAAGGACACCACGATGCGGATCGCCGCGTCCTCCCGTCGCCGCTGGCTGAGATCTGCCGTTTCAAGCCCGTCGAGGAGCTTCCACCGCCACGAGAGTATCGGTGTTTCGTTCACGTTGACCGGCTCCTCGTAGAGCAGCATCGACGATCCGCCGTCGGTACGAACACGGAGATCGGCGTGACCGCCGTCGCCGGGAACCGGATCGAAGGTGCTGGGAACCGCGCCTTCCTCGAAGAGAATCGCCCGCCAGCCGGAAAGCCCGGTGAAGTCGTCCATTGAGACCGCCGTCTGGGCGATGAGCCCCGGCGTCGCCAGAAGCGAGAGAAGTACCGCCACGGTGCGCATACGGGGGTGTACCACGACCGTTCCCGGTGCTTCAAGGCGCGTCAGGACGCATGCGGTGTGTGTGGCGTGTGTTGTGGGTGTGGCGCACGCGGCGTGCGTGGTGCGAACACGTGCCGACGGAGTTCCAGGATCAGACTCTGGAACGCCGATAGTTGCCGCGGGTCGTTGTGAAAGTGGAACAGGTGCGAGTCCATGGAGCTGTCGCTGCTGCCGAATCCCGGCACTCGGGAGTCGGCGAGGTCGGCGACGCGCGCCGCGATCATCTCCTCGCGCCGGTCCGGTTCCCGGATCGGATAGTCGGCCACCGCCCGGGCGATCCCGTGCAGCCAATCCACGTGCCAGCGGCGTGTTGGCACCCGCGCAGAACGATGGCGAGCCACACGGGCCGAGAGGCCGCGCATCGCGCTCCCAACGTAGAGGTAGAACCCGGTGGAAAACTCGCGATCGCCCAGACCTCCAACGGTGATCCGCCGCGGTGACGGTACATGGAACAGCACCAGGTAGCTGCCCCGGTCCTCGAGCACGGGTTCGATACGCGGCCACGGCACGGTCAGGAGTCGCGGCGGGTCGGCCAGCGCGAGGTCTGCAGTCCAGTCCAGCGCCAGCGGTACGATGCTGATCCGGTCGCGAACGGCGTGGAGGGTTCGCGAGAAGCGCAGGTCCACGTGGACGTCGGGGGCGAAATGGCGCGCCTGCGGTGCGTGGGCAAGCACGAGAACGATCGCGCCGTCCGTCGCCGCCAGATGCTCCACGTGCCGCCGGCCGCGTTCGGTTACGGCGTCGGGAAAGAGTGCCCACTCGCCGTTGACCAGGGTGGAGGACTTCACCTCCAGCAGGCGTGTCGGCGCCGTGCCGTCCCGGTGTCGCACGCGGAAGTCAACGCGGCTCCGCTGGCCGGCCAGCGAAACCTCGGCTCGATCGACCTCCCATTCCTCGAGGCCCGGAACCAGGCGATGGTCAAGAAGCCACCGCGCCACGCGGTTGGCGGAGCCGGTGTCCAGGGGAACGGTGCGCCCGTGGAGTTCCAGGCTGCGTACCTTCCAGGGGTGGCGCCCGTCGGGTGGCCCCGGCGTCAGGCCGAGCGGGATACCGGGAAGCAGCATCTCCTCCATCCGTCCGGGGTTCGGGAGGGAGGCGGTGGTCGGGACGCCCTCGGGAAGGAGATCCAGTTCCACGACGAAGCGGTTCCGTCGCCGACGGAACAGCCCGCTGCGGGTGGGGGCTGCGATACCCGAGATGCGGGCGGGGTAGGTCATCGCCGAACTCCGCGACTCTGGCGAACTCCGCGACCCTGGCTTGACGTGGCGAGCGGGCGATTCATAATGGATGCATGAAGACGATCAAGCTGAACGAAGTTCCGGCCGCGGTGCTGGAGTCTCCCGAGGTCCGGGGCGTTCGCAAGCAGGTGCCGGTGGGTGTTGCCGACGGCACACCGACGATGTCGCTGCGGGTGTTCACAGTCGAACCCGGCGGCTATACCCCGTTTCACGCTCATCCCTGGGAGCATATCAACTACATTCTCGCCGGAGAAGGCGAGCTGCTCAACGAAGCCGGAGAGCGCCGAGCGATCGCTGCGGGCGACTACGCCCTTGTACTCCCGGACGAAATGCACCAGTTCCGCAACACCGGCGACAGCGAGCTCCAGTTCATCTGTCTGGTTCCGCGGGATCACGAATAGGTCTCCCATGGCCGAAAAAGTTCACGAGCTCGACGCCCGGGACTGGGCGATTATCGAACTGCTGCGGGCAGGAACGATCTCCAACAGTGCGATCGCCAAGGAACTCGGCGTGTCGGAGGGGATGATCCGCCAGCGGATCAAGCGGCTTCGGGAGGACGGAATCGTCTCCCTCCGCGGGCTCATCAATCCCGACGTTCTGGCAAACCGCCAGGTGGTGTGGCTGGGCGCCAACGTCGCCGAAACGCGCCTGCTGGACAAGAAGGCGGAGGAACTCGCCGGCCTGCAGGACGTGCTCTCGGTGTCCATCACCTCAGGTCGCTTCGATCTCATCGTTGAACTCCTGCTCGATTCCCACCGCGGTCTGGTGGACTTTCTGATCAACGAACTGTCCCGTGTGGACGGGATCGTACGAACCGAAAGCTTTGTGACGCTCAAGACCTACTCCAAGTATGTATAGCTCTCTGTGGGCCGATACTGCGCATTCGTTCGAAAAATATCGAAAAATCTGAAGATACAACGAATATCGAACAAAAAAATTGACGCACAACGAAATTCGTGTGACGCTTGGATGTCACCATCCTGACCACGGAGGTTTTCCATGCACATCGGATCCGTCAAAGAAATCAAGCGCCACGAGTACCGCGTGGGGCTCACCCCGAGCTGTGTCCGCGCCTACGTCGCCGCCGGTCACACGGTTCGCGTTCAGAAGGCGAGCGGGGTCGACGCCGGCTACGAGGACGAAGAGTACATTGCAGCCGGTGCCACCCTTTGCGATACCGCCGAGGAGATCTGGCAGGCCAGCGACATGGTCGTAAAGGTCAAGGAGCCCCAGCCGCAGGAGTATCCCCTCATGAAAGAGGGCCAGATCCTGTACACCTACCTGCACCTGGCCGCCGAAGAGGGACTGACCAAGGCGATGCTGGAGCGCAACATCAAGGGCGTTGCCTACGAAACGGTGGAGCCTGACGATCACTCGTTGCCGCTGCTGCGACCGATGAGCGAGATCGCCGGTCGCATGAGTATTCAGGAGGGGGCGCGGTTCCTCGAACGGCCGCAGGGAGGCCGCGGCGTGCTCCTCGGCGGTATTCCCAGCGTCGAAAAGGGCAAGGTCGCGATCCTCGGCGGCGGTGTCGTCGGTACCCACGCGGCGAAGATGGCTGTCGGACTGGGAGCAGAGGTCACGGTTCTCGACGTCAATATCGACCGGCTCAACTATCTTGACGATGTATTCGCCGGTCGGATCCAGCTTCTGTATTCCAACAGTGCCCACCTCGAACGCGTCCTCAAGGAGAGTGACCTCATCGTCGGGGCGGTGCTGATTCACGGTGCCAAGGCGCCGCACCTCATCCGGCGCAGCGACCTGAGCCGCATGAAGAAGGGGAGCGTCATCGTTGATGTCGCGGTGGACCAGGGCGGCTGCATCGAGACGACCCATCCCACCACTCACGACGATCCCGTCTTCACCGTGGAAGGTGTGGTACACTACTGCGTCGCCAACATGCCCGGCGGTGTATCCCGTACATCGACCCAGGCGCTGACGACGGCAACGCTGCCCTACGGCCTGCAGATCGCCAACCGCGGTCTCGAGGAGGCGGCGCGGGGCAACAACGCCATTGCCAGGGGAATCAATACGTACGATGGGAAGCTCACCTACAAAGGTGTCGCGGACGCGTTCGGCATGACCTATACCCACGCCGGCGATCTGATCGACGGCGTGACAATCTGAGGAGGAGGATTGTATGGAGGCGTTTAACACTGTTATCGGCGCAATCGGGGGCTTCGCCTGGGGGCCTGTGATGATCGTGCTCCTGTTTGCGACGGGACTGATCCTGTCGGTGGGCACCCGGATCGTCCAGTACCGCAAGCTCGGCTACGCGTTCAAGCTGCTGGTATCCAAATCCGAGGGTGAGGGCGAAATCAGTCCGTTTGCGGCACTGATGACATCCCTCTCCGCGACGATCGGAACCGGTAACATCGCCGGTGTTGCCACGGCGATTGCCCTCGGTGGTCCCGGAGCGGTCTTCTGGATGTGGGTCACCGCCATCCTGGGTGGCGCAACCAAGTTCAGCGAGGCGGTCCTCGCCGTTACGTATCGCGTCACCGATGAGGCCGGTGAAAAGTCCGGTGGACCGATGTACTACGCCAGCAAGGGCATGGAGGAGCGGTACGGCGGCAACTGGAAGTGGCTCGGCTGGCTGTTCGCTTTCTTCGCGTTCATCGCGTCCGTCGGAATCGGGAACATGGTCCAGTCGAACTCCGTCGCCGCGGCGATGAACCAGTCGCTGGGTCTGCCGATGTGGATCACCGGTGTGATCCTGGCGGTGGCGGTTGCCCTGGTCATCATCGGCGGCATCAAGAGCATCGCCCGCGTCGCCGAGGCGATCGTGCCCCTCATGGCGGCGATCTACGTCGTCGGTTCGATCATTATCCTCATCGCCAGTGCGGACCAGATCCCGCAGGCGTTCGCCTGGATCTTCGGAAATGCGTTCACCGGCAAGGCGGTCGGCGGCGGTCTTCTCGGTACGGTCATTCGCTTCGGTGTTGCCCGCGGTATCTTCTCCAACGAGGCCGGCCTCGGCAGCGCACCGATCGCCCACGCCTCCAGCCGCACCAACGACCCGGTCCGTCAGGGCATCATCGCCAGCCTGGGTTCCTTCATCGACACAATCATCATCTGTACGATGACCGCCCTGGTCATCCTGACCAGCGCCGTTCTCACCATGCCCGAGGGCATGATGCAGGTCCGCGACGGTCTCAACGGTGCCCAGCTGACCACAGCCGCCTACGGCGCACAGCTGCCGGGATTCGGCGGATTCATCGTGAGCTTCGGCCTCGTCTTCTTCGCGTTCTCCACGATGCTCACGTGGTACTTCTACGGCTTCAAGTCCCTCGAGTTCATCACCGGTCGCACCGTGGCCGAGTACTTCAAGTGGGTCTGGGTTGCCCTGGCCTTCGTCGGATCGATCGCATCGCTGAGCTTCGTCTGGAACATTTCCGACGCCTTCAACGGCCTGATGGCGATTCCCAACCTCGTCGCGCTCATCGCACTGAGTCCGGTGGTGTTTGCGGCGCTGAAGGAATACGAAGGCAAGATGAAGGGCTGAGCCCGTTTTGGGGAGGTATTCCATGGCGTCCGATGCACTCGACTATCCCATTCGCCGAACGCGGGCCTACGTCGATCTCGACGCCCTGGAACACAACCTCTCCGTCCTGGCGGGACGGGTGCCCGGAAGCGGCCTCGTTCCCGCCGTGAAGGCCGATGCCTATGGCCACGGCGTTGAAGCGGTGGCGGCGGTGTGCGAGTCGTGGGGAGCCACGATGCTCGCCGTCGCCAATCTTCAGGAATACCTGTACCTGCGTGACCAGGGCATCACGCTTCCGATTCTGATCCTGGAGGATCTGTTTCCCGAGGAGATCGACACCGCCCTCAGAGCCGGTGCCCGCCTCAGTGCGGGGTCGGTTGCCTACGCCGAACGACTGGCTGAACGCGCCGCAGTACTGGGTACTACCGCGATGCTGCACGTGAACGTCGACACCGGTATGGGGCGAATGGGCCTGTTCGCCGACGACCCGGTGGCGGAGATCCTGCGTATCGCGGGGCTGGGAAGCACGACCTTCGAGGGGCTCTTCTCCCATTTCCCCGCCTCCGATGAGGCGGACAAGGCGTTTGCGCTTCACCAGGTGGAGCAGGTCGAACGCATCCTCGCCGCCCTTGAGCGCGACGGCGTGACGGTGAGGTACCGGCACATCGCCAACAGCGGAGCGATCATCGATTTTCCCGGCCGGGTGTCGTGGGACCTGGTTCGCCCCGGCGTGGCGATGTACGGCATGTTCCCGAGTCGCGACGTTGATCACGGGGTCGATCTGCGACCGGTGATGCGCGTTGAGAGTGCTCTGGTCAAGGTAACCCGCTACAACCGACCCTGGACGGTGGGGTACGGCCGCACATATCCGGTATCCCCGGGATCCGTGATCGGGATCGTCCCCATCGGATACGGCGACGGGTACCCGCGATCGCTCTCCGGCCGTGGCGAGGTGCTCGTTCACGGGTGCCGCGTTCCGATCGCCGGGCGTGTGTCGATGGACATGATCGCGGTGGACCTCACCGGCGTACCCGGCGATCCCGTCGTCGGCGATGACGTGGTGTTGCTCGGTCGTCAGGGCGAAGGTGAAATCGACGCCGCCGAGCTTGCCGATCTCACCGGCACGATCACCTACGAGATCACCTGTGGCTTCACGCCGCGGGTCCCGCGGCTGTACGTTCGCGGCGGTTCCGTTGTCGCGGTCAAGTCGGTCGGGCAGGGGTATCGGGCGGTTCAGCCAGGCGACCCAGCTCCCGATAGCGACTGAACTCATCGTCCGGTAACCGGCTCCCGCCGGTGGTCCAGATCAGATCCGGACCGGGGCGTCCTTCGCCTCCGCAGTGGAACCACGCGGCGAGTCCCGCCGTTGCCGACGGTTCGAGCCTGACTCCCCAGTCGACGGCACAACGATCCACACAATAGAGCATGTCCTCGTCGGAGACGGTCACTACCTGGTCGATTGTGCGTTGCAGCGCCTGTCCCACGAAGCGCGACGGACGCCCGACGGCGAGGCCGTCGGCGACGGTACGGTTGTCCAGGCCGATGTCGGCGACCGACACGCGATGATGCAGCCCCGTTGCCAGACCCAGGAGCATCGCCGGGGAGTGCGTCGGCTCGGCAAAAACGCAGCGCACCGCGTCGCCGTAGGCCCGCTTGAGGCCGAAACACACGCCGCCGGGGCCGCCACCGACGCCGCAGGGGAGAAATGCGGTCAGCGGCTGTTCCGGAGTCGGGAAGACGCCGGCCTCGTCGAGCTGTGCCCGCACCTCATCCCCGGCAACGGCGTAGCCGAGAAACAGCGCCCGGGAGTTCTCGTCGTCCACGAAATGGGTGAACGGGTCCGCCGCGGCCGCAGTTCGGCCGCGTTCCACCGCCACGCTGTAGTCTTCCGCGTACTCAACCACCTCGGCGCCGATCTCCCGAAGGAGTTCCTTTTTCCATCGTCGGGCGTCGGCGGACATGTGGATCACCGCAGAGAACCCCAGCGCTCGCGCCATGAGTCCGATGCTGAGGCCGAGATTTCCGGTTGATCCCACCGCCACGGTGTGCCGACCGAGAATCTCCCGCGCCTGCGGTGCATCCAGCGAAACGGCGCCGGGGTCGAGTCCGGCGTCGGTCAGGACCGACTCGGCGTACTGCAGTACCTCGTGAAAGCCGCCACGGGCTTTGATGGAGCCGGCGATCGGCAGTTCGCTGTCGAGTTTCGCCAGCACCGTCGCGGACCCTGCGGGAAATTCGCGCAGCGGGCTGCGGATATTCCCGTCACCACCGAAGAGGCGCGCAAACAGCGGCCGGTGCCGTGCGAACCGGGCCCGCGCCGCGGCGACGTCGCGGTCAGTGAGTGGTACGTCGGTCCGTGCGATCTCCCACGGAACGGTGTCGGGGTTGGTCCAGATGAACGGTCGGAGCGTCCTTAGGGAATCGCGAACGTCCACGGTGGGCTACTGTTCGCGGCGGTCGGCGATGGCGTTCAGTTCCCTGGCGCGGGTAAACGCCATGAACGCGGCTGCTCGGGCGATCGCAGCCACCGTCTTGCCCGGCAGATCGTCGAGGAACTGCTGTGGCGTCCGTTTTCCGGCGAACATCTCGCCGGCCGCCGCAACGCCCGCGTCCAGCTGATCGTCGGCCAGGCAGCGGTAGACAAACAGTGACAGCGGCGAATGCTGCAGATCGAACCGCGACTCGCTGGCGCGGCCATGGGCGAGCAGCCGATAGAGATCGTCGGTCTCGTCGTCGGCGCGACCGCAGTTGGTGGGACGCTTCGGCAGGTGCGCGGCAAGGTGACTTCCCTCCTCCTGCGGATTGAGGTCTCCCATGAACAGCGCCACCGGGGCGTCTCCGCCGGTGGTCTGGGCCAGGGCGTGGAGGATGCCGGCGCTCATGAGTTTGATTCCGAGGTACCGGCGTCCGGTGCCCAGATTTCGCGTGGCCAGCTGCAGCAGGCGATCGTGGTCCTCCGGCGAGGGTGCCCCCTTGTACTGGTGAAACACGGTGTCCGGTTTCAGCGAGCGAAGAAACCCGTGCATCTTGAGCAGCGCCGTGGCGTAGGCATCGATCGTGTAGAGTCCGCGAAATCGGAGTGTCGGGTTGCTTTCCGGCAGGAGTTTCCACGTGTTGTCCAGGAATCGCGCAACGTCGTCTTCGGCGAAATTCCTCACGTCCCGATTGGCAAAGGAGACCGCGGCGATGATCGCACGGTCCAGTTGGTCCTCGCTGAGCCCCAGGCCGAACTGTTCGTTGGTAGCCGCGAGACGGTGCGCCAGAAGCTCCGGCGGACGGCGACCCTCGGCGTCCGCCGGCCGGAACGGGATCGTCGCTTCGATACACGCGGTGGCGATCAGGAGATCCACATCGTCAACCGTTCCCTCCAGCAGAACGTCCATGACCAGGGCGCTGAGAAACTCGTTGAGACCGCCGAAGGGCGAGAGGGTATCTCCGGGGTGGAAGCCGAAGACGGCGGCGCAGCCGTGGAACGCGCGGTCGTGATCGGCGATCGTCGCGCGGAGCGCGAGGGAGTCACCGTTCATCACGATGTACGGCTCCAGGAGGTCCGCGATTTCCTCCGAGAATCCGCGGTCCACCTGATAGTACACCAGGTCATGGAACAGAGCCGCCAGGGTGATGTGCGGATCCTCGGGGTCGGCGAGATCGAAAATGTGTTCCGGCGTGTGAAAGCTCCGTTGCTGGGCGCTCATGGCACGGTTCACCATCACTCCGATTCGTTCTGTGGCGTGGTCGTCCGGCTCGAGACCCAACTGTCTGAGGGCGCCGTCAAGCAGGCCGATCGTGCGATGCACGGTGCCTGCCGGAATCTCGTGTCGGTTGTGCCGTGTGGTTGCCATGGCGTACTCCTTCACCCTTTCCCAATACCTTAGCGCGTTCCGCCGGGAACTGCCACTTTTGCGTCGTCACCACCGTCGGTTCGGTACCAGAAGAAGGGAATCGCGCTCATGACCCCCGACAGCGCCGGAGTGAGCGTCAGAATTGCGTAGATCCCCCGCAGCGTGTCCATCGTCTGAACGGGACCGGGGCGATACCCGATTCGGTCGAGCAAAAGTCCCGCGGCGAGTCCCCCCAGCGCGGCATTTGCCTTGGAGAGAAACGTCTGGAAACTGAACGTGACGCCCTCGGCGCGGACGCCGCGGGTTCGTGCCCCGTACTCCACCGAGTCGGCGATCATGGCGGTCTGCAGCACCACCGCGGGGCCCATCAGTCCCACCAGGAGGGCGTACAGCGCCACCGCCACCGGGAGGGTGGCGTAGCCGACGTAGTACAGCGCCAGCGCGATCACCCCCCGGGCGAGGGACGTTGCGATCATCGTGGCGCGTTTCCCGACCCGTTCGGACATGAGGGGCGTCACCAGCGTTCCGATCGCCAGCGCCAGTATTCCGGACCCGCCAAACCACACCATGAGCCCCGGATCCCCCAGGTTGTTGGTCACGAAATAGACGACCATCGACTGGGCGACGAAGGTAAAGGAGTTGAGGATTCCGCCGAGAACGACGATCTGCAGGGGACGGTTGGCGACGAGCATCCCGATCAACGGGCCGATCCGTGCCGGGGTTGGCGAGGCCGGGACGCGCTCACGGGTCCCGGCAAACGCTACCAGCACGAGGGGCACCGCCAGGACGACCATCACGGTCACGGCCTCGAGGTAGCCGGCCGGAGCACTCCGGCCGTCCGCAAAGTGGACCGCGAGGGCCGGAAGCGCCACGGCGGGAATGCCGAGACCGATCATGGACATCGTGCGTCCCACCGTGATGATTCGGGTGCGTTCAACCGTATCGCTGGTCATCGCGCTGGTGAGCGCCCAGAAGGGGATATCGTTGAGCGTATACACCATCCCCCACAGCACGTACACCACCGCTGCGTACCACACCGCCGCCCGTCCCGATATCCCCGGAGACACGAAGGTGAGCACGGTGAGAATGCCGATCGGTACGGGGGTCCACAACAGCCACGGACGAAACCTGCCCCAGCGGGTCCGCGTGCGGTCGGCGATGAAGCCCATCACCGGATCGTTGATCGCGTCCCAGCTTCGCGCCAGCAGGAAGACCAGTCCTGCACTGGCCGGCGCCACGCCGACGATGTCGGTGAACGCGAACATCACAAACCCGACCGAGATGCCGTAGATCGTGTTCTGTCCCAGAAGCCCGAGGCCGAAGGCGGTGCGTTCGCGCAGGTCCGGTCCATTTGAAAATTCGTTCGTCGTCAACAACACTCAGTGTATCGAAGACAGGAGGAATCTCAACCATGGGTGTCCGGAGTCAAACGCTGGAGTCCGCTGCCCGGGGCTTCCGGGCGGACGTGGAGGGGCAACTGGCGGCGTGCGATTACGAGCCCTCCGCGAGCCCGGGGTGCGGGCTATGCGGTTCTGGCGTGGGCTGCCGGAACCGGTATGCGGATCTCGATCCGGGTGCCGGACGGCGCGTCGGTCCGCGAATCGATCCACATCCGACCGCCGAAATGCCGGGTGACGTAGTACGCCTTGGTGAGGCCGAATCCGCCACCGCGGGTGGCGTGGCCCAGAACGTTGCTGCCGCGGGTGCCGAAATCGAGAATACCGTCGATTTCCTCGTCCGGGATACCCACGCCGGTGTCCTCAACGATGCAGCGCAGCTCCGATCCTGAGTTGTAGAGGCCGGCGTCGATCTTTCCGCCCGGAGGCGTGTATTTCCGGGCGTTCGCCAGCAGATCGCGCAGGACATCCTGAAAGATCGCGGGCATCCCGATCGTGGGCGGTGTGGCGCTGGTAATCTCGAAGTTGACGAGGTAGTTGCCTTCCTCGTGTTCCGCCACGTTGTAGACGATACGGTAGCCCCCGTGGCTGTTCTGTTCGATCGCCCGGAGAACGCTGGTAAAGTTGTCGCGGAGCTGGTCGATGTCGTGGGATACCCACGCGTCGGGGTCCCGGTGACGGGCCACGATCTCGCGGGCGCGAACACGCAGGATTGTGAAAATGGACTCCAGGTTCGCCTGGATCTCGGCCACTCCCGGGTCTTCCTCCGCCTGCGCCCGGCTGACCGCAGCGGCTACCGCCCGCTCGATATCCGTGACAAACACCTCGACGTCGCGAACGGTAGACTCGGCCCGCTCCGGGTCGCGCAGGTGCTCAGCGGTGTTCACCACCCGGTCGTTCATGCGACGCAACTCGGGGGAGTCCCCGAGACGGTCGGAGAGGTTCATCAGTTCCAGCACGATCACGTTCATGACGTTGAGTACGCTGTGCATATCGAGCAGCGTCTCTTCCTCGATGGAGACACGGAGAGGCCGGGAGATTTCCATATGCTTCAGCATACGCTCACCGGCCGCTTTTCTCAACGTCTGCAAGCACCACCCGGTTGCGACCGGACGCCTTGGCGCGGTACAGGGCGGAGTCGGCGCGCTGGATCATGGCGTCGAACCCTGATGCGGTCCGCGGAATCTCGCAGGCGACGCCGATGCTCACCGTAACCGGTCGGTCGAGTTCCTCGTGGCGCAGCTCCTCGATACGGGTGCGCATGCGTTCCCCCGCCGCCCACCCGTCCTGGTCGCCGGCCTCCGGGAGCAGGACGACGAACTCCTCTCCGCCGTAGCGGGCGATCAGGTCGCTGCCGCGGAGCTCCTCGCGGCAGGCGTCGGCGATGCGTCGCAGTACGCGGTCTCCAACCCGGTGGCCGAAGCGGTCGTTCACGTCCTTGAAGCGATCGATGTCGACCATCAGGGCGCCGATCGGGTGCTTGCTCCGCTGCGCGCTCTCGTACAGCAGGCGGCCCTCCACCTGAAACCGTCGCCGACTGCCGGTTCTGGTAAGTTCGTCGGACATCGCCATCTGGTAGGTCCGGTCGTGCAGTTGCGCGTTCTCAAGCGCCACGGAGATGTGATCGGCGATCGTCGCCGCCAGACGCAGGTGCGACTCGTCGTAGGCGTCGCGCCGCGTCGAATCCGCCGCCATGAGTCCGATCACCTCACCCCGCCGGATGAGGGGAATGCCGATCCAGGAGTAGATCATCGCGTTGCCTTCGGGCTGCACGAACGCCGGGAAGTCCTGGGTCACGTCGACCGACATGCACGGCTCGCCGGAATCGATCGCCTCCGTGCTCAGGCTGCCCGCCTCCGGGTAGGGAAAGCGGAGTTTCATCACCTGTCCGAGGTCCTGGAACCCGAAACCGCCGATGATCCGTAGGTGGTTGTCCTCGAGGATCTGGACCGTGGCGGTGTCGTAGGGGATGATTCGCTGCGTCTGCTCCAGGATCCGGCGCACGGTTTCCTCGAGATCGAGGGAGGACCCGATGACGGCCGCAACCTGCCGCAGCGTTTCCAGTTCGTCGTTCTGTTGCTGGAGCCGGTGCTCGACCGCCTTAAAGCGGCTGATGTCCGTGTCCACGCCGAGGAAGAGTTCGGGCTTTCCCTCGTGGTCGGCGGTGACCGTGCGACCACGGGTGACGACCCACCGGAACGTCCCGTTGCGCCGGCGCATGCGGAACACCTCTTCCATGGAGGACGACCGCCCGGTGAAGACGCGCTCGGCGGCTCGTTTCACGCGATCGCGGTCTTCCGGATGGATCTTGTCCAGCCACCCGAGCCCCCGCCCGATTTCCTCCGGCGAGAAGCCCTGGGCGATCCACAGGTCACTGGCGAGGTTCCGACCGGAGGGATAGTGCGACACAAAGATGCCGAGGCTGGTCAGCGCTTCGGCAAACTCGCTGTCCTCAAAAATCAGCTGGAAGCGGTCTTGTCTCTTCCTGCTCATGGCTCCCGGCGCAGCTGGTCGGGGATGCGAAGCTCGCTGTCGGCGTAGATCAGATCGGGGTCGGGGATGCTGTTCCACTCGGCGAGTTCGGGGAAGAGCCAGGGGGTGCCGTAGAACGAGTTGGAAATGTCCCACAGCGTGTCGCCGCGGCGAATACGGTACTCGATCGAACCGGGTTCAGGGGTGACGGCCGTGTCTGCCGGTTCTTCGACCGCCGGTTCATCGACCGCCGGTGATGCCCCGTTCTCCGGAGTCGTGACCTCGGGAGTCGCAGTTTCCGTTTCCGCCGACTCGGTCTGTTCGGTGGCGGAAACCGGGGAGCGTGGAGCCGGTGCGGAGCCGGTCGTGTCCTGCCGCAGTACGAACCACCAGATCGCCGCTGCCGCGCCAAGGATCACAAGGAGCGCCACGAGCACGAGCGCCAGCCCCGCCCCGCGACGCCGCGGTTCAGGGTACACCGTGTCGGCAACGTCGGGGTCAAACTCATCGGTGAGGGACGGAGGAGGTGTGTACGCGGGAGAGTCAAACTCGGCGAGATCGATCGATCGGCTGGTGGCGTTTCCGTTCTCGGGATCACGGGCGGAAACGTCGAGGCGCCCATCTGCGGAGAGCTGCAGAATGAGTTCGATGTCCGGCTCACCACCCGGGTGCCGCCGGAGGTCCTCGAGGCTGAGCCGTCCGATCGACACCAGCGGCCGCGCCAGATCGTTGCCGTCCCCCGTGCGGAGCATCTCGATATCGACGCGGTCCTGGTTGTCACGGGCGGTCGTCAGGACCAGGCGCTTTCCCCCCGGGATGTCGGATTCGAACACCGGATAAACGCTGTGGTCCGCCAGACGTATTCCGATCATGGGTTGCTCCTTGCCTCAATCATAGGACGATCGTGCGAGGGGGACAAGCGAGGCGTGGTGGAACGTCAGAACGCGACCCGGGCTACGGCGCATACACGGTGCCGTCGGGGTAGGTGACAAACACGTCCGGATTGGCGTCGATGATCGCCTGAATGTCGGCGGTGGACACGTTTGTGGACCCGGAAAACGAGACCGACTGCAGGTTCGGAAGCTGTGCCAGTTCCGCAATACCGCCGGTGAGGCTCAGGTTGTTGTCCAGGAACACATACTCGAGGGCCGAAAAGGCGGAGATTCCGGCGACCGTTGTGATCGGTGACGCGCCGCCGTCGCCAACGGCGTTCGCCGCGAGAAGCCGCAGGTTCGGAAGGCCGGCGGAGAACAACGTCGTCTCGTCGGCGTCAGTTCTGCTGATCAGCAGCTCCTCCAGATTGGGAAAGTTCCCGACCGCCGAGATGTCGGAGAGCGCGCTGTTGTCGTTGAGGTCCAACCGGATCAAGGTGGTCGACCCCGGCAGCATCGCCGGGGTGAAGCTGGTGAGACCGGTGGCACCCAGCGACAGCCCCTCCAGCTGATCGATGTATCCGCCCATGTTGGTGAGCAGCGAGGGGGTCACGGGGTTTCCGTAGAGCGACAGGTCGTGGTCCGCCTGCTGCGAATCGATCGCCGAGGCGTTGAAGAACGGTTGCAGGAGACCGGGGTCGTTGATCTGGTTGAAGGCGAGGTCGATCTGACTGGTGCCCACGAACGCCTCGATCCCGATCAGGTCCGCCGACGAGGCGATGTTGAAGTATTCGATGTGAATGGCGTCGGTGAGTTTTCCGGCGAGACCCGCGGTTGCGAGGTCGTCGAAGACGTTGGTGCCCTGAACGGTGTAGTAGGCCCCGGAACCGCTTCCCGGTCCACTCAGGGCGAGGTCACGGATGTTCGGGAGTCCGGCGATCGTCTGGAGGTCGGGATAGATGATATTGGCGTCGCGAAGGGCAAGGATCCGCACCGACGATCCGGCCAGAGACTGGATATCCGGGTCGACGACGCCGTTCAGATGGAGTTCCTGCAGATCCGGAAGCCGCACGATCGGCGACAGGTCCACCCCGTTGAGGGGGTTGTTGCCCAGCCACAGCGTAGACACCCGCGGAAAAAACTCAATGCCCGCAACGCTGGTGACACCGTAGCCGTCGGCGTAAATCTCCTGCACCTGAAACTTGGTGGAGCCGGCGTACTGGTCAAGAATCGCCTGCTGCAGGTTTGCGTCGGGAATCCCGGTGACGACGCTGGAGACCGGCGCGTCCTCTTTCGGATCGAGCGGATTGGAGTACTCGTAGGTGGTGCCCGTGCAACTCGCGAGGGCGAGCGCCGCCGCGGGGATGATCGCGGCGAGGAGGGCCCGGATCGCGAGGGTGCGGTATGTCATCACTCCACCCCCAGCGTCATGACCGTGATTCCGTCACCGGTGGTGATCTCAAATTCGACGATGTCGTTGTTCAGCCTCGCGTTGGGATACTCCAGGCGCCAGGTTTTCCCCGGCTCACTGGGGAGCACCACCGGTGCCGTGTAGTTTTCGCCGGTGTCCATGTCGCGAACGCGGTCGATGCTGGCACCCAGCACCAGGAGCGCGGAGCCGGGGTCACCCGCCTGGGCGTCACGGTAGTCCAGGCCGGCGGCGGTCCACTGCTGTACCACCGGCTCCTTCCGGTAGCGCCGCCACACCCGGTTGGGACGGGTGGAAGAAACCACCCGCCCGACGATCGCCGTTGAGAGGAACACGCCGCCGCCGGCGGCGGCGTAGAGGGGGATCGTTTCCATCCGATTGAGGCGGTCAACGTCGCTGTCGATCTGAGATCGCAAAGACACGATCGTGTCGTAGTCCGTGGCGGCCTCGTAGGCGGCGATATTCTGCTCGATCTCGTTCTGCAGACCGGAGGTATCGGCGATGAACATGCCGTACCCCGCGTATCCCAGGGCGCCCACGCCGATCGTCCCGGCGATCCAGTGCCAGAAGGGGCGTCGGCGTTCGTCGGCGCGGCGGTACTCCTGGACGGCGTCGCTCGCCACGGCGGACTCGGCGGCCCAGGAGTGAAAGCGTACGCTGAGGGATCCGGTGGGGCGTGCCACCCGTCGAATCCGGTTGAAGCCGTCCACCAGCGTCCAATCCTCCTGTTCGACGACCAGGGCACGACCGAGGGTGATGAATCCGTTGAGCGTCTGGAAGTTCCGTTCGACGTCCAGCTCGATGCGTTCGAACTGCTCCTCCGGCGTCCACGATCCGACGGGGCTGTCGGGGTCGGGATTCTCGGCGCGGGCGTCGTACTCCGACCACATGTCCATCCATCCGCGGAAGATCGCCCGCGTCCGGTCAACCTGTTCACCGCCGGTCTGCGCCGCCAGGGCCCGGTAGTCGTAGTCGCTCAGGCCCTGCATTTCCGCCGCCAGCCAGCGGCGGTCCTCGTACAGGGGGATGTCGTTGATCGATCCCTCCAGCACTCCCGGCAGGCGCTCGTAGAGCTCCCGGAGCCGTGCGATCGAGGTATCGATCTCGTCCGGGTTGGTGCCCACCGCCAGCAGGTCCTGCAACCGCGTGCGGAGGGACGCCTCCAGGGCGATCTCGTCGTCGGTGACCTGCGGGAAGGTGAATGACACGGTGGAGGTGCTGCCCTCGGCGACGTTCACCGTCTGGGTGTAGATCGTCGCCTCGCGCTCGCCACGGATCTGGCGGATCTGGATCGTCCGTTCTCCGATGAGCAGGCGGTCAACGGCGGTCACGTTTTCGCCGATCCGGCGATCGTCAACGTACAGGATGAAGTCGCCGTTCCCCTGGCTGGTGACCCGCAGGGAACCGAACCCGATCCGTACGCCGCTGAATCCGGAGACGGCATCGGCGACGAGTTCGTCGGAGGCGTCGAAGACACCGAAAAGGCTGTCGGACCGCGACTGGGACCGCAGGGAGATCTCACCGGCGGCGCGATCGTACACCGCGAGGTTGAACACGAAGCCGCCGTCGTCGGTGGTGTCCACCGATCCGAACATGATGTTGTCCACGCCCCGTTCAGCGCTCAGCGTCTCGAGCTCCTGATCGTCTGCATCGATCAGGTCACCCGAACTGAGATTCTCGGCCACCGAGACCTCGTACTGGTCGAGCAGTCGGAGCGTGAGCTCAATCGTGTCCGTGCTGGTGGCGGCGACGACATCGTTCTGGGACTGACCGGTGAGGTTGGTCAGGGGCACAACGAGCACCCGAGGGCGGCTGACGGTGACCTGTGCCAGAAGGGGCGACGCGCACAGGGCAAACAGGGCGATCGCCACGAAGGCGTGCCGAACCGGCGACGTTCGGAAAGACATGAACTTACTATTACGCTGAACATCAGAAATGTCAAAACAGAACTGCCGAATTCATGAAACCTGAACGAACGCTGGACACCGCAGGCGAACTGCATACACTCGTGTACATGAGGCCCGAAACACGATGAAACACCTGAGTACCAGAATCGCACTGTTCACCGGCGTGGCGGCGTCGGTGGTCATGATCGCGTTGACCGCCTTCATCGGGGTGTCGGTGAACGCGATGTTCCAGAGCATCCAGGACACCCAGCGTCAACTGCTGCTGGACGACTACGACGAGCTGATTCGCACGCAGGTCCAGACCGCCGTGAGTCTTCTCGACTATCACCATCGTCGTGAACTGGCCGGTGAGGTGAGTCCGGAACAGGCGCGGGAGGACGCGGCGAACGCCCTGCGGGAACTGCGCTACGGCGACGAGGGCTACTTCTGGGCGGACACCACCGAGGGTTACAACGTCGTGCTTCTGGGACGGGACTCGGAGGGCGGAAACCGCATGGATCTCCAGGATGTAAACGGAAAGTACCTGGTCCGCGAGATCATCCAGAAGGGCTCGCAGCCGGGCGGCGGGTTCACCGACTACTGGTTTCCGAAGTCCGACGGCGGCGAGGCGTTTCCCAAACGCGGGTACTCGCTGCTGTACGAGCCCTTCGGCTGGGTAGTGGGGACCGGCAACTACATCGACCAGATCGACGCGCAGCTGGCGGAGATCAGCGCACGTAATCAGGAGCGGCTCCGGGAGCTCATCCTGACGCTGGTGATCACATCGGTGGTGGCGGTGGCCGTCTTTATCGCACTTACCGTGGTCCTCGGGCGCCGACTCACGCGGCCGCTGAAGAACGTCTCCGTGGCGCTGAACGAGATTTCCCGGGGCGCCGGTGACCTCACCCAGCGCCTGGACATCCACAGCCGAGACGAGGTGGGACAGGTCGCCGGCAGTTTCGACGGGTTTGTGGAGTCCCTGCAGACGATGGTGTCCGGGATGAAGGAATCGGTGAATACGCTGCGGGACCTCGGCGGCAGTCTGGCTACGAACATGAACGAGACCGCCGCTGCGGTGAACCAGATCACCGCCAACATCGAGAGCCTGATGCGTCAGGTGGAGGGTCAGGGTGGGCAGGTCGACACCACGGCGTCGGCGGTGGAGGAACTCACGCGCAACATCGACGCCCTCAACGAGCAGGTGGAGCGTGAGACGGTTACGATCGGACGAACCGCCGACACGATCGAGTCGATGCTGTCGGGGGTGGAGTCGATGCTCAGCGCCTCCGGCAGTACCCGCGAGCAGATCGGCGAACTGCGGTCTCAGATCACCACCGGCAACCGCTCAGCCGAGGAGATGCAGGCGGCGGTGCAGAAGATGACCGACCGGTCCCGGTCGCTGCAGGAAGCGAACTCCTTCATCGTAAATATCGCGGCACAGACCAACCTCCTGGCGATGAACGCGGCGATTGAGGCCGCCCACGCCGGCGAGAGCGGGCGCGGGTTCTCGGTGGTGGCGGAGGAGATACGCAAGCTCGCGGACCAGGCGGCAACGCAGTCCAAGCGGATCGCGGAGGAAATCAAGGGCATGGAAGCCGATATCGACACCAGCGTGAGCCGTACGGACCAGACGAAGGAGCTGCTGGGGCGCATAAACGCCACGATCGGCGAGGTCGAGGGGGTATTCGCGCGGCTCTCGGACGAGATCGAACAGCAGGGGGCCCGGGGTCGGGAGATTCGCGAGGCGTTGGACGAGCTGAACCACATCGCCGGTGCCGTTCAGACCGGGACCACGGAGATGAGCGGTGCCAACCGCCAGATCCTCGAGGTGGTCTCCCGCCTGAGTGATGCAACGTCATCCATGCGGTCGTCGATGGACGAGATCGTGTCGGGGACCCGAGAGATCAACGCCTCGATCACGAACATCAACGACATGTCGGAACACAACCGCGACACGATCGGTGAGATCGAGGAACGGGTGGAGCGTTTTCAGACCTGACGCGCTACACGATCCCGATATCCACGGCGTCGCGGACGAGATCGGCGATCGAGGAGAGCCGCATCTTTTTGAGGATGTTGTAGCGGTGGACATCGGCGGTTTTCGGTGAGATGTGCAGTTCCCGGGCGATGTCCCGGGGCTTGTAGCCCCGGGCGAGGAGGGCGAACACCTCCTGCTCCCGCGGCGAGAGACGCCGATAGCGCTCGGTGGGGCTTTCGGTGCCCGCGACACGGATCCGGTCCGCCAGGCCCTCCTCCACCATGGGGTCGACAAAGCGCTTTCCCCGGCATACGGCGTCGATCGCCTCCAGCAGGAGCGTGCCGGCGGAGTCCTTGGTTACAAATCCATCCACACCGGCGTCCATGGCGGACTGAACCAGCGATGCGCGGGTGTGCATCGTCAGGGCGAGGACCCGCACGCGACCGGTTCCGGATTCCCGTAGCCGGGCCACGCCGGTGAGCCCCGATTCTCCGTCGAGCGAGACATCCAGCAGAACAACCACGTCACCGAGCGCCGGAATGGCATCGAGGGCCGATGCGATCGAGGGAACGGTGACCACGTCCCGGAACGTCCCGCGTTCGGAGAGGTATCGCTGCAGGGCGTCGCGGAACAGGGCGTGGTCATCCAGCACCAGAAGTGCAAACGTATGCGTCATGGGGTTGTCTCTCCGGGTTCAACAGTCGGGATTTCGATCGTTATCTCCGCGGGCCGCCTGCGAACCAGGCGGACCGAGCCGCCGAGTACCGACGCCCGGTGGCGGATGTTGCGCAACCCGTGGCCGGGGTGACCCTCGAGGGAGCCGATCCCGACCCCGTCGTCGGTGTAGCGCAGGACCAGGCGGTCGCCGACGGGAAACAGCGATACGGTCACGTGGTCGGCGTGGCTGTGACGCGCGGCGTTCGCCAGGAGTTCCTGGGCGATACGGTGTACGTTCCGGCGCGCGTCCCCGGCGATCAGGTCCAGACCGGAACACTTCACCACGATGTGCGCGCCGCTGTCGCCGGCGTACCGCGCCGCCAGCGACTGAAGATCGTTCACGAGATCGAGGGGATCGTCACTTCCCACTGAGAGGTCATGGACGATCGCCCGCAGATCCGAAATGGACCGGGAAATCGTGTCCGCCGTCCCCGGCGCCCGGGACTGCGCCTGCAACAGCGCCAGCGACAGGAGCTGTCCGACGCCGTCGTGGAGATCCCGGGCGATCCGTTCCCGCTCCCGTTCCTCGGCGTCGGTGATCGCGAAACTGAGTCGCCGCGCCTCGGCGAGTTCGGCCTGCTGTCGGCGTCCCTCGCGGTGGGCGAACCCCAGCATGATCACCAGGGCGACGATCAGCGCAACCACCAGGGTGAGCATTTGCGCGGCGCTTGTCCGTTGCATGTCCAGATAGGCGCGAAGCCACTCCTCGGTCCCGGCGTTTGGACTCCCGGTAAGGGCGCGGGCGAGTTCAAGGTCCCGGGCCGGTATGTCCCCCGTCCCGGTGCCGTCGTGGACGGCCACCAGAGCCTGCCACACGGCGTCGCGGGCCACGAAAAGGTCCCAGACCACGGCGACCCCGATGGACACGGCGACAGCGACCGCCGTCATGAGGGCGAGGGTGAGAACGGTAGCCCGCGGTTGCGCCATTCCGGTATTATACGCGCTGTGATTCGTGTGAACAGGCCGCTCCGCGTAACGGCATGGTGCGTCGGCGCCGCGCTCGCCAACGGCGGGCTCAACCATCTGGCGTCGGTTCTCGGGCTGCCGCTGTTTCTCGACACGACGTTCACGATCGTGGTGGCGGCGCTGTTCGGGCCCGTCGCCGGCGGCCTCACCGGCCTCGGGTCCAACATCGCGAACGAGGTGTTTGCCGGACTCCCGGGCTACATGCTCGCCTTTGCGCCGCTGAACGTGGCAAGCGGCCTCATCGTCGGTGCCATGCGTGTGACCGGCCGGTTCGAAACGGTGGGCGACGCGATTACGGCGCTGGTGACGGTGTCGCTGGTGAACGCGGCGGCGGGGGCGCTGATCGTTGGACTGCTCTACGGCGGCGGCACCCACGAACCGATCGACCTGGTGGTCGCCAGTCTGGTGCTCTCCGGACGCAGCGTGTGGATGTCGGCGTTTCTCGCTCGGATTCCCGTGAACTTCGTGGACAAGGCCCCCGGCATCATTGTGGCCCTGATGATGGTGCGGATGGGGTACGGAGCCGCCCGCCGCGTGGATCAGCCGCAACCGGGTATTTGACGCGTACCGGTTCACGGGTGATAGTGACGGAGAAAGGACGTCTATGGACACCGACCTGACCGTTCTCTCCGTCGATATCGATGGCGTTCGCATGGCGTACTGGGACACGAACGCCGCTGCGTCGGCGGGGCGGACCGTTGTGTACGTCCACGGCAACACCGGCGGCAAGATCTGGTTTTCCCGGGTAATGGCTCCTCCCGTGCCACCCGGCGTGCGCGTTGTCGCCCCCGACCTCCCCAATTTTGGCGAATCCGACCACCTGGATGGCGCAGACATCGACCTGTACGCCCGGTACCTTTCCGCGTTTCTCGAGCGCGTGGATATTCGACACGCCGTTGTGGTGGGACATTCGCTCGGCGGTGCGGTGGTTACCGCCGCCGCCGGACGGGCGATCGACCGGATCTCCCGGCTCGTTCTGGTGGACCCTGCGCCGCTCGATGGACTCGTGACGCCGGAGGAATACTACCCGGTCATCGAGCAGTATCGTCACGATCGAACGCTGATGGCGCACGCCCTGGCGGCGGTAACGCCGACGATGGACGACCCCGCACTGCTGGAGGAGCTCACGGACACGGCGCTCCGGATGAATCCACTGGCGTTCTCGGGAAACCCGCGGGCGCTGAGCCGAATGGACCTTCGTGACGCGGCGGCTGAGATCGCGTGTCCGGTCCTGGTGGTCCGCGGTGACCGCGATCGTCTCATTACGGAGGAGATGGCGTCGGCGACCGCTGCCGGGTTTCCGATGGGGATGTACCGGCGCCTGGAGGGAGTCGGCCACTCCGTCATGGTGGAGGACCCGCCTCGGTTTCTGGAGATCATCGCCGAGGTGACCGGCGCTCCTGGAGCGACCGACGCGGTCGACGGGTGATCGCGAATCGGGGAGCGGGACGACGATGGTGGATGTTCGCTCCGTATCGCGGTCGGGCATCTGGCTGCTCAGGCTCTCCGACACGGTTACCCTCCGGGAGATCCGGCGCGCGGTTCCGGAACTGCAGGCCGGCGTCGATCCGGACCGGGACTCGCACCGGAGCCGAGGCGGTACGGTGGCTGCGACTGTTTCAGCGATCCCCGTAAGGTCCTCGGTGGTCCCCGGTGGTCGCGTCTACAGGCGCCGGCTGCGTCTGGGGCGCCGCCATTCGGTGGCGACCGAATCGCCCGCCATACGAAACCGATACACTCCGACGATACGCACCCGGGCGGCGGGGTCCTCAACCGAGTCCAGCAGACGCGACAAGGACAGCAGGCTTCGGTGGAGGTCCGCAGCCGTTTCCGTTCCCAGACGATACGAAAAGAACGCCGGGTTTGTGCGGGTGCTGTAGCCGATCAGTACACGGAGGGCGCGGAGCACCCGGTCAACGCGCTGGCGGCGGTAGCTTGTGCGCAACGGACGGACGTCGCGGCGGTTGAGGTTGAAGTACACGGCGTCCACCAGAAGCGGAAGGTGGATAAGCCGCGCGATCAGGTCGGGCCGATACAGCTGCGTCTCCACGCGACGTCCCGCGGTTCCGGCGCTCCGGCCGGTCGCGTCGTACACGGTGACCTCCAGGGCGAACGACTCCCACACCGCCGAGTGGTGTTCGTTGCTGTCCCACGGCGGGATCAAATCCTCGATATGGTCCAGGACCGACTCGGCGAACTCGTCCATCTGCCGGCGCCGGGGCAACGGACTGTTCCCCTCGGTGGGTATGATCGGTTCGCCGACGTGTCCCTCGAATCGGGGAAACTGGAGCGTCACGGTCTTGTGGATCCCCTCATTAACCCCGGCAAACCCGACGGGAACCACGGGGGCTCCCGTGGTGAAGGCGAGCCAGGATACACCGCGGTGCGCGCTCGTCCGCTGCGACTGCCAGATTCCGCCCTCCGGGAAGATTCCCACCACGCCGCCGGAGCGCAGGACGTCCTGGGCAGCCCGGAGCGCCGAACGGTCCAGCTGGCCGCGGCGGTAGGGGATGTATCCGTACATGCGGGCGAAGTATCGGTAGCGGCGGTCCAGGGGGATGTCGCCGGCGCCGATGATTTCGACCTCCGTCGGCGCCGCGAGCATCATCAGCGCGACCTCCATGATACCGCGGTGATTGCCGGCGATGATGTACGGTCCGTGGTGGGGGAACCGGGACGTTCCGGTGATCGTGGTCCTGGTCAGCGTGGCAAGCATGACCTTCCCGAAGGAATGGAGGATTCGGCGGGCGATGCGCCTGCGAGCCTGGGCCATACCGGAGACTACCATCCCACGGTGTTGACGGATACCCCGGTCGTATGGTGGGGTAGATGTATGATGCGTGAAAATACACATACACTGAAGAATGGACATATCCGCGCCCTGATCGTGGCGCTGGTGCTGCTGGTCTCGGCGACACCGCTGTTCGCCCAGAGCGGCGGCAACGGTTCCGGGGCGCCATCGGTCTCGGATGAGGAACTGACGCAGTTTGCCGGAGCGCTGCAGACCGTGCGAGACCTGCAGCAGCAGATGGCGAGCGATTCCCAGGCCTCGGTTGCCGATTCGGACATGGGTGAGGCGCGGTTCCAGGAACTGTACCAGGCACGCCAGTCGGGTTCCGATCCGGAGACGCCCGCCACCGACGCCGAGAGCGCCGAGTTTGACCAGATCATGCAGGAGCTGCAGCAGATCCAGCAGGCATCCAATCAGCAGATGGTTGAGGCCGTCCAGGAACAGGGATTGGACGTGCAGCGGTTCAATGAGATTGCCCAGGCGATCCAGCAGAGCCCCGACCTGATGCAGCGGCTGCAACAGCTCGCGTCCCCTGATAGCGGGTCCTGACCCGGTAGGCCCGGCCTGCCGCGCCGGGAACATGCAGGCGTCCCCCGGGGGACGCCTTTTTTTGTACCCCGCAAGATTGTAAAAGAATTTTCTCTTTTTGATTTGTTAAGTTTCTGTTAACATACAGAATTCCGCGTCCGACGCGGACGCGACACAAAAGGAGGTCGAATCATGGGAAAACGACGATTCGTTTTCGTGGCGATGCTGATTGTGGGCATCGCGCTGGTGTCCGCCACCGGGGTCCAGGAACCCCGCACGGACTTTACGCTGCAGCTGCTGCACTTTGCGGATATCGACGGTCAGCCGGAGGCAATCGACAACGTCGGATCGTTTTCGCGACTGGTGGCGGAATTCAGCGACGCCTATCCCGCCGGTACGCTGGTCGTGAGCAGCGGAGACAACTTCATACCCGGCCCGCGCTACTTCGCCGCCGACGACGACGCAATGGCGGACGTCCTTGGCGTTCCCGGTGAGGGTCGCGCTGACATGCTGTTCCTGAACGCGATGGGTGTCACCGCGTCGGCGGTAGGGAACCACGACCTGGACGGTGGTCCAGGGGGGCTGGTTTCGGCTGTCCGACCGGAATCCGGCGATACGGGCGACTATCCCGGGGCGATGTTTCCGTATCTCTCGGCGAACGTTGACTTTTCCGGGGACGAGGCGACCGCGCCCTTCGTCGCCGACGGCGGACGGGTTAACGCTGCGATCCCCGGACGGTTTGCACCCAGCGCGCTGGCGGTCGTCGGTGGCGAGGTGATCGGACTGGTCGGCGCGTCCACCCCGATGCTCGACTCGATCACCACCACCGGTGGGCTCACGGTGACCCCGGACAGTAACTCGATTGAGGAGCTGGCGGCGATCATTCAGGGCGAGGTGGACGCACTCACCGCACAGGGTGTGGACAAGATCGTCCTGCTGAGTCATATGCAGCAGCTGGCGATCGAGGAACAACTGGCCGGTCTGCTCTACGACGTGGACATCATCGTCGGCGGCGGGTCGAACACGCTCCTTGCGGATCGCACCGACGTTCTCTGGCCGGGAGACGAGGCGCAGGATACATACCCGATGCGTCGTGTCGGAGCCGGCGGCGATCCCGTTTTGCTGGTCAACGTGGACGGTGACTACCGGTACCTCGGTCGTCTGGTGGTCGGATTTGACCGCGACGGCGTGATCATCCCGGAGACGGTGGACGCCACGGTCAGCGGCGCATACGCCACCGCCGACGACGCGATGCCGGAGGTCGCGGCCGACGAGGCACCGGTCATTGCGGCGATTGTGGAGGATGTGCACGCCGTCCTGCAGCGACGGGAGGGGAACATCCTCGGTCGTACGCAGGTCTACCTCGATGGTCGACGCAGCCAGGTTCGGACCCAGGAGACCAACCTCGGCGATATCACCGCCGACGCGAACCTGTGGTACGCGCAGCAATTCGACGACGCGGCACAGATCTCGCTGAAGAACGGCGGAGGCATCCGCGCCGCAATCGGTAGCAGCTTCGTCCCGCCAGGCAGCAACGACTACACCCTCGAGTTCGGACCGCCGCAGGCGATCCCCTCGGTCGGGAAGCCAGAAGGCGGGATCTCGCAGTTTGACATCGAGGGGAGTCTGCGGTTCAACAACAGCCTCTCGCTGGTGACGGTGACCGCCGCCGAACTGCGACAGATCCTGGAGCATGCGGTTGCCGCCACCGAGGACGGGGCAACGCCGGGGCAGTTCCCGCAGATCGGTGGAATGCGTTTCAGCTTCGACCCGTCGCGTACCGCCCGTGCCGACGGCACACCCGGCGATCGCGTCCGTGACATCGTGATCGTCGACGCCTCCGGCGCCGTCACCGATCGCGTCATGGTCAACGGACAGATGCAGGGGGATCCCGGCCGGACCTTCCGACTGGTGACACTCGGATTCCTCGCCGATGGCGGCGACGGATACCCCTTCGACGCCCTGTCGCAGCCCGCGAGGACCGATCTCGACGCCTCTGATGGAAGCGCTGACCCCGGCCGCGCCGGGTTTGCCGCGGTGGGTACCGAACAGGATGCCCTGGCGGAGTACCTGCGGGCGATGCACGCATCACCGGCTTCGGCGATCGCGGCCGAGGAGACCGAGGCATCGGAGGACGTGCGGATCCAGAACCTTTCGGTTCGCCGTTCGTCCCTCCGGTAGCCGACACCGGGCAGCCGTTCGCCGGCTACCGCCGTACGACTATCGCCGTGCGACTACCGCGCCCCCGGGCCCTCGTGGTTCGGGGGCGTTTCTGTATCGTCCGATGGCTGGATCGGCAGGGAGATCTGAGCCCGGGCGCCGCCGTCGTTGGACAGCTCCAGGGTGCCGCCGTGCTGTTTCACAAGCGCGTGAACGATGCCCAGGCCGTGAGAGGTGCGCGGTTCGCGAACGGCGTCGGTGTCGTACCCGCAGCCGTTGTCGCCGATACACAGCTCCACGGTCCCTGCGTCCCGCATCAACGCCGTTACCCGGACCTCCGGGTCCGCAGCGCAGTCGAATGCGTGCTTCAGGGAGTTGGTGACCAGCTCGTTGACCATCAGCCCAACGCCCACCGAGAGGCGTGAGGAGATTTCGAGCGACGCGTCCACTTCCTGCACAAAGCGGACTCCGCCGTCCGGGGCGAGGGTGCGTGCACTCTGAAGGACCTGTCCCACCAGCGACGCCAGCCGCACGCGGGTCACGTCGGGGCCGTTGTACAGCTGCTGGTATACCGAGGACAGCGCCCTGACCCGGCTTCCGGCTTCCTCGATCGCCGCGCGTGTGCGCGGATCCTCGGAATCCTGCGCCTGGAGCGACAGGAGCGCCGCCACCAGAAACATGTCGTTTTTCATCCGGTGGTGCACCTCGGACAGGAGGATATCCTTCTGCCGGAGCAGGTCGCGCTCGCTCTGCTCGACGCGTTTGCGCTCGGTGATGTCCCTGATGAAGGTCACAAACCGGCCGCCGTAGAGGTCGAGGTAGCTCACCGCGACATCGGCGTCCAGGACGCGGCCGTCGGCGGCACGGTAGCGCGTCTCAAAGCGTTCGTGGCCCCGTTCCCGCACCCGCGCGACGCGGGCGGCCATCCGCTCCTCGTCCTCCCCGACGTCGATATCCACCACCGAGAGACCGACGAGCTCGTCCTCGGTACGGTCCATCATCCGGCAGAAGGCGTCGTTCACTTCGTGGATACGACCGGCGGTGTCGGCGACGAAGATTCCGTCGCTGGAGGTTGCGAAGAGCGCCTCCAGATACCGCCGCCGCTCCTCCGCCCGGCGCATCGCCGTGCGACGCTCGGTGGTGTCGATGACGATCGAGTGGAGATACCGACGGCCGTCTACGGCGATCGTGTTGGAATAGACCTCCACGTCGCGGATTGATCCGTCCCGCAGGCGGTGTCGCAGCTCGAAGCGGTCGCGGTCGCCCTGGCTCACCGCGGCGATGTCGGCCCGAATCTGCTCAGGCGGTGCCGGATTGATGTCGGAGACGGTCATGGTGACCAACGCTTCCCGAGGCCAGCCGTAGAACTCCTCGGCGGCGCGGTTGGCGTCGACGATCCGTCCGTCGGTCGGGTCGATCATGAGCTTCACCGCAGCGTGGTCGTTAAACACGTGTCGCGCGTCCTGCTCCCGCGCCCACATCTCAAAGGCGGCCTCGATCGTCTCGCGAAGCACGAACTCGCCGGAAGTTTTGAGGCAGTACCCGTAGCGGGTGATGTGTTTCACCCGGTCCACCGTCTCGCGTTCGCTGTGGTTGGTGAGAAACACGATCGGAACGTGACGATGGACAAGGATTCTCCTGGCGGCCTCGGTCCCGTCGATGCCGTGGCCGAGATTGATGTCCATCAGCACGAGGTCGATGTCGGGATCATCGCGAACGGCGTCCACCGCCGCCTCCCCGGATGTCACGGTGTGCGTTCTGAATCCGAACGATTCAATGCTCCGCGCCTCGCTCATCGCGACGAGCGCGTCATCGTCTACCAGGAGGATCAGCCGGTCGGCGTTGCGAGGGCGATGGTCTCGGTCGCGGGTGGTGTCCATTGTTCTGGTTCTCACTGTACTCCACCGGCGGTGCTGGTGCACGCCGAACCGTGGGCGACACGGGAAAAACCTTCCCGAATCGGCGGCGCCGCGGGCGGTGGGAAAAAATTTCCCGCCGATGCGCCCCGGATGTGGCGAAATAGGCGGCTTAGGGGACGATTCCGGGCCGTCGGCGGGGGTGCGGGCCAGCGCGCCTGGCACGACACTTGCAGTGTCCCGGGCAGGAGGCACCCATGAATACCAGACTGCCGATCGTGGCGCTTGCCGTGATGTTCGTCGGGATCAGCGCTGTGGCGGCGATCGATCCGTCCGCGTGGCTTGCGGCGTACCCCGTCGAGCCGCTGAACGAGGCGGAGCGGAGCGCGATCACCTATATGGTCGAGGAAGAGAAACTCGCCCGCGACGTGTACCGGGCGCTGGGGGAGCGCTGGGACGTTCCCGTGTTCGCCAACATCGCCGGGGCGGAACAGGTTCACCTGGAGCAGGTTGCTGCCCTCGTCGACCGCTACGGGATGTCGCCGCCCGCGACGCTCGAGGAGCCGGGGCGTTTTGACAACGCAGAGCTACAGGCGCTGTACGACAGCCTTGTTGCCGAGGGCGTGACATCCTACCCGGCGGCGTTGGGGGTCGGGGTCGCGATCGAGGAAACGGACCTGGCGGATCTGCGCGCCTCCCTGGGCGAAATCGATAACGCCGACATCCGGGCCGTCTTCGAGCGCCTGATCGGCGGGTCGGAGAACCATCTCCGCGCCTTCACCCGTTCCGCCGGCCGTGGCGGGCGATGGTAAGGGGGCGGCATGGCAACTCGGACCCTGACACGACGTCGGCGCGCCGGCCGCCCCAGGATGGTGGTGCAGCTGGCGTTCTTCGCCTTCGTCCTGGCGGTGGCGATCAACCACACCCTGGAGGAATACGGAGCGGGAATCCCCTGGCTGAGCGCGGCGTCGATCCACGGAATCTGTCCCTTCGGCGGCGTGGTGACGCTGTGGCAGTACGTCACCACCGGAACCTTCGTGCAGAAAATCCACGAGGCGACGTTCGTGCTCATGGCCGGTGTTCTGGCTCTGGCGGTGGCGTTCGGACCGGTGTTCTGCGGCTGGGTGTGTCCGCTCGGCACGCTGCAGGAATGGGTCAGTCGGCTCGGCCGCAGACTGCTGGGACGACGTCACAACGCGGTGGTCCCGCCACGACTGGACCGGGTGCTGCGGTACCTGCGGTACGTGGTGCTGGCGTGGGTCGTCTACATGACCGCCGCCACCGGAACGCTTGTGTTCGAAGCGTGGGACCCATACTTCACCATGTTCAACCTGTGGTCGGACGAACTTGCGCTCAGCGGTGTGATCGTGCTGCTGGTCGTTGTGGTGATGTCGCTGGTTGTGGAGCGACCGTTCTGCAAGTACGCGTGCCCCTTCGGTGCGGTTCTGGGGCTGACCAACCTGTTCCGCGTGTTCGGAATCCGTCGAAACGGGGCGACCTGCATCAACTGCTCCGCCTGTGACCGAGCCTGCCCCATGAATATCCCGGTGTCCGGGAGCGGGACAGTGCGCGATCACCAGTGCATCGCCTGCCTCAAATGCACCAGCGAACAGGCGTGCCCCGTCGCGGCGACGGTGGAACTGCGCGTGGGGCGCTACGAGCCCCGGGGAGGTTCGGTATGACGGTTGGAACGCGAGCGCTCGCGCTCATCGTGCCTCTGACGATCGTCGCGGCGGTGGGAACGGGCATGGCAACCGGGTGGTGGCAGACCGAGAGCTCAAGGACTCCGGTCACGTTCACCGAGGGTGAGTTTGCCGGCCAGGCGAACCCGGCCGACATTCGGGGATCCTACAGCCTCGAGGATGTGAGCGCGGCGTTCGCGATACCGGTCGAGGTGCTGGCGCAGGCGTTCGCCCTTGGCGCCGAGGAGGATCCCGGTGCGGTTCTGGTCAAGGAGTTCGAAGAGCGGTTTGGTGTCCTCCCGGCTGCGGAGGGGGAAGAACGCGAGATCGGGACCGACGCCATGCGGCTGTTTGTGGCGCGGTATCTCGGCGTCCCCTACGACCCGGAGCCGGACACCGGGCTCCTGCCACCGGCGGTAACGCTGGTTGAGGACGCCGGAGCGGTGGACCGGGAGACGCTCGCGGAGCTGCGCCTGCGGACCGTGCGGCTGCCGGCGGGTGAGGCGTATTCCCCGACGGAACCGGAGACGCCGGCGGAGTCCGACGAGGCCCTTGTAAAGGGAAACACCACGTTCGGGGAACTGCTGATGTGGGGAGTGGCGGAGAACGATATCCGGGACCTCTTCGGCGGTGACATGGGTCCACGCGGAGTGACGGTCCGGACCTGGTGTCTGGACACCGGCCGCGAATTCTCGGCGTTCAAGGAGCCGCTACAGGAACTCGTGGATCTCGCGGTACAATGAGCGCCATGCGACGGACCCGCTCCCTCCTGGTGGGGTCGCTGACGGTGCTCGCCGCCGGCGTTCTCAGCCTTCTGGTCCTCCTGCTGCGGCAGGGGGCCACCCACGACCGTGTGCTCATGGAGTACCGCGCCTCCCAGGCCCTGAGCGGGCTGATCGATCGGGTTGTCGCCGGCACCGGCGTGGATGTGGCCACGCTGCCGGTGGGCGTGACGGGATTTGGAGCATACGGTATCGACGGCGAGGCGCTTCAGCAGGTGGGGACGGCGCCGGCGACGCTGCCGTCGCCGGCGCAGGCAACCCCGGACGGTCCAGGCGGCGGTGAGGGGAGCGAATGGGCGAGCCTGCAGGAGTCCATGCTCCGGCTGGTGCGCGCCGCCGGGAGTCGCGGCGCATTCGGGCGCGGCGGTGGCGGCCGTGGAGGTGGCGCGGTCGGTGCTACCGCCGGTGCCGGCTCCGGCACTGTTCTGCCGCCGTCCGGACGCATCCACTGGCTCGTGGACTACGACGTGACGCCGCTGTTGCGTGAGCGACGTCTGCGGGTGGCGGTGATCGTGGGCCTTTTTGCCACCATCCTCGGTTTTTCGCTCGCAACGGTGTCGCTGGTGAACACGGTACGCCGGGCGGAGATCCGCAGCCGTCGCACGCAGGCGCTGGCACAGCTCGGCGCCGCAGCGCGAACGATCACCCATGAGATCAGGAATCCCCTGGCGGCGATCCGGCTGCAGACCTCGCTGCTGCGGCGCATGGAGCACGATCCCCGACGGGCGGAGCAGGCGTTGACGGTGATCGACGAGGAGGTGGCCCGGCTGGGGGCGCTGGCCGAGGGCGTGCGGAGTTTTCTCGGTGATCCCCGCGGCACACCGGAACCGATCGCGGTGTGCCGGGCGGTGCAGACGATCGCCGCGCGGCAGGAGTTCGCCATCGACGTGGATTGCGCCGTTGGGACCGATGCGGTGGTGCGGATGGACAGGCTCCGATTCGAGTCGGTGATCACCAACCTGTGCACCAACGCATGGCAGGCCCAGGGGGGCGATTCCGCGGTTGTGGTGCGTGTTGAGCTGCGCAGCCGCACCGTGGTGGTCACGGTACTCGATCGGGGACCGGGGGTGCCCGCGAACCTGAGGGAACGGGTGTTCGATCCGTTTTTCACCACCCGCGACGGTGGGTCCGGTGTGGGGCTCGCCGCCGCCCGGGCATTCGTTGAAGCCGCCGACGGACGGATCGGGATCGGCGACCGCTCCGATGGTGGAGGCGCCGCCGTGACCGTGGAACTCGCCGCCGCAGGGGAGGATGAAAGATGAGAGTGCTGATCGCCGACGACGAACAGAACATTCGCCGCACGCTGTCGGACCTGCTGGGTATTGACGGAATCGACGCCACCACCGCCGAGAATGGACTGGCGGCCCAGCGCCTCCTGGGAGAGGAGCGGTTCGACGCCGCGGTTCTGGACCTGCGTATGCCGGGCATGGATGGTCTGGAGCTGCTGGCGTGGATGCGGGAGTCGGGACCGCAGATTCCGGTGATCGTGATCTCCGCCCACGGAGACGTTCAGGACGCGGTCACGGCGATGAAACGCGGCGCGATCGACTACGTGACCAAGCCCTTTGACCCCGACGACCTGCAGATGCGCGTGCGCCGGGCGGTGGAGGACGACCGGCTGCGCAGATCGGTGACGCCGTCTCCGGAGACGGCCGGTGAGCGGGTCGCCGAGGACCACACCGAGTCGCGAAACCCCGGTATGCGCGCACTCATGGCGATCGTTCACAAGGTGGCACCGTCTGATTCGACCGTGCTGGTCACCGGCGAGATCGGAACCGGAAAGGAGGTGCTGGCGCGCACGATCCACCGGGGATCTCCCCGCAGTGGAGGACCGTTCGTGCCGGTGAACCTGGGTGCGGTTCCCGATCAGCTGCTGGAAAGCGAGCTGTTCGGATACGAGAAGGGGGCGTTTACCGGTGCGACCGCGCGGAAGCCCGGACTGTTTGAGACCGCCGCCGGCGGAACGCTCTTTCTCGACGAGATCGGTGAGATGCCGCTTCATCTCCAGGTGAAGCTGCTGCGGGTCCTTCAGGACCGCCGCCTCCAGCGTGTCGGCGGCACCACCACCATTCCGATCGACGTGCGCATCGTTGCCGCCACCAATCGCGACCTGAAGCAGGCGATCGCGGAGGGGGTGTTCCGCGAGGATCTGTACTACCGTCTCAACGTCATCGAACTCCACCTGCCGGCGCTTCGGGAGCGGCCCGAGGACATCGCCGAACTCGCCGGGGTGTTTCTGGATCGAATTCGTCGTCGCGGCGGCCCCGATGTGGCGGGGATCGCTCCGGACGCGATCCGCCTGCTGACGCAGTACCGCTTCCCGGGAAACATCCGGGAGCTCGAGAATATCATCGAACGTGCGGTGCTCCTGGCGGACAGCCGAGAGCTCGGACCGCGGGATTTCGCGTTCCTCGGCGTGGTCGGCCCGTCGGGCACGGAGCCGCGGACCGTCCCGCCGGCGGCGATGCCGGAGGGGCCGGTGTCACTGGCGGAACTGGAACGGGTGGCGATCGAACGCGCGCTTCTCCGCAACGAGGGACACCGGGAACGGACCGCCACGGAACTGGGCATCACGCGCCGAACCCTCCTGAACAAGATCAGGGAGTACGAAATCCCCGTGCCGTAACGTCGCGCTGCAGCGCCGCGACGCCGAACCGCGCTGCCCCGACCGCCATGCCGCGTCAGTTCACCAGCACCTGGAACGCGGTCATGGCGGCGATCGCCAGCGTCGTCACGGTAGCCACGTGTTCCTTCGGAGCGTCCTCCAGGGCGTCCGGAATCAGCTCCGAGGTAAGCATCCAGATCATGGCGCCGGCGGCCAGACCGAGACCGACCGGGAGGAACGGCTGAAACGTCTGCACGAACAGGAACGCCGGGACCGCCACCAGCGGTTGCGGGATGCTGGAGAGGATCGACCACAGCGCCGCCGCCCACACCCTGACGCCCCGCGGTACCAGGACCAGCGAGATCGCGAGCCCCTCCGGAATGTTGTGCACGGCGATGGCGAGGGAGATGAACACGCCGAACTCCGTGCCACCGCCGAACGACACACCGACGCCGACGCCCTCGGCGAAGGAGTGCAGGGTCATCACCCCAACGATCATGAGCGCCTTCTTGGCGTCTGCTCCCTTGAGTTCTCCCACCGAGAGATCGTTCTCGTGATCCAGGCGCGTCTGCGTGACGTAGATGAACACCACGCCGGCGACGATGCCGGCGATCGTGCGCCACATGCTGTAGTTGAGGCCTTCGTAGATCAGATTGAAGCTTGCTGCCGCCATGATGCCCGCGGCGAAGGCACTCGCGAGGGCGAGTACGCGCCGCGACAGATTGCGGCGGATGAAAAACGGAATCGCCCCCAACCCCGTGGCGACCGCGGTGATCATGGCGTAGACGAAGACGGTCAGGACTGGCGGCATGTTCAACGATTGCATTTCTACAGGTTCTCCTTTTCGTTGTTAGTAATAGTAACGATTCTTAATTAGCTTCGGCAACACCTGCGTCGTTCATTCATTCGTCGGTCGTTGGGTTTCCCTGGGCATGTGCCGAGGGTACCACGCCCGGTCCGGTGTCGAAACCTGGCCCTCTTGACAGACGAAGATTACCAGTGGTAATTACCATTGGTAATGAACCGGGAAACGTTCGAACACGCGGTGCTGACGCTGCTCGACCGCGGCGCCACGCCACGGACCCTCAACCTCCGTGCCGTGGCCCGCGAGGTGGGGTGCGCCCACACCAATCTCTACAACTACGTCTCCTCCTACCCCGAACTCCTCTGGTGGACGGTCCGGGCCGCGCTGGGGCGTCTCATGGAGCTGACCGAGGACGCCGGCGCGCCGGACGGGACCGATCTGATCGACGGGTACGTCCGGTTTGCGGTGGCTCACCCGGCGTGGTACCGCCTGATCTGGATCGACGCCCTGGAGGGCGACCCGCCGCCGGAGGTTGCGGCGTACCTGGCGGTGCCGCAGCAGGCGTTCCTGGCGTGGATGGCGCGCCGGACCGGCGGGACGGCCGGTGACGAGGGATTCCTGCGGGACGTGTCGCTGGTCCACGGCTATCTCCACGGCGAGCTCGCCGCGTTCGTGGCCGGGCGTCTGGCGGTCCGCCCCGATGAGGAGGTGGCTCGCATCCGCGCCGGGGTGGCGCGGCTCTTCCCACTGCTGTTCGACACCGAGTACGCACCCGCCGGGACGGAGCCCACGGCGACGACGTCGACCGCGACACCCTCGACCGGCACCAAAGGAGAGAACTCATGACATTCCAGCGCGCGATTTCCGTTCTGACGCTCGTTATCGCCGTGGCGGCGCTCGCGGCGTCCCTCACCGGTATTCTCAGCCGTTCGGGCCCCGGGCCGTGGGTGTACGAGTCCGTTCGCGAACAGGAGGTCACCGTGTTCGGGCGCGGGGTGTACCGGCACATGTCCGCCGATGTGGCGGTGCAGGGCATCGGTCAGGACGTGATCACCGCCGGCGTGGCGGTACCGGCGCTGCTGCTGGCGCTCCGTCGGGCGCGCCGTGGGCGGCTCGGTGCCCGGGTGGCGCTGGCCGGTGTCCTGATGTACACGCTGGTGACCTACCTCTTCTACCTGGTCATGGCGATGTACAGCGTGCTCTTCCTGGTGTACGTGCTCCTCCTCGGCTGCAGCTTCTTCGCCTTTGGTCTGGTCATGTGGGGGCTGATACCGGAGGCGGCCCGGATCCGCTCCGCCGTGGGGCACCGCGCGACCGGCGGGTGGGGGGCGTTTCTGATCGCCAACGCCGGCATGATCGCGTTCCTCTGGCTCGGGGTGGTCGTTCCTCCCCTGCTTGACGGCACGGTGTTTCCGGAGGCGGTGCAACACTACACAACCCTCGTGGTTCAGGGTCTTGACCTGGCGATCTTGCTGCCGCTTTCCGCGGTGGCGGGGTGGCTGCTCAGGCGGCGGCAGCCCGCGGGCTTTGTTCTGGCGCCGGTGTACCTGGTGTTTCTGACGCTCCTGATGGCGGCTCTTGTGGCCAAGCTGGTGGCGATGTCGCTGACCGGTGTCCCGGTGGTTCCGGCGATATTCATCATCCCCGCGATCACGATCGCCGCCGCCGTCGGCGCCCTGCGGATGGTGCCGCAGGGCGCCGGCGAGGCGGAGGGACTCAGTCGCCCATGATCGCGGCAACGTCCGTTTCAACGGTATCGATCACCTTGAGGTTGAAGGTGTCCACCAGGACCCGCGCCACGCCGGGGCTCAGGAACGCCGGGAGGGTGGGACCGATGCGGACGCCGGTGAAGCCCAGCGACAGGAGTGCGAGCAGCACCGTGATCGCCTTCTGTTCGTACCAGGCGATGTCGAAGTCGATCGGCAGATCGTTGACGTCGTCCATGCCGAAGATCTCCTTCAGCTTGAGCGCGATCACCGCCAGCGAGTAGCTGTCGTTGCACTGCCCGGCGTCCAGGACCCGCGGGATTCCCCCGATCGTGCCGAGGTCGAGCTTGTTGTAGCGGTACTTGGCGCACCCCGCGGTGAGGATCACCGCATCCTGCGGCAGCGCCTCGGCCATCTCCGTGAAGTAGTTGCGCCCCGGCTGGCGGCCATCGCAGCCGGCCATGACCACAAAGCGGCGGATGGCGCCGGACTTCACCGCGCCCACCACCGTGTCGGCAAGGGCCGTCACCTGGGCGTGGGCGAACCCGCCGGTGATCGTCCCGCGTTCGAGTTCTTCGGGCGGTGCGCACGTCTTCGCAGCCTCGATCACGGCACTGAAGTCCTTCTGGCCGGTGGTGCGGTCGGCGATGTGGCGAACGCCGGGAAAGGCAACCACACCGGTGGTAAACAGCCGGTCACGGTAGCTCTCTCTGGGCGGGGTGAGGCAGTTGGTGGTCATGACGATCGGTCCGTTAAAGGCCGCAAACTCCCGGTCCTGCTGCCACCACGCGTTGCCGTAGTTCCCCACGAAGTGGTCGTACTTCTTGAACGCCGGGTAGTAGTTCGCCGGCAGCATCTCGCCGTGGGTGTACACGTCCACCCCGGTCCCGGCGGTCTGTTCCAGAAGGTCATGCATATCCCGAAGATCGTGGCCGGAGATCAGGATTCCCGGCCGGTTGCGGACACCGATGTTCACCTCGGTGATCTCCGGGTGGCCGTATGTCTCCGTGTTGGCGCGGTCCAGCAACTCCATGATCCGGACGGAAAGGGCTCCGGTGTCCATCACCACCCGGGTCAACTCATCGCCGTCGGTGAGCGTGGCGGTTGCACCGAGGAGGCGGGCACACTCGCGGTAGATCGACTCATCCTCGTACCCCAGCGCCAGGGCGTGCTCGCCGTACGCCGCGATTCCCTTGATTCCGTAGGTCGCCAGCTCCCGCAACGCCCGGGTGTCCTCGTTGCCGTCCGCGAGGACCGAGGCTTCCGGAACCACGGCGTACAGCGCCGCGAGGTCGCCGGCGTTCCAGGTCACCACCCGCGGCATCTCGTGGTCCTGGGTGCACACGGCCCGCAACTGGCGTTCGACCTGCTCCTTCTGTCGGAGCACCACGAACACCTCCTCCGCGATTCGCTGGTCGTCAAAGCTGACGTTGGTAATCGTTGTGAACAGTCCCCGGAACAGGGCGCGACCGGACTCAACGGTCATCTCCGACAGCGATGCGCCGCCGTAGAGGGTGTCGTCGGGGTCGGCCTGCGACTGCCCCTCCCTGGACTGCCCCGCCTGTTCCACCGCCCGGTGCAGCATATCCACGGCCAGTGCCAGGCCGCGGCAGGCGTACACCAGCACGTCCTGCAGGCTCGAGGTGGACTCTGACTTGCCGCAGACTCCACGGACGGTGCAGCCCGTGTTTCTGGCGGCTTCCTGACATTGTGCGCAAAACATCGACATAGATACTCCTTGGAAGTGACAGTGATTGAACGGCCCCATCCTCGCACCACCGGGACGGCGTGACATTGACCGAGGTCAATTCGTTGTCAGGACGCCGCATACCGTGTATCGTTTTCCTGTCGTGAAGTATCTGTCCACCGTGCTGTGCATCGACGACGACGCGGAGATGCTCGAAGCCTACCGCCGGATCCTGCACAAGTACGTGGATCGGCTCCTGCTGGTGTCCGATCCTCGGGAAGGGCACCGGGTGGCAGCGTCGGAGTCGGTCGATATCGTCATCCTCGATCTGCGCATGCCCGAGGAGGACGGTCTCACCACGCTGGGCAAAATTCGCAGCCTCGAGAACCCTCCCGAGGTGATCATGGCCACCGGCCGCGGCGGCGTGAGCGATGCGGTGGAGGCGATGAAGCTCGGCGCCGCGGACTTCATCGAGAAGCCGTTCTCCCCGATCCAGTTACGACAGCGCCTGGCGCCGTTCCTGAAGGTCCACGACCTCGAGCTCGAGAACCGGACACTGAGGGAGACCGGAGATCCGGCGATCGACGCCGTCCCCGGTATTCTCGGATTCTCCGCACCGATGCGGGAGCTCAAAACCACGATCGTTCAGCTGGCCCGCACCGACGTTACCGTCACGATCACCGGTGAGTCCGGCACGGGCAAAGAGCTCGTGGCCCGCGGCCTGCACCGCGCCGGGCCCCGCGCCGCAAAGCCCTTTGTGGTCGTGGACTGCGGCGCCCTGCCCGCCACGATGATCGAGAGCGAGTTGTTCGGTCACGTGAAAGGGGCCTTTACCGGCGCTCATCACGACTCGCCGGGACTGTTTCGCGCCGCCGAGGGTGGGACGCTCATGATCGACGAGGTCGGCGAGCTGCCCCTTCCGCTGCAGACCCGACTCCTCCGGTCGATCCAGGAGCGCGAAGTCCGCCCGGTGGGAGCCAGCGTACCGGTCCCGGTGAACGTGCGCATCGTCGCCGCCACCAACCGGAATCTTCGGGAGGCCGTGGAGGCCGGAACGTTCAGGGAGGACCTGTACTATCGCCTGGCATCGGTCACCGTTCGCGTCCCCGCACTCCGGGACCACCGCGGTGATATCCCCGTCATCGCCCACCATTTCGCGTCCACCCACACCTCGGCCGATGGCGGTCCCATGCGTCTCAGCGACGACGCGGTGGCGGTGCTGTCCGCCTACGACTGGCCGGGAAACGTACGGGAACTGGAGCACGTGATCGCCGGTGCCGCCGCGCTTTCCGTGGACAGCACGATCACCGACGACGTACTCCAGCGGGTGCTGCCGGCGCTGGCCTCGGCACCGACCCAGCCGCAGGACGAGGGGTTCGGGCTGCGCGACGCGAAGGACGCCGCCATTGACGATGCACTCCTCCAGACCGACGGCAACCGGCGCAGGGCAGCTCAGATTCTCGGCGTCGCGGAATCGACGATCTACCGCAACCTCAAGCGTCGCAACCTTCTTTAGCCCTCCGCCGCTGCGATCTCCTCCACCGACTGAGCCAACGGAAAGCGCAGGATGAAGGTGGTACCGCCCCCTTCCTCCGACCTGACGTCGATCGTCCCGTCAGTGTTGACCACGATTTCGTGGGAGACCGCGAGACCGAGCCCCGTGCCGGCGCCTTCCGGCTTGGTTGTGTAAAAGGGGTCGAAAATCGAGGCAATATGGTCCCGGGGAATGCCACACCCGGTGTCCCGTACCGTGACCACCGCCTCGTCTCCGGCGGTCGTCACGGCGACGGCGATCGTGCCCCCGGTGGGTGTGGCGTCCCGGGCGTTCAACAACAGGTTGACGAGAACCTGTTCCAGCTGACCGGGGACCGCGTCAACCACGACCGGCTCGTCGATCGAGAACTCCACGTGATAGTCGTACCTGAGCTCGTTGGCAACGATCTCCCGCGCCGTGCACGCCACGCTACACAGGTCAACCGGTTGCCGTCGCGTGCCCTCGTGGCGCGCGAAGGCGTTGAGTCCGCGTACCACACGCGTAATCCGGTCCATCCCGTCGCGGACGGACGCTACCAGACGTCCGATATCCTCGAGGATGAGACGATAGTCGTTCTCTTCGTCGGCGATCCTGAGGGCCGAGGCGGCCTGGTGGAGTTCGTGGTAGCTCTCCGGGATGTGGGAGATCGCCCGCAGAACGCGATCCTCGAGATGCGCGCGGCGGGCGAACACGGTCGCGTACTCCCCCAGTACCTCAATGTTGCCGATGATATATCCCGCCGGGTTGTTGATTTCGTGAGCCGTGCCGGCGGCAAGGCGCCCCAGTGCCGCGAGTTTCTCCTGCCGCACCATTCGCTCCTGCACCGCTTCCAGCCTCGCCGTCCGCGCCCGAACCGCCGCCTCCAGCTCTCCGTTTCGTCGGGTCGCGTCACCCACGAGGCCCATGAAACTCGCGATCATCGTGTGAAACTCCACCGATCGCGTGGTGCGGGCGATCTCGTTCAGCTGGTCGACCCGGTTGTCCCGAACGGCGAACGTCAGCCGCCTGAGCGGTTCCAGGTAGCGGCGCTGCACCACGATCAGGAGCGCCATCGGGAGTACCCCGAAGGCGAGGACGAGTGCCGTCACCAGTCGGACGAGGCTCCCGGTCACGACCCCGGAGAGGTACTCGATGTCGGGCCAGACGATCACGGAGTACAGCGTTCCGCCGCCGATGGGGCGTGTGTAGTAACGGCGGCCGGCGGTGTCGATTCCCGTCGGTTTCGGGCGCGAACCCCGGGGAAGACCGGCGACGCGTCCGGCATCCGTACCTGCGACAATCGTGCCGGAGGGTCCCCGGATCGCTACCGTGCGCACCGCGGGCCACGCCGCCAGCGCATCGAGCGCCCGTCGAAGACGATCGGTGTCGACCGGCTCCGGGGCGCCGCCGTCGGGGGCGCCGGGCCAGCTGAGTGCGATAGCCTCCGCCGCGGCGGATGCGGTCAGTTCCGCGCTCCCGGACAGCTGCGTGTCGCGGGTCAGCGCGACGAGCCCCACCGCCAGGACGGCGAAACCGGCCATCCAGACCGCGACCAGCCGGGACAGGTACTCGGTCAGCGTATACAGACGGCGGCCTCGGCGCGCGGGGTTCACGTGAGTTCCTTCAGGGCGATCAGGGTGTCTACAACTGCAGGGTTCAGCTGCCCGGCGTTGGCCTGTCGCCGCAGGATTTCCAGGGCGTCGGCGGTGTTCAGGGGCTCGCGGTAGGTGCGCACCGGGTCGGTCATCGCGTCGAAGATATCCGCCACCATCAGAACCGACAGTTCATCGGAGATCTCCTCAGCCCCGCGGAGTCCGTCGGGATAGCCCGATCCGTCCAGTCGCTCGTGGTGGTGGCGGCAGAGGAGCGGCACGTTCTGCAGGTCCGCAGGCCACGGGATCGACGCGGCGAGGTGCTCGGAATAGTGGGTATGTTTTTCGACCGCGTCCCGCTCCGTTGGTGTCAGGGTGCCGACGGCGGCGCCGTAGAGTCCTTCCGCCATCTCTTCGTCGACCAGTTCGAGTTCGAGTTCGCGGCGCGCATCGGTGGTCAGCTCGCTGATTCGCGCCAGGTGGTCGCCGAACTGGCGCCACGGCGCCGCTCCCCGCGGCGGATCGCTCAGGACGCCGATGGCGTGGTCCAGCGCTCGCTGCAGGTGCGGTGGCGTTGCATGGTGTCCGTGGAGGTAGGCATCCAGCACGGCCAGACGGTGGCGAAGCCGGTGGATCTGCTCCGGATACAGCAGCGAGTCCTTGGAAAGCATTCGCTGTTCTACAAAGAGCTTGCCCAGGTCGTGCAACAGCCCCGCGAAGTAGAGCGTCTCCTGACCGCGGCGCAGCCGCTCCACAGAGTAGTCCGCACGATCCGGCCGCGCCAGGAACAGTTCGTACAGGTCCGACGACAGCGATGCAACACGACGGGCGTGCTGAACCATTCCCGGCGCGATTCCCGCGGCCATGACCAGCATCCCCTCCACCGTGCGCCGCAGGAACAGGTGTTCCTCCCGCCGACGATGGCCGTTGATCCCGGCGGCAGCGCCACTGCAGCGAAGCAGCTGCCCACGCATCGACCGCAGATCCACCGGTTTCAGGAACAGTCCGGTGATCCCGGACTCGTTGATCGCCCGGGCCACCTCGGTCAGATCGGGAATGCCGGTCATGAGGGCGCGTTTGACCGAGGGAAACCGTCGGGCAACCAGCGACAGGAGTTCGCCCCCGTCCATGTCCGGCATCGACCAGTCGGATACGATCAGATCGACGGAGCGCTGGGACAGGACCCGGATCGCGTCCACCGGTGACGATACGAGGGCGGGTCGGATCACCGAGTCGCCGCGAAAGTACCGCGAGATCGCGTTGAGGATATGGGGCTCGTCGTCCACGAACAGGACATGCACCGTGTGCGTCATGAATACCTCACGAAAACGGAAAGCAATGTCCGTACCAAGTAGCGAGAAGCCATCCCGCCAAATCGCGGCAAAACCGCCCGATTCAACCCCGAAACACCCCCGTGGACGACAGAATCCGGGGGGTGAACCGAAGGTGAGAGCCGTCGGCCGGGGGAGTCGTGCAGAATGCACGACCCGGGGCGCAGCCATCGGCGGACGTGCACGACGTGCCGCGGGCCCTATGCAATGCGCATGGCACAGGCGCATCGGTCGGCGTGGGAGGGGGGCGATGAAGGTTGGATGTGCCGGCTTCGCGGTGGGCCCTGCTCCGGATATCGGCGTGCTCGCGAGCCAGCTGGACGCCACACTCGCCGGACCGTCGGAGCCCGGCCTGTACTACGCGTTCTCCTTTGCGGTCGGGACGGTCGGAACCGCGGGATCCGAAAGATAGGCATCCAGCGACAGCCCCGTGCGAATGTCGTTGCGGAGTCGTTCCTGCAGCCGATCCAACGTTGCCAGACGCGTCGCGAGGAGTTCTTCCTGCGGCGTGCGGCGCCTGACGTCCACGATAGCGCCACCGGCGAGCACGAGGCGCCGCGGCGCCAGCAGCGCCAGGGACGGGTCGTGGGTGGCGACGAGCACGATCTTGTCCTCTCCCTGCAGCAACCGAATCGCCTGGTGCCGGTCGATTCCGGCGTTCTCGATCTCGTCGATCAGGACGATGGGCGAGGTGCTCAGCATGGCGGTATCGGCGATCATGAGCGCCCGAGACTGTCCCCCGCTGAGTTCCGTGAGCTGGTGGTCCGCGGCGAGTGCCTCCCCCGTGAGCCGGTTGGCCGCGTCGATGATCGCTCCGCGGCGGGCGGCGTCCAGTGTCAGACCGCGGCTGCCGGCGTGCAGGTCGAGAAACTCCCCGACCGATGCGTCCATGACGAAGTTCATGTTCTGCGAGAGCTGCGCCACCAGGCGCCCCGTCCCGGAGTAGCGCCCCGAGAGATCCGGCGCCGCCCCGTTCACCAGGACGCGACGTCCGGTGGGTGTATCTCCCTGGGCGAGCCATTCGATATCTTCCAGGAGGCGGCTCTTTCCGCTGCCGGTGGCGCCGACGATGCATACCACGTCACCGGCGGAGAACGAGATCGGGGCAACCGGTTCCGGATTGCCGCGGCGATCGCGGCCCGGTTCCACGGTGAGGCGCCGCACGCCGGTCTCCCCGCAGAGCGCGTCGAGAGCGTCCTGCACCGCGTTCACGGCGTCCCCCCGGCCGATGTGAGGTCCAGCGTGGCCACGTTGCCGATCTGATGGGCGCTCCCGATGCGCTGTTCCCCGAGGCAGTAGCTGCATACGGCGCCGGGCATGGGATACCGCAGCCGGGACCCGGTCACATCGGCCCGATCCGGGGCCTCCTCCCGGAGGAGTCGCGCAAGCTCGAACGCCCCCTGTCCGGACAACCCGTTCACCGGAAGAATCCGGGCCCGGGGGTTTGCGTCACGGACGCGGGCGACAAAGACTTCGCGCTCCGCCTGACTGACGATGTCGCCCTTGGTGACGACCACATAGTCGGCGGTCCGCAGCATGGGACCCACCTTTCGCGGCGCGTTGATCCCGCCGAGAACATCGATCACCGCCACGGCAGCAACGTCCCGGATGTGGGGCGAACAGCGGTTGCAGAGGCCGGCGGACTCGGTGAACAGAATGTCGAGCTCCTCGCGCGCTCCCCACGACGCGCTCTCCTCGATGTTGCTGGCGAAGTAGTGGTCGGGACAGATCGAACCCGAAAGGCCCTTCTGAACCGGTATGCCGTGGCGCCGGTACCGTTCGTCGTCGTCCGTGGCAAGGCAGTCGAATTTCACCACGCCGGCGTGGACCGCGTGTCCCCGCAGTTCCACCGCGGTCTTCAGGATCACCGCCGTCTTGCCGCATGCCGGCGGGCCGGCCACCGTGATCAGTTTCATGCCGAAACCCCCGGGTGACGGTCCGCGATCACGCGCTCGAAGCGCGCCGTCGCCTGCTCCAGTGTGGTTCCCAGGTCGGGGGACAGAAGCATGTCCCACCCCGGCCACTGCAGCGGGTGTTCCTCCGCGGAGAAATCGTCGTTCCCGGGGTGCGTGCTGGGAAAGAGGCCGTATCGGCTCAGGACGCGGCTCATCGGCAGGCCGGCGATCGTATCGATGAGGGGCTGGATCTCGGGCCTGTCACTGCGGGTCACCAGAAGGATCGGTGCCGCGAGGGCGCCGTCCTCCGGCCACACCGGAATCAGCGGGCTGCGTTCGGTGATCGTGCGGGTGAAAAAGTACGGCATGATCGTAATCAGCGGTTGTTCGGCATCGTCGGCGGTGGCGCCCGCAACCATCTGGGCGGGGTGCACCTGCCGGTACATGTTCCGGGCGAGCTGTTCGATCCCGGCGGTGCCGAAGCGCCTGTGGATCCCCAGGAGGAGTGCGTCAAACAGGTCGAAATCGCCCACCGGAAGCGCCAGGCTGTTCTCGTATTCCGGTGTGAGGACATCCTCCCACGACTGCGGTACGGGGCGGTCGCCGAGGACGGTTCTGTTGACCATGAACACCGCCGGGACGACCCCCACCACCGAGAAGCGGTGTTCCGGGTCCGTGAGTTCGTTGGCGCGGGCAAACTCGTTCCCCGCACCGATGCCGCTGCGGTCGGCGAAGGCGTCCCGTTCCCGCAGGCGGCGGAATCTCGGATCGGTGAAGAACAGCCGGAATCCGGCCGACAGGAATACGTCCGGGAGATCGGCTGTCACCGGCTCGTCCGGAAGCTCCTCCTCCATCCACTCGGTACCGACGTACGCCGCCTGGAGGTCGAAATCCACGCTCAGGCCGGTATCAGCGGTGAACGTACGGGAGGCGTCCTCGAGCACGTTGGTCATGGGGACCCGTACGGGGCACGGTACGAGGCCGGCGATTTTCACTGGGGGTGGCGCGGTGGCGCTGGAACTCGCTGTGCCGGAGCCGTCGGCGGTGATGACTCCGGCGTCGCCGTCCGCCCCCGCGGCGGTCCGAATCCGAGCGAGGAGGTCATTCGGATCCATGCCCCGCGCCAGAGCCGCCGCCTCGACGGTGATCGAGGCGCCGAAGCGTCGGCGGAGATCGGGGTCGGTCATCCGGCGGAGGCCGGCGTCGACGAGCACGTCGATCGTTGACGGGTGCGCCTCGGTGAGGTCCCAGAGGGTAGTGGTCTCGTCTATCGTCATGGAGACAGGGTACACTCGCCGCGTCATGGCGAACTTGATCGGGGTCAAGAATGCACGATGTTTTCGGTGATCTGTCGCCGCGGTCCCTGGCGGCGCTGGAGGGTGCCCAGAGTCGCCGCACGGTGTCGGCCGGCACGATGCTCTTCCTGGAGGGCGAGGAGGGCACGGAAGTGTTTCGGCTGGTGTCCGGGTCGGTGCGGCTGTTTCGCAGCGCCCCCGACGGTCGCGAGGTGACGATCCACATGGTCGCCGCCGGCGACCTCTTCGCCGAGATCGTGCTGTTCGAACGGGACACCTATCCGGTGAGCGCCGTGGCGGTCGAGGATTCGGAGGTGATGGTCATTCACCGCGACCGGATCAGGCGGCTGCTGTCCACGGACGCCTTTCGCGACGACTTCCTCCGGAATCTGGTCGGGAAGATGCGGTTCCTCTCGCAACAGCTGTACGTCCTTACGACCATGGACGTGCGGGAGCGTCTGATCCGGTTTCTGGAGGTGCGCTACGGTCGCCACGCCACGATCGCGAGCGAGCTTTCCAAAAAGGACACGGCCGCGGCGATCTCGGTCCGCCCGGAAACGCTCTCCCGGACGCTGTCCGCGCTGGAAGCAGACGGGACGCTTCGCTGGAAGGGACGCAGCATCTCGGTGGATCCGTCGTTGTGGGATGCCGTTGACCGCGACCTCGGGTAGGGTCTCTTCCGGCCGGGCTACGCCGGAAACGTCACACTGATCCGGGTGTCCGGGGATCGCCGCACCTCGATGTCGCCGTCCACCTGATCCACGAAGGATCGCACGAGTTGCAGTCCCAGGGAGTCGGCGGTCGCAATATCGACGGACTCCGGAAACGGGTGCCCGTTGTTTTCCACCGCCAGGCGCAGGTGCGCGTCCTCGCGGCGCAGCGATACCGCAAGGCGCGGCTCGATTTCACCGGGAAAGGCGTGTTTCATCGCATTTGAGACCAGTTCGTTCACCAGAAGGCCGACGGCGGTTGCGGTCCGGGTGGGGACGGTCACCGCCGCCAGATCGAGGTCCAGGATCACCGATGGCCCGGAGAAGGTTGTCACCACGCGTTGTACGAGATCTCCCAGGTAGCTGTCCAGGGAGATGTCGGCGACGCGCTCCGACTGCTGGAGGTGCTGATGGATCGTCCGGATCGCGTCGATTCGGCTCCGGACGTCACTCAGGTCCACCGTGCCGCGGGTCTCGTGTTCCTTGAGACTGAGGAGCGAAACGACCATGGCGAGGTTGTTCTTCACCCGGTGATTCAACTCTTCCATGGCGCGCTGTTTCTCCGCCAGGGCGACGGTGCGTTCTTCCTCCAGTCGTTTGCGCGCGGTAATGTCCTGATGCGTTCCGAGGATCCACTTGGGGGCGCCGTCTGCGTCCCTGCCGGACACTCGACCCTTGTCCAGAATCCACACCCAGCCGCCGGACTTGTGTCGCATCCGAACCTCGCAGCTGTAGTGATCCGTCCTCCCGGCGAGGTGCTGTTCGATCAGGCGGTCGCTCTCCTCCAGGTCATCGGGGTGCGCCAGCGCGCGCCATGTGGACACCGAGACCGGGGCCAGCTCTTCGAGGCGGTAGCCGCAGATCGCCGCCCAGCGCTCATCGATGACGAGCTCTCCGGTGCGGACGTTCCATTCCCAGATCCCGGCGTTGGTCGCCTCCAGCGTGCTCCGGAGGCGGGCCTCGCTGCGCCGCAGGTGGGTCTCGACTCGCTTGCGCTCGGTAATGTCCTGGATGATGCCGAATACTGTGCGCGTTTCCGGGTCGTACGACGCCACGGAGTGCACGTCCCGGACCGTACCGTCGTTTTCGCGGGCGATCCTGAAATCGACGTCGTAGGGAGCGGTCCCGGCAACCAGTGCCGCCAGAGCGTCGTCCATGTAGCGGCGGTACTCGGGCAGGACCACCGCCTGCGCCCGGGGAATCGTGAGCGTTCCGTCGTCGATCCCGTAAATGCGCAGCGCCTCCTCCGAGGCGACGACATCTCCGACACCGAGCCGGAACTCCCAGCTTCCCAGTTGCGCCATCGTCTGCGCGCGTTTGAGCTGTGCCTGGCTCCGTCGCAGTTCCTCGCGGCGTCGGTAGGTTTCGGTGACGTCCCGAAAGACGAGGACCACGCCGCGGACCGTACCGTCGGCGGTGACGATGGGGGCGGCGGAGTCGGCGATCTGGAACTCGCGACCGTCCCGCGCCTGGAGGACTGTATGGTTGGCCATTTCCACGGTACGACCGGTCGTGAGGACCTCGTGGACAGGATTTGCCACGACGTCACCGGTGGTGGCGTTGTGGATCGGGAAGATCTTCTCCAACAGCAGGCCGCTGGCGTCGCCGGAGGAGTAGCCGGTGATCTCTTCGGCCTTGCGGTTGAGCCGCGTGACACGGCCCTCGGTGTCGGTGGTGATCACCGCGTCGCCGATCGAATCGAAGGTGGTCGCGAACCAGCGGCGACTGTGCTCCGACTCCTGCGTGGCGTGGTACAGCCGAAACGCCATCTTCACCGCCTGCAGCAGCACGAACTCTCCCGAGTTCTTCAGGACGTAGCCGTAGCTGGTGATCTCCTCCACACGCTCCACGTACTCACGTTCCGCGTGACTCGTGAGAAACACGATCGGGACGTCCCGGATGCGGAGCATCTCCCGCGCGGTGTCGGGGCCATCCCGGCCGGGGCCCAGGTCGATGTCCATGAGTACCAGCGCGATTTCCGGCTGCTCACCGAACACCGTGAGCGCCTCGTCGCCGGAGTCCGCGGTGATCACCGCGTAGCCGGACCGTTCGAGGAGCATTTTCTCGGTGAAGGCGATAAGCGGTTCGTCCTCGACCAGGAGAATGGTTCGGTCCACGTTTGTCACGATGGCTTTCATTATGCGCCCGTTGACCGGCCGGTGCAACGGGCGGAACCGGCGCAACGGGCGGAACCGGCGGTCACCGGCCGGCGCATCGGCACGCGTGCTCCGCCGACGCTACTGGTACAGGCTGGAAATCATGTCGTTTCGCGACCGCTCCACGTAGATCAGTGACGGCGTATCCTCCGGGTCCACCTCCAGGCACGCCTGGAACGCCTGCTCCGCCTCCGGGTAGGCGCCCTCGTGGTACAGGCGAACGCCACGGGCGAAGTCCTCGAGGATCCGGTGCTTGCGCGCCTCGACCTCCGGCGTGTACACCCCGTCCAGGACCTCGTAGATCGCGACGCGCTGTGTTTTTCCCTTCGGGATCACGTAGTCGATGAGGCGGGTGGTATAGCGGTTTTCGGAGAGCAGACCGTGGGTTGACTCCGAGATCAGCAGTGGTGTGCTGTACTCCTTGGTCAGCTGTTCGACCCGCGATGCCAGGTTTACCGCATCGCCGATGACGGTACTCTGTACGCGTCCGGGGCCGCCGATGATGCCCAGGCGCGTTTCACCGCTGTTGAGGCCGATGCCGATCTCGACCGCGTCGTATCCGGCGTTGTGACGACCGGCGTTGTACTCCGCGAGTCCCCGGAACATCGCCACACACGCGTCCACAGCGCGGTCGGCGGAATCGGCGAACAGGGCCATGATCGCGTCGCCGATGTACTTGTCGATGATCCCGTCCTGGTCTCGGATGAACGGCTCCAGATTGCTCAGGAACGAGTTGAGGAACTTGAACGTCTCCTCCGGGTTCATCTGCTCCGAGAGGGTGGTGAACCCGCGAATGTCCAGGAACAGAATCGTCAGGTCCTGCTCCCGGTTGTCGCCAAGCTGAACGTCCAGCACCGACTCCCGCCCCAGGAGGTCGAAGAACTCGTGGGGTACGAAGCGACTGTAGGCCATGTTGATCTGGGAGAGCTCGAGGTGCAGCCGGATGCGTGCCATGAGCTCTTCCTTGATGATCGGCTTGGTGAGGTAGTCATTTGCCCCCACCGAGAACCCTTCGATGAGGTCGGAGACCTGGTTTTTGGCGGTGACGAGGATGATGGGCAGCTGTGTGGGGCTGTACCGCCGCCGGAGCTGCGCGCTCACCTCGTAGCCGGACATGCGCGGCATCATCACGTCCAGAATCACCAGGTCCGGCTTGCGCTCCGCCACCGCCTCGATCGCCTCCTCGCCGTTGGTTGCCTGGCGGACACGGTATCGGCCGAGCCGAAGGTTGTTTTCGAGAACCTGGAGGTTCACCGGTTCGTCATCAACGATCAGGATGTCGACGGGGGGCGTGTTTCCGCTCTCCTGTACCGGTTCCAGCGGCGCAATGTCGGTAGCATCCGACGCCTCGGTGACCTCGGGAGCGCCGGTGGCGGAGAGATCGTCATCGGAGCCGTCACTCGCAGGAGTCGGTACCTCCTCCTGTATGCGAGCCAGGCCGTGGAGCTCCAGGCTGCGGTCGCTGTGCTCCGCCGGCCGGTCGGACACCGGAAGCGTGAAAAAGAACGTGGACCCGACGCCGTCCTGCGATTCCACCCAGATCGATCCGTCGTGGAGTTCGACCAGCTGCCTGGTCACGTTGAGACCGATGCCGGTGCCGCCGTACTCCCGGGATATCGAACCGTCCGCCTGCTCGAAGGATTCAAAGATGCGACCCTGCGCCTCCTCCGGAATGCCGATGCCCGTGTCGGCGACCCACACCCGGGCGTTCTCGCCCTTGATATTGGCACCGATGGTGATCGATCCCTCGGCGGTAAACTTGATCGCGTTCCCCACGAGGTTGATCAGTATCTGCTGCAACCGGTCCTCGTCGGCGAGGACCGCGGGAAACTCCTCGGGGACCACATTGACCAGTTCCACGTCCTTTCGGGAGCGATCGATCATGGGACGGGAGATCACGATGATCACCTCAGCGAGTGCGCGCAGATCCACGGGGCGACGGTTGAGCTGGATGTCGTGGTTTCTGAGCTTCGAAAAGTCCAGGATATCGTTGATCAGGTTGGTCAGGCGCTTCCCGGAGGTGATGATCGTCGACAGGTTGAACTGCATCTGTCGGTTCACGGGCCCCGCGATTCCGTCGAGGAGGGACTGGCTGATGCCGATGATACCGTTCAGCGGTGTGCGCAGCTCGTGGCTGGTGTTGGCGAGAAACTCGTCCTTCACGCGGTCGGCGCGGACCAGGTCCTCGTTCTGCCGCCGGATCGTGTCGATCGACTCCTGCAGGTTGTCCGCCATGAGGTTGAACGCGCCGGCAACCCGTCCGAACTCGTCGTCGCTGACAACGGGAATGCGGTGATCGAGGTCGTTGTCGGCGAAGCGGGCGGTTCCGTCCAGAAGATCCTGGATGCGCGCGAGGATACTGCGGGTGAGCCAGATCGCCACCAGGATGACCAGCGCCACCATGAGGGCGGTCCAGACCGAAAGCTGCCGGATATTGGTGTCGATCGTGTTCTGCATGCGCGTCTGCGCCCGCGCCGCGATCTCGTTGATCGCCGCGGTCTGCTCGTCCAGCGTGTTGCTGATCTGCTCCGCGCTGGCGGTGGCGGCGGCGTGAAACTCGTCGACGTTCGCTCCGATCGTCACGACGCCGAAGCCGATGGGAGACTCGCCGTACTGCCCGGTGTAGTAGGGTATCGCAGCCACGGTTGTCAGTTTCCAGACGTTGGTCCAGAAAATGATGAAGCTTCCGCTCCCGCCGGTGCGGGCGATGTTGTACCACCCGAACGTCTGCGGCGCGAAGTTGAGGTAGCGTCCGTCGAGACTTACCTGCCCCCGCGCCACCTGCGCGGTCCACGGACTCTGTTCAAGACTCTGGTTGCGGAACGGCTCCACCGTTTCCAAAAACGCGTTGAGGTCGTCCATGCCGGACGCCTGGAACTCGGCGGCGATGTCGGCACTGACCCATGGCGGCACCTGCTCGCCCGTTTCGGGGTCGAACCCGACGATGGAATGGTCCCGCGGGTGGGCGATGGCGCGGATGTGGTTGTCCCACATGAACGCGTAGTTGCCGTCCTCGGGGTCAGAAATATCGGTGTAGAAGCCGTCGTCGGTGGGGTCGACGTAGTCGGTGAACTCCTGAATGTGCCGGTGGTCCAGCGCCACGGTGACGTAGCCGGTCTTGCGTCCCCCGCGGTACACCGGGGTCACGAAACGGACGATCCCCTGAAAGCGCCGTCCGACCGGATTTTCCTTTCCCGCGTAGCCGGCGTCCTGCGGATCGAAGGGAATGCCCGCGGCCTCGGCGCGTTCCCGGGTGTAGGGGCCGATCAGGTTGGTACCCACCGCCGCCCCGATTACGCGGGAGACGTAGATCTCGCCCGGCCCCAGGGCCCGAGCGTCGCGAAAGTAGGTTTCCGCTCGAACGTAGGTGTTTTCGCGCCGCGAGATGTCCCGGAGTTCGGAACCAAGACTTCCGACACGGAACGTTTCCCGCCCCGAGAGGTCGTAGCTGGTGATCTCGCGGTAGATGGGGATGGTGCGGGTGGGAATCTCGATGGGAGGGTTGAAGTTCCACTCCCGCTCGTTGTCCGGGAGGACCGCGGCGTTCTCAACCTCGGAGGATGGCGGCGGAGAAACCCGTACCCAGCCGTCGCGCTCCTCGTCGTAGCGCATCTCCGCGGGGACCGTGATCTCGCTCTGCCGGCTCTCGTACAGCTGACGCATCACCCGTGGATCGGCGCCGGTTCGGGCGAGAAACAGGATGTCCTGGTCACGGTCGGACAGAAAATCGGCGACGTTCCGGGCGATCTCGCGGGTGAGTCGCTCGATGGAACGCTGTGACTTCTCGTCCAGGGCGGCGATGCTGTCAGCGATCGCCTGGTCGGCGGTGGTCTCCACCGCGGAGCGGGTCGTACTGATGACACGGTCGGTGTCTTCAGAAAAGCGGGCCCCAAGGAAGGTGACCGCGCGGAACGCGACGACCGCAAGGATGAGGATCGGAATGATCTTGATGACAACAAATATCGATATCAGCTTGAAGCGCAGACTCAGATCGCGAAACCGGTGGCCCATGCCGAAATCATAGTGGCGAACGCGCCCCGGCGCAAACGCGGCGCCGGGGCGGGGAGGCAGTTCGAAGGAAGGTCAGGTTGAGGAGGTCAGGCGGAGGGCCTTCCCACATGGGTGTCGATCGCCCGGGTGATGCGGTCGACCTCCTCGTCGCTCAGGGTCCATTCGCCGGCGGCGGCGTTGGCGATCGCCTGATCCGCCCGCTTGGCACCCACCAATGCGGTGGACACGCCCGGCTGGCGGAACGTCCAGTTGATCGCAACCTGGGCGGGGGTCACGCCACGGTCGGCGGCCACCGCACGGATCTCGTCCAGAAGCGCCTGGATGCCGCTCCACAGCGGTTCCCGGAAGAAGTCGTAGAACGCGGAGCGGTTGTCGCCCTCGTCGAAGGAGGGAATCTCGCGGAACTTGCCGGTGAGGATACCGCCGGCAAGGGTGCCGTAGCTCAGGACCCCCATGCCGTGTTCGCGGACGTAGGGCAGCACGTCGGCTTCGATGCGTCGGTCGAGCATGGAGTACTGGGGCTGCGTGCTGACGACGTTCGTCATGCTCCTGATCTGGTCGAGGAGCTCCGGCGGAAAGTTCGAGACTCCCAGGTAGCGGAACTTGCCCGCCTGCTGCTGCTTCAGCAGTTCGTTGACCGAGTCTTCCAGGGGCGTGTCGGGATCGGGCCAGTGGATCTGGTACAGATCGATCGTCTCGACGCCGAGGCGGCGGAGGGAGTCGTCGATCTCCCGACGGATCGATTCCGGCTTGAGGTTGCGGACGAAGTCGTCGGCGGTGCGGATGATCCCGCATTTGGTCGCCAGCACCACCGAGTCACGGCGGCCGGCGATGGCCCGCCCCACGACTTCCTCGGCGTGGCCGGCTCCGTAGGCCGGGGCGGTGTCGATCAGGGAGACGCCGCTGTCGATGGCGGCCTGGATCGCACCGACGGACTCGGTGTCGTCCACGGCCCCGAAAAAATCGTTGCCCATGGCCCACGTGCCGAGGCCGACGGCCGAGACCTGAAGATCAGAGGTTCCAAGTGTTCTGTGTTCCATATGTTCTGTAAGGTAGGAACGTCGACGCGGTCTGTCAAACGTTTGCACAATCCCGGAACCGTGGACTACCATTCCCGACAGGGGTGGAAACTCAACGCATGAAACGACACGCCAATGGTCCAACCCGTCGGCGCCACGGTCCCGGGAGCATCGTCCGGGTCGCGGTGCTGGCACTCGTCGTTGCCGCGGTGTCGGCCGGGTGCGCCCGCGCGCCGATTCGGATCGGTTTCGCCGGTCCGCTTACGGGGACCGGTTCCGACCTGGGCGTTCAGGGACGGAACGGCGCCACCCTGGCGGTGGAGGAACTCAACGCCGCCGGCGGTATCCTGGGACATCCGGTGACGCTGGTGCCGCGCGACGACCGCGGCGATGCCGCCCGGGCCCGGGAGCTGGCGGTGGAGTTCGCCGATCTCGGGGTCGCGGCGGTGGTTGGTCACATGACCTCCACGGCAAGTGCTGCGATCGCCCCCCTGGCAACGGAGCTCGGCCTGGTCTACCTCAGCCCCACAGCCTCCACGGCAGCCCTCTCGGGGATCGACGACGGTTTCTTTCGGATCCAGGGGGCCACCGATCGGCCGGCGGCGGCGCTGGGGCGCCACGCCGCGGAACACGCCTCCGTGCGCCGCGTGGCGGTGATCGCGGACGCGACCAACGCCGCCTACGCCGATCCGTACGCTGCAGCGTTTGCCGCGGGGCTGGAGGAGGCGGGCGCGCGGGTGGTGTACACCCACCGACTGAACGTGGAACGCCTGTTGAGCTGGGGACTGGACCTGATCGCCATGCGGGAGCGTGACGTGGACGCGGTGCTGATCGTTGCGTCGGCGATAGAAACGGCGCGCTTCGCGCAGGCGGTGCGTGCCGCGGGGTACGACTGGCAGCTGTACGGCAGCGGATGGGCGGCAACCGACGCGCTCCACAGCTACGGCGGGCAGGCCGTGGAGGGGATGCTCTTTGCCCGCAGCGTTTCGGTCCCCCTCGGCGCCAGCGAGTCCGGTCGCCGATTCGTGGAGGTGTACCGCGCGCGGTTCGGACGCGAGCCGTCCTTTGCGGCGGCCCAGGGCTACGATACCGTCCGGTACCTCGCCACTGCGATTCAGCGCGCCGGGACCGACGCCGGGCCGCTTCGACGTGCCCTGGTGGACACCGGCCCCTTCGAGACGATGCTGGGATCTGTGGAGATGGATCGCTACGGAGATATCGCCACGGGAACGGCGGTGGTGCGCAGCACCGGTGGAACGTTCACGACGATCCACGACATGCCCCGGGGGCGTTTGTGAGGTCGGTTCAACCGCTGGAACGGCTGGTCCGGGTGCTCCTCCTTCGCTGGCTGTTGCTGCCGGCGGCGGTGATCCTGATTCTCACCTTTTCCTACTCCCTGCGCATCCAGCGGGAAGGCGTCGAAGCGAGCCACGTGCGCGACGCCGTGTGGGTGCGCGCGTTCGTCCAGGTCTATCTCGACGGCGTTGGGCGCTTTATGGACATGGTGTACGTGGACGGCGACGGGCGCGTGGATCCGCGGTCGGTGACGACCATCGCTCCGGGCCCCGACGGGTCGCCGCCGCTGTTCTATCGATTGCTCGTGCTGGACCGGGACGACCGGCTCCTGTACGCCTACCCCGCCAACCGCGAGATCGGTGCGGACCTGTCCGGCGTGATCGAGTCCGCCACCGAGGGGCCCGGGATCACGCTCACGGCGCCGTACTACAGCACCGCCGTTGACGCGATCGTAGTCTCCGCGGTCCGGGCGGCCGGACGTGGCGGATATCGGATCGTGGCGGAGTTGAACCTCGGGGTTCTGCAGCGGGAGGTCGAGTCGAATCTGCCGGCATCGGGGGACGCCGTGGTGTTCGTGACGGACCGCTACGGAAACATCATCGCTCATCCGGAGACGCGTCTCGTGGAGCAGCAGGTCAACGTCGGCGATCTGCCGGTCTTCCGGGACCTGCAACCGGGGGAGCCGTCCACCGATGTCGCTCGCATGGACGGTCGCGCCTTTCTGCAGGCGGCGGTGCAGGACCCGGCGAGCGGGTGGGTCGTGGTGGTCGCCGAGCCCGCCGCGACCGCCTTTGCTCCGGTCGCGGGCGTGTTCCTCGCCACGCTGGTGGCGCTGTTCGCCCTCTCGGTGGTGATGCTGTTCGTGTTCCGTCGCAATATCGTGCGGCGGATCGTACGCCCGTTGCGTCGCTTTGCGGCGACGCTGGACCAGGATCCCGCCCGGGGTGACCCGCCGGTGCCGCTGGAGGGGTACTTTGCCGAACTCGACACCCTGGTGCTGCGGTACGCGGAGATGGCTGAGCGCGTGGCGCAGCGGGAGGAAGCGCTTATCCGCGCCGCCGGCGAGAAGGAGGTGCTGCTCCGCGAGATCCACCATCGTGTCAAGAACAACCTCAACGTGATCGCCAGTCTCCTGTCGCTGCAGTCGGGATCGGTGGATTCCGTAGGGGCCGCGCGCGCCGCGTTCGACGAGAGTAAGAACCGCATCCATTCCATCGCCAGAGTCCACGAAAGCCTCTACGGCGGTGACGATTTCTCCTCGGTGAACATGGACTCCTACGTGGCGGACCTGGTCGGTGATCTGCGCGTGAATTACGACCCCGCCCATCGCATACGCGTGAACATCGATGTAGACCGCGTCGACCTCGGGATCGAGTTTGCGGTGCCCTGCGGCATTATTCTCAACGAGATCCTGACCAACGCCTACAAGCACGCCTTTCCCGAGGGACGGACCGGAGAGATCACCGTACGGTTCGGGGTCTCGGAACCGGACCACTACCGTCTCGAGGTGTCGGACGACGGTGTGGGGATTCCTGGACCCGGCGGGGACGGCTTCCGGGACGGGCACGGGTCCCTGGGTCGCAGTCTTATCGAGGTGCTGGTCAATCAGATCGACGGTTCCATGGAGGTGGATACCGGTGCCGGGACCCGCTACACGGTCACCTGGCGCGGACAGGGCGGCGACGGTCAGTAGCGGCGTCCGGTCTGGTGCTCCCGCTTTCGGTAGTACATCGCCTCGTCTGCCCGCCGGATCAGCTCGTGGAGCGCGGCGTCGATCTCTCCCTCGGACTCGAGCTCCGCGATCCCGGCACTGAACCAGGGGCCCGCCGACACGGCGCGAACATCGGGACTCGCCGCCGAGGTTTCCCGCGCCCGTCGCAGGATCTGCTCCGCCTCCCGGGCGGTCGTATCGGGGAAAATCATCATGAACTCGTCGCCGCCCATGCGGCATACCACGTCCGATGTGCGCCGGACGGCGTCGAGGGCTGCGGCGACCCCGCGGATGAACCGGTCACCGGCGGCGTGCCCCCGGGTATCGTTGATCCGTTTGAGCCCATCCAGGTCCACGAAGGCGATCGACAGCGGCATGGAGGTGCGCCGGGCGATCGCGATCTGCTGTTCGAGGACCCGCATCCCGGTGGCGCGATTGAGGAGACCGGTGAGACCGTCCTCCGCCGCCATCCGCTGCAGTTCCCGTTCGTTCCGCTTGATCGTCACCTGGAGTCCCACCATGCGGGCAAGGATCGCCACGAGCTGGCAGTCGTCGTGGCTCAAACGGCGGCCGCTGATCAGGTTGTCCGCCGCCAGCGCCCCGATCGACTCGCGACCGTTCCACAGGGGGGCCACCACCAGGTCCCCGTGACCCACCACACGCTGTTGGTCGTCGTAGATCGCGTTTCCCTCCAGCCGCCGGAACTGGACACGGCGGCGGAAGAAACTGTCGTCGTAGATCTGCCGGTCGCGGCGCACGCGCGATGCCCGTTCGTCGCGCAGCTTGCCCTCCTCGTCGATGCCAAAGCTCCCCCGGAACCAGTCGGCGTCCTCGCTGTCCAGAAACCAGAGACCCAGGCGGTCCACGCCGACGTACCCGCACCCTTCCGCGACCAGCGTCCGGCAGAGCGAGTCTTCAGATTCCGCCGCCGCCAACTCGAAATGAAAGTAGTGGAGATATTCAAGCCGGCTGGCGAGCGATGCCTGCCCGTCGGCACGTTCCGGGCGTTCCACGGTCCGAATTATAGCAGTTTTCGCATTCGAACGGTCGTGTTGTCCCCTCGGGACATGGACATCCGCGCCTGCGGGAACGACACTGGAACTGGCAGAAAGGACTCCCGTGACATCGGACACGCCGTGTACAGTTCTCGTTGTCGTCCCCGACACCGCCGCCGGTTCCCGATCGACCGTGGACGCGATCCTCACCGGGGCCGGCCACCGGGTCCGTACGGTCGCCGGCACGGGCCTCGCCGACCACATGACCGATCGCGCCGGAGACCGCGCCGTCGATCTGGTTGTTGTGGACGTCGATCCCGGGGGTGACGCCGACTGCACCGCCCCGTGGATCGAGACCGTGCGTCGCGTACTGGACGAATGCGATGTGGCCGTGGTTCTCGTCTCCTCCGACAGTGGAGAGGACGTTACCGAACGAGTCCGATCGATCCCGCACGTGGCCTGGGTTGTGGGTGACAGCGGCGGGAACGTTCTCCTGGAAGCGGTGGACAACGCCGTGCGCCGGCATCGGGAGGCGTCCGGCATCCGTGACGTGATCCGCAGGAAGACCCAGATCCTGGATGCGATCGGCGAAGGGGTGATCGTCACGGACCCCGACGGGACGATCCGCTACTGGAACCGGGCGGCAACCGAGATGTACGGATGGCAGGCGGAGGATGTGCGCGGCCGCAACATCGCCGAGGTGACCGTGTCCGACATGTCCCGCACCCAGGCGCGGGAGGTGATGGAGGCACTCGGACGCGGGGAGTCGTGGACCGGGGACTTCGCGGTCCGGCGACGCGACGGCAGCGAGTTCTGCGCCCTGGTCACCGACTCGCCGATCCTCGCCGCCGACGGTTCGGTTGAGGCGATCGTCGGCATCTCCACCGATATCACGGAACGCCGCACGGCGATCGATGAGCTCGCCCGGCGCGAGGCGATCCTCACGGAGGCGCAGGAGGTGGCGAACTTCGGTCACTACGTGTTCGACATTCCCGGCGGGCGGTGGACCCACTCCCGGCAACTCGACACGATCTTCGGCATCGGCGGAGAGTATCCCGCCGACGTGGAGGGCTGGCTCGATCTCGTCCACCCCGATCATCGCGATGGCATGCGTCGGTACCTCGAGGAGCGGGTCATCGGAAACGGCGAGTTCTTCGATCGGGAGTATATGATCGTGAACCAGCGGACCGGAGAATCGCGCTGGGTCCACGGACGGGGACGACTCGAGTTCGACGCGTCCGGTGCACCGGTGACGATGCTCGGGACGATCCGCGATATCACCGATGTCCGTCGCCGCGAGGAGCGCCTCCGCAACGTGGTACGCGAAACCAACCACCGCGTGAAGAACAACCTCATGATGGTCGGGTCGCTGCTGGCACTCAAGCAGCGCGCCACCGGCGACGGGCTCGACTTCAGCGATATCCGGCGGCAGCTCGAGGCGATCATGCAGGTCCACGACCTGCTGAGTCGCGGCGAGGCGGGCGGCGGAATCGCCCTGCCGCAGTACCTCGCCGGAATCGCCGGCGCCGCCGTCTCCAGCGTCCGGTCCGGGCAGTTTCGCGCGGCGGTGGAGGTCGATGAGATCGTGGTCGGTGCCGACGTGGCGGTGCCCCTCGGGATCGTGGTGAATGAGTTGGCGACCAACACGCTGAAGTACGGCGGCCGCGACGGTGGCACCACCTTCACGGTTCGCTGTCGTCGTGACGGTGGTGTCTGCATCCTGACCGTCGCCAACGACGGGCCGCCCTTGCCGGAGGGGACGTCCCTCGAAGGGTCCGGCACGCTGGGCCTGAGCCTGGTGAACGCGATCGCGCGGCAGCTGGCCGGAACGCTGGTGCTCCGACCAACGCCGTACCCGGAGTTCGTGCTTACGTTTCCGCTGTCGGAGTCGAGGTGACCAGCGGCAGCCGGATGTGAACGAAGGCGCCGCCGTCATCGTTGTTGCCGATTTCCAGCCGCCCCTGGTGTTTGTTCACGATGATGTCGTAGGCGATGCTCATGCCCAGGCCCGTGCCCTCACCGACCTCCTTGGTGGTGAAGAACGGCTCGAACACGCGGTGCATCTGATCCTCGGGAAACCCGGGACCGTCGTCCCGGATGACGCAGTGCACCATGCCGTCGGCGACGTGGGTCACGATCGCGATGTGTCCCTTGCGTTCCCGGCTGGTCGCTGTGATCGCCTGGGTGGCGTTTACCAGCACGTTCAGGAATACCTGGTTGAGCTCGCCGAGGTTGCAGCGGATCGGTGGAACGTCGTCGCCGGGCCGGAAATCCACCTCCACGGTGTACTTGAGCATATGCGCGGCGATGTCGAGGGTGTTGCGAATCCCCTGGTGAATGTCGGTCACCTCGATCTGGTCGTGTTCGTTCACCCGTGAGAACGCCATGAGGTTCTTCACGATGTCGGCGACCTTTCGCAGGCCACCGAGGTTGGCGGCGATGATGTCGTCGGAGTCCTCGAGGATAAACCGCAGGTCCATGGAGGTGGCCATCTCGCCCAGGGTTGCAGGCTCGGTTCCCGCGAGCGCCGCTTCCACGAGTCGCCGCATGTCTTCCAGGTACTGGCGCAGCGTTGCCGTGTTGCTCGTTACGTACGCCACGGGGTTGTTGATCTCGTGGGCGACGCCCGCGGCGAGCATGCCGATGCTGGCGAGCTTTTCCGACTGCAGCAGCTGCGTCTGCGTCTGTTTCAGGTGTTCGTACGCCTCCTGGAGTTCCGCCCGCCTGGCCTCGGCGTTCCGGGCGCGATCGTCGCGGGTGATCGTGCTCCCGACGAGCTCGGCCGCCACCTGAAGGTACTCGCGCGTGTCGGGGGCCCAGGTGGCCGCCGACCGCACGTTGTCCAGCCCGATGAACCCGCCGAGGCGGCCTTCACGGTACACCGGCAGGACCAGGACGGACCGGATCTCCTGCCCTTGGAGGATCTCCTGTTCCGCCGCCGCCTCCGGAGGCAGCTGCGCCACGTCGGGGATGTGGATCTGATCGCCGTTCTTCAGGCGCTGCATCCACCACGGGAACATGTCCAGCGGTAGGTTCCGGAGTCCTTCGATCTCCGCGGAAACGCCGGGGGCACACCACTCGTGGGTGTTGTCCATGGTGCCGGCGGACCAGTCAAACAGAAACAGGTACGCTCGTCCGGCGTCGCAGACGTCGCCGAGGAGGGCCAGTGCCTGCGTGACGATCGTGTCACGGTCGTCGAGTGAGGCAAATGACGAGGCGATGCGGTAGACGGTGTAGGCGAACGATTCCTGGAGCGGTGCACGATTTTGGAATGCCATAGTCAAATCCTATACAGGGAGGGCGTGGTGTCAAGCGATCCGGGGCGTCGGCGTCGGCGACGGCGGCAACCCCGGTTGACATTCATTGCGGAAAACTTTATATATAACTTGTTATACATAAAAGGAGCACGATATGAGTGAGCTACTGATAATCGGAGGCGTGGCTGCCGGCGCGACCGCCGCCGCCCGCGCCCGACGACTCGACAACGACATCAACATTACCATTCTCGAGGCGGGGGCCGATGTGTCCTTCGCCAACTGCGGACTTCCGTACTATCTCGGCGGAGACATCGAATACCGGTCGTCCCTGATCCTGGCGAGCCCCGAGACGTTCCAGGACCAGTATCGGGTGAACGTCCACACCAACACGGAGGCGCTGCATCTCGACCGCCACCGCCAGGTCGTGCTCGCGCGCAACACCCGCACCGGTGAGGAACGCGAGTTTTCCTACGACTCCCTGATCCTCGCCCAGGGTGGGAAGCCGGTGGTTCCGCCCCTTCCCGGCGTGGAGAAGGACCACGTGTTCCAGCTGTGGACGCTCGACGACATGGACCGGATCGATCGCTACCTCGAGAATGAGGAACCGAAGCGCGCGGTTGTGGTCGGTGGCGGCTTCATCGGTCTGGAGATGGTCGAGGCCCTGGCCAAGCGCGGACTCTCCGTAGATCTGGTGGAAATGGCGCCGCAGGTGATGCCCAACCTGGAGGGCGAGTTTGCCGGCTTCCTGACAAAAGAACTGCAGGACTACGGCGTGGGTCTCCACCTGGGAACCTCGCTGGAACGCATCGAGGACAATGCCGTGGTCCTCGGCGACGGGAGTTCCGTGGATGCGGACTTCGTACTTCTGTCGGTGGGTGTACGCCCCACGCTGCAGCTCGCGAAGGACGCCGGTCTCGAAATGGGTGCCGCCGGAGGGCTCACGGTCGACGCCTCCCTCCGCACCAGCGATGAACGCATCCTCGCCGCCGGCGACATGGTGGAGATCGAACACACGGTCATGGGACGCACGGTGCGCATGCCGCTGGCGGGACCCGCAAACCGGCAGGGACGTCTGGCGGCGGAGAACGCGCTCGGTGGCAGCCGCACCTATCGCGGCGCCATGGGGACCTCGATCGTGAAGCTCTTCGGGGCCGTTGCCGGATCCACCGGACTGAACCTGAACGCGGCGCGTGAGGCCGGGTTCGACGCCGATGCGGTCGTGGTCCACAAGACCAGTCACACCGCCTACTACCCCGGTGCCGAGAAGGTGAGCCTGATGCTCATCGTCGATCGGGAGACCGGCCGCATTCTGGGCGCCCAGGCCGCGGGCCGCGTCGGTATCGACAAGCGTCTGGACGTGATGGCCACGGCGATCGCCGGCGGTCTGACCCTGGCGGAGCTCGAGGAACTGGACCTGGCGTACGCGCCGCCGTTCAACAGTCCGAACGGACCGGTGAACATGGCCGCCTTCACCGCGCAGAATCACCTCGATGGCTTCAGCCCGTCGATCCTGGCGCGCGACGTTGAAGCGTTCGCCCTGGAACACCAGCCGATCGTGATCGACCTGCGGGACCCGATCTCCTTCAACCGCGCACACCTGATGGGGAGCAACAACCTCAGCCAGAACGTGCTGCGGGACAACCTGGATCGCCTGCCGCGGGACCACGCGATCGTCCTCGTCAGCGACGACGGACAGAAGGGGCATGTCGCGCTGCGCATGTTGAAGGGTGCCGGCTTCGATACGGTGTACAACCTCAGCGGCGGGTACATCTCCCTCGAACGCCACGCCCGGGCGATCGGGTACGAGCACCTGCAGGTGGGGCTCTTGCCCGTGGAACGGAAGTCGGTGGAGGACCTGGAACACGGAACGTCTGCTGCCGCGGCAGAGGACGCCGGTTCCGACGCCGCCGAGGCGGTTGCATCCGACGGGCCGGTGGTGATCGACGTGCGCACGCCGATGGAGTTCTCCATGGGGGCGTACCCGGGCGCGGTGAACATCTCCCTGGACGAACTCGCCGGACGTATTCAGGAACTGGCGAGTACCGACCGGGAGATCATTCTCTACTGCGCCTCCGGCGCCCGCTCCGCCTACGGTGTCCGCGTGCTTGATCAGCTGGGATACACCAACGTCCGCAACGGCGGAAGCCTCCACGACATGATGGCCGCCGGGGTGTAACCCCGGCACGGCGGCCACGGGAACGCGTCAGCGCTCCTGTGGGCCGATGCGCGCGTCGGCAACGATCCGGCGCGCCGCATCGCGGGGTCCTGCGGCGACCGCCGCCCCGCCGTCGACCTCCTCCCCGCCGGTGGGGGTGGCGGCCGCGATGCGGTCGAGGGCGTCGTAGTACCGTTTCCAGGCGCGTCGCTGCCGGTGGTACCCGGTGGCGATGGCGCCCTCGTCCTCCCACAGCGGCAGGAGTTTGCGTCGGGCAACGTCCAGGACGATCGCCACCTCCGCCGCACCGTCCTCGTTCTGCAACAGATTTGCACAGTACAACAACAGCCGCAGCGTCATGATCGACGCCGGGATCGGCGTGGCAAAGCAGCCGGTGAACGGATCGATCTGTTCTTTGGTCCGAACCCGCCCCCAGGGGAGAGCGTCGGCGTAGGTCGAGTAGATCCACGTGCGGGCCAGGTCCCCGACGAAGCGGCCATGGGTCGCCGCCCGGATCGATTCGCCGGCGAACGCTTCCTTGTCGTGACGCATGATGAGGCCGGGTTTGTGGACGTATCGCAGGCAGTGTCCCCCGTCGTCGGCGGCGTACAGCACCGAGAGGATGTACGCCTGGTCTTCGGCGCGACCCACGAAGGTCGGGGTGAACGGCCGATAGCGGCGGAGACTGTCGACGAGAATTCCGTTGGTTCCGCCGGTGACGTGGTAGCGCTGTGTGCAGCCGGTTGCGCCGTCGACCTCGCCCTCGGCGCCGGTCCCATCGTAGCGCGTCATCATTTCCGCCTCGGTACTCAGCGCCATGGGCACCTTGTTGTAGAAGACGCACGCCTCACCCGCCGGGATCGTCTCGGGGAACGGAACGTCCGGCGTAAACAGGCCGCGGTGGATGTCCTTTTCGTTCACCAGTGCGCCGGCGATCATGCCAAGCTCCACCGGCGTCCCGTCCGTGTCGCGTCCCCGGGCTCCCCACAGCGGTGTCCGGAAGTGATCGAGGGCCGATTGGCCACTCTCGGCGAGCAGGTGATCCTGCGGGAACACCTGATCGAGGTCGATCTTGAACGTTGCACGCACCGTGGGGTCGACACACACGTGCCAGAACGCTGCGATCGCCTTCAGAAAACTGTAGTGGCGTCCGTACTCGCCGTCGACGCCGAACACCGCGAGCACCTCCGCGGTGGGGTCGGGGCGTGGATTGTCACCGGGCGCCTCCAGATACGGCACCAGCACCTCCTCAACGATCCGGCGGCATTCCAGCTCCGTGAACAGGTAGATGTCCAGGTGGGGAAACGGTCCGCCGGCGGCGAACTCCGCTTCCAGGTAGTCCCGGGCGACCGTGTGCAGCCCCTGGTGGGTGACGGAGAGACTCAGAACGACGGCGACGCGGGCGTCGTCGGCAACCCGCCCGCGCTCCTTTTCCCAGGCGATCGCGTCGTTGAGACCGCGCATGCCGTAGATCGCCTCGTTGCTGAGGGTGTCGACACCGATGTGGATCGGATGGTCGTAGTAGTAGACCTGCGGTTCGTCCATGGTCGCGCGGATTCGGTTGCGCAGATCCGGTGGTACGGCGAGGTGGTCCACCACGGACGCGTCCCCGGGGACGGTGATCAGCACGTTGGATGTGAACAGGATCTCCCGCGCCGGATCCGTGAGCGGCTCCGGATTGGTGCTGTCGATAGCGACGCGCCGTTTCGATCGCAGGGCTGCGGTTTCCGTCTCCCGCCGGTCGACGAGTCCGGTACCCTCGGGGAAGAATACGTTCCACAGTGCCTCGCGGGTCGTTGCGTTCCACCGGGGAGAATCGTTCTGCGCCAGCGCGGCGGCTGTGCGGGCCACTGCGGCGGCGAAACGGCTGTCGCCGGCGATACGGGCAGAGAGCTCGGCGCGCGTACGTGCCACAGCGGTCTGGAGAAACGCCGCGGTGGGGGTGTCATCGATGGGGCGGTCGGTGCCGCCGTCGGCGGTGTCGGTGGGCGCGCACAGGCGTTCCGCGGCACGGCGGATCAGCTCGGCCTCGGGACGTCCCGTGAGATGTGACACGTCGAGTCCGGAGACGGGTGGCACGCCGTCGGAGCCGAGCAGCAGATGACGCAGAAGCGCAGACAGGTCCTGGTTCATGGGGCCAAGCATAGCATATTGCGACGGCGGGAACCCGGCGGTATCCTGCTCCCCCATGAAGGCTCGGTTTATTCTGCTGGCGTTTCTCGCGACGGCACCGGTGCTCCTGGTGATGGCGCAGGATCGCGGCACGGCCGTCGAGGCCCCCGCAACTGTTCTCGACCTGTCGGCAACGGACATCCACGGCAACGAGGTGGCGCTATCCCGCTACCGCGGGAAGGTCCTCCTGATCGTGAACACCGCCAGCAAATGCGGATTCACCTACCAGTTCGGGGGACTCCAGGCGCTCTGGGAACGGTACCGCGACCGTGGCTTCGTCGTCCTCGGGTTCCCGTCGGACAATTTCGCCGGACAGGAGTACGAATCGGACGAGGCGATTCTGGCGTTCTGCACCGGCGAGTACGATGTGACGTTTCCCATGTTCAGTCGAATCGACGTCCGGGGAGACACCGCCCACCCGATTTACCGCTTCCTGACCGATCCGAACCGCACGGGCCGTTTTGGAGGACCGATAACGTGGAACTTCAACAAGTTTCTGATCGATCGTGACGGTCACGTGGTGGCTCGTTTCGATACCCCGGTGGAACCGGAGGACCCGGCGGTGGTAGCGGCGATTGAGGCGGCACTGGAGTGACACGCCCCGCCGCCTATCTCACGCCGCGGATGGTGATGCGTCCGATGGCTGCGGCGGAGGCACCCGCGCTCGCGGCGTTCCTGCGCGCCAATCGCCGGTTTCTCGAGCCGTGGGGGCCGGTCCGGGAGGACTCGTTCTACACGACCGAGGCAACCGCGCGCCGTCTCGGCGCCGAGGACCGCGAATATCGCGCCGGTCGAGCGCTGCCGCTCTACCTCTTCTCCCGTGCCGGCGGTGACCTTCTCGGCAGCGTTACCCTGTCCAGCATCGTCCGCGGGCCGTTTCAGTCCGCGTTCCTCGGGTACAAGCTTGCCGCGGCAGCGACCGGACACGGGTTCATGACCGAGGCGGTCTCGCGGGTTGTACGTATCGCCTTTGAAACCCTCAATCTCCATCGGGTGGAGGCCAACGTGATGCCGCGCAATCGTCCGTCTCGCGCCGTTCTCGACCGGTGCGGGTTTGATGAGGAGGGCGCGAGCAGGGAGTATCTGCGGATCAACGGCCGCTGGGAGGATCACCTGCACTATGTGATTCTCAACGACGCGTGGCGCCCGGTGTCGCCGGCCTGACGACGACCGAAACGGTCGATATCGGCGGTCGCGAATTCACACATTTCCCACGAAAGCTCCGCTATACTCACTGCGCAATGAACTACAAAGCGACGATCATGATCGGTCTCGGCTTCTTCACGATGGGGCTGATGGACCCGCTGTACGACACCTACGTTCCGGTGTTCCTGGATGGATTTGTCGCCTCCCGGGCGCTGATCGGGAGTCTGATGACGATCGACAACATCATGGCGCTGCTTCTGATCCCGCTGGTGACCGCCTGGAGCGACAACACCCGCACCCGTATCGGGCGGCGCATCCCCTTTGTGGTGGTGCTGCTGCCGCTGAGCGCCGTGGGCTTCGCGCTTCTGCCGTATGCGGGAACCGCGACGCTGGGCGCGTTCGTTATCGCGCTTGTGGGGTTTAACCTCTTCAAGCAGTCCGCCCGGGGACCGGTGGTGGCGCTCATGCCGGATACGGTGCCCAACGAGTACCGCAGCGAGGCCAACGGCGTAATCAACATGATGGGCGGCATCGCCGCGGTGGTGGGGACGGTGGTCCTGGCGCCGATGATGGACCTGCGCCTGACCCTGCCGGTCCTTGGCGACGTCTCCCGGAAGCTGCCGTTCCTCATCAGCGCGGTCCTGATCGTGGTGGCTGCCATCCTGGTTCGCCTGACCGTGCGGGAGCGGGAGATCCCGGACCCGGCGTCGGAGCGCACGCCGGTGCTCCGGTCGCTGCGCTCGGTGTTTTCGCAGCAGGACAAGAGCGCTGTGTGGATCCTGGTGGCGCTGTTTCTGTGGTTCTCCGCCTACTGGGGTATCCGACCGTTTATTACGCTGTACGTGATCGAGTACCTGGGACTCAGCGAGGGAATCGCGGGTCTCTCCACGGGCATGGTGGCGATCGCGTATCTGGTGTTCGCGGTTCCCAGCGGGATGCTGGCGCACCGGATCGGCCGGCGCCGGACGATCCGTATCGCCCTGGCGGGGATGGCGATCCTGGCCCTGCTCATGTTTACCCACCAGGCGTGGACCGTGCGCATCGGTGCATCCCGCACCCTGGCGGTGGCGACGTTCTGGGGACTCCTGTTTCTCTTTGGTGCGTGCTGGGGCGCCGCCAACACCAACAGCTTCCCCATGCTGTGGCAAATGGCAGACCTGGATACGATGGGTGCCTACACCGGTGTGTACTACGTCTTCTCCCAGGCCGCGGCGATCGTGACGCCACCCCTCACGGGCGTGATTGTGGACGCCGTGGGTTTCCGCGCGATCTTCCTGTACGCCGCGGTGGCGATGGCCGCCTCGTTCCTGGTGATCGGCAGGGTCCGTGGGGGAGAGGTGTCCCCGGCGACGTGATCGCCACCCCGTAGTATGATACCGCCATCATGGCGGAGCACAGCATCATAATCGATACGGACCCCGGAATCGACGACGCGATGGCGATCTTCTACGCCCTGGCGTCGCCGGAAATCGAGGTTCTGGGACTGACAACCGTGTTCGGCAACGTGGACGTGGATCTGGCCACGGAGAACGCCCTGCGGCTGGTGGAGATCGCCGGCCGGAGCGATGTTCCCGTGGCCCGGGGGGCCGCACGGTCCCTCACCGTGCCGTTCCCCGGTGGGGTGGAGTTTGTCCACGGCGCCGATGGCCAGGGGAACGCGTCGCTGGCGCCGCCGCGGGGCGCCCCATCCACGCGCCGGGCGACGGAACTCATCATCGACACGGTGATGTCACGGCCCGGTGAGGTGACACTCGTGACCCTGGGCCCCCTGACCAACGTGGCCCTTGCCCTCATCGAACGGCCGGAGATCGCCTCCAGCGTGCGGGGAGTGATCGCCATGGGCGGCAACGTTCACGTCGGCGGCAACGCCTCCACCGCGGCGGAGGCAAACATTCTCAACGATCCGGAGGCGGCGGACATCGTCTTCTCGGCTCCGTGGCCGGTGACGATCTGCGGGCTGGACGTGACCCATCGCATTCTCATGACCCCGGACGACCTCGAGCGTGCGTACCGCGTCGACTCCCCCGTGGGCCGCCATCTCGCGCGGATCGTTCCGTTCTACCATGCCTTTTACGAAAAGCACGTGGGCAGCAACGGGATCTACGTCCACGATTCCACCACGATCTCATACCTGCTCCATCCGGACGCCTTCGTCACCGAGTCGCACCGGCTGCTGGTGGATACCGGCTCCGGCGTGGGCCGCGGCAAAACGTGGCCCGTCGCCACTCGCGACGAAGCCGGTCGCGTGGCCGGTTCCGTCACCCGTCCGGAGATCACCGTGTGCGTCGACGCCGACGCGCGGCGCGTGGTGGAGGCGGAGATCGCCGCCCTGGAGCGCGCCGCGGACAGCTGATTCGGGCTCCGGCACGAATTGAAGGTGGCGAATTCGCGAAATATCGGCTACCGTCAAGGGCATGTACACGCGTGTGTGGCTTCTCGTTTCCGCACTGGTGGTGATGGTCATCGGTATAGCGGTTGTGTACGGTGGTGTGGTCCAGGCGCTCCCGGCGATTGCGGTTGGCAGTGTGAGTCTCGCGATTCTGGCGACGGGAGAGACCCTCGCCCACCGTCGCGACCTGCGGCGGCTGGCTGCGGGGATCGCGTCCCTCGGGGCGGACGGGCACCTTGATCTGTCGCGGCGGCTGTCGGCGAACGGCGTCGGCGCGGCGGTGAGACCGGTGGCGAACGCCGTCGATCGCGCGACCTACGACCTCAACTCGATCATGCTCGACATCCACACCGCCTCAAAGAAGTTCAGCCTCTTTTCCTCCGACATCTATTTTTCCGGACAGCAGCTCTCCGCCGTCTCCGACGAACAGGCGCAGCTCATGGTGTCCGTGCTGGCGCATGCGGAACGTTTTCGTGGTGAGATGTCGAAGGTTGTGGAACACGTCGCCGAAGGCCTGTTCGATATGGAGCGGACCGGGACCCGATATCAGGAGCTTCGCAGCCAGACGGCGGAAGCGCGGTCGCGGCTGGAACCGCTGGCAACGGCGACCACCGCGGCCCGTGAGCTGGCCGCGACGGGGCGCGAACACATGGACCGGTCGCGGGCGGCGACGGGGGAACTGACACCGGCGATCGGCCGCCTGAACGACCAGATCGACCAGATGCTGGAACGCAGCGCCGAGATCGGCACGGTTCTGTCGGCACTGCAGGACATCGCGGAGAAAACGCACGTTCTTGCCACCAACGCCTCCATCGAAGCGGCGCGGGCGGGCTCCGCCGGTCGCGGTTTCGGTGTGATCGCCGGGGAGATCCGGACGCTGGCCGCGGACTCGCGTCGGGCGATCGAAGAGGTGGAACGGTTTCTGTCCGCGACGGTGGCGGAAACGCGTGACAGTGCCGAGATTTCGCGGCAGGCGGCGGCCCGGGTCGGCGAACTGGAGCGCTATTCCGCAGACACCGGGCGATCCCTGGAAGACATCGTGGCGCGGGTTGAGGCGGTCTCCACAAGTATGGAGGAGTTCCACGCGTTCTTCGGCCGGCAGGAGGAGATGATCGGTGAGACGATCGACGAGTCTGAGCGGGTTCACCGGGTGATGGAAGCGGTGGGAGAAGAGATCGAACGCCACGCGTCTGAGTACGAGGAGATACAGTCCAGGGTGGACGGCGCGGCGGACGGAGCCCGCCGCGCCGCGCATTCCGCGCGGGTCCTTTCGCAGCTCGGCACCTACCTCCGTACCGGCGGTCAGGAACTCAGTCACGTTGTGGAGACCGTGACCGCCAGCGAGACGCGTTTTCTGGCAGGGCTCCAGCGCAAGGAACCGCGAACAACGCTGCTCTACAACCTGGAGGTCTTTCGGGGTGATGAGCTGCTTGGCCATCTCGGCGATATCTCACCGTCGGGGCTCATGCTCTACGCCCCGGAACCGCTGCGTGAAGGTGTCGCGATCGATGCCGCGATCCACCTGCCGCTGAGTTTTGGAGAGCAGCGCGACATCCCCGTGCGCTTCGTGCCACGCCGGAACGAGCAGCACGCCTGGTTCGTCAAGGTTGGCTGTTCGATCGACGCGGAGAGCTCTCGCCGGCAGCGTGAGGACATCGAGATGATCATCACCAGCTACACGGTGAGCCAGGGACTGGACACACTCGTTGCGGACCAGACGGAGGACTCCGCGGCGCCGGTGGAGGATCTTGAACCGCTGGACGAGTGACGGGCGGCTCTATTTTCGCTATATAGAAATTCAATGTTCATAAAGTAATTCAAATAGAAAAATATTGAATAAAATTATGAGTGTTGGTAGGATTCTCCTCATCCATGAAACTACGCAACCAGTTCCTGCTGCCAACCGTCGCGATCGTGATCCTCGGCGTCGGGTTTCTGTCCACGTTCGGGTTCCTCACAGCCCGGACTGAGATTCAGACGACCGTACGGGACTCGCTCGAGACCACCGTGGACTCCCTGAGCCGGGAGTTGTCGTATTATGCGGAGTCGCTCAGCGCCCAGGTCTCCGGCTGGACCGAGCTCGGTTCGGTTCGACGGTTTCTCGACGCCCCGGGGGATCCCGCGGCGCTGAACGAGGACCTCGCCGCGCTCCAGGCGTCCTCCGCCGGGATCGAGCTGGTTGCGGTGGTGAGCCCCGACGGGATCGCCCGGGCGGCGTCGGATCCCGGACAGGTCGGTGCGCTGAACGTCGCGGACCGCGGCTACTTCCGGGCCGCCATGGACGGCGAGCTTACCCTCTCCGACGTGATTGTGAGTCGCGTGTCGGGATTGCCGGCGTTCACCGTCGCGGCACCGGTTTCCGACGGCGGATCGGTGCGCGGCGTCGTGGTGTCGGTTGTACGGGTCGCCGCCTTCGCGGACCGGTTCGTGGTACCGGTTCAGATCGGGGACGGCGGCTACGCGTATCTCCTCAACCCGGACGGACTGGCACTGTCGCATCCCAACGAGGAATACGTGATGTCACTGAACCTGGGGACGTACGAGTTCGGCGCCCACATGCTCGCCGAGGGGCGCGGAACGTACCGCTACACGTTTGAGGGTGTCCCGAAGTTCGTCGCCTTTGACACGGAAGAACAGACCGGGTGGATGGTTGCAGCGACCGCCGACGAAGCGGACGTCTTCGGTGGCGTGCGGCGCATGCTCAACGGGTTTGTGTGGAGCGGGCTCGCGATCGCGGTGGTGATCGGCATCGTCGTGCTTCTGGTGGTGCGCCGCGTGGTGACGGTGGTGAACGGTGTCGTCGATCACGCCGCCACGCTCGCGGACGGTGACCTCTCGGTCACGCTGGGGCTCTCGCGTTCGGACGAGCTCGGGAGCATGGCAGCGTCGCTGGATGACATGTCGCAGCGAGTGGCGCAGGTGATTTCCGGGGTGCAGGCGGCGGCCGCCGAAGTCACCGGCGGGAGCGGGCAGATCTCGCTGTCCGCGGAGCGGGTGTCGCAGAGCGCCGGGGAACAGGCGTCGAGCGTCGAGGAGCTGTCGGCGTCGATGGAGGAGATGAACTCCACGATCGACCATACCGCGGCAAATGCGTCCGAGACGCGGTCGATCGCCGAGCAGGCCGCGATCGATGCCGCCGCCGGCGGCGAACAGGTTCTGCAGACCGTGGCGGCGATGCGCACGATCGCCGAGAAGATCTCAATCGTCGAGGAGATCGCCCGGAACACCAACCTCCTCGCGCTGAACGCGGCGATCGAAGCCGCCCGGGCGGGGGATGCGGGCAAGGGGTTCGCCGTGGTGGCATCGGAGGTTCGGAAGCTGGCGGAACGCAGTCAGGTCGCCTCCGCCGAGATCTCGGAGCAGTCACGGGAGAGCATGACGATCGCCGAGGCCGCCGGTGAGGCGATCGGTCGCCTGGTTCCCCGCATTCAGCAGACCGCCGAGCTGGTGCAGGAGATCACGGTGTCCACGCAGGAACAGCGCGACAGCTCCCGCCAGATCAACGATGCGATCATGCAACTGGACCGGACGATCCAGGGGAACGCCGCATCGGCGGAGGAGCTTTCCGCGATGGCGGAGGAACTGCAGGGGCAGGCGGAATCGTTGAGCGACAGCGTTCAGTTCTTCCGAATCGAGGAGTCTTCGCCGCTGCGCCTGGCGGTCAGTTGACGGTGACCTCGGAGTCGTCTCCGGTGCGCTCGACGCGATTGCGACCGCGTCGCTTGGCTGCATACAGTGCCCGATCCGCGGTCAGGACGAGGGTCGTGGGGTCTGCGGCACCGGGGATCACGCTGCCGACGCCGACGCTGACGGTGACGCCGGGAACGCCGTTGCCGAGTTCCGCCGACTCCACCGCCCGCCGAATCCGTTCGCCCACGGCGACGGCGCCCTCCACGTCGGTCTCGTAGAGCACGGCGGCGAACTCTTCTCCCCCGTAGCGGGCGACGAAATCGGTTGACCGGTTGAGCTGCTCAGCCATGACCCGGGCGACCGCCTCCAGGGCGGTGTCGCCGACGACGTGCCCGTGGGTGTCGTTGAACGCCTTGAAATGGTCCACATCGATCATGAGCAGTCCGAGCGGCGTTCCCGTTCGGCGTGCGCGGTTCCACTCCTCCTGGAGCATCGTGTCAAAGTACCGGCGATTGAAACTCCCGGTGAGGGAGTCGCGAATGCTCAGACGCTCCAACTCCTCGTTGGCCCGGGCGAGCTGGGAGACCGCGTGTTCCAGTTGGGCGTTCTTGTCCGCCAGCACCCGCGCTTCCCGGGCCCTGATCATCGTGTACACGAGCAGTGCCACGCCGGCGGCGTAGAACCCGATCGCCCACCAGCGAAGGTACCACGGCGCGACCACCGTCAGGTTCAGCGTCGCCGGGCTCTGGCTCCAGACGCCGTCGGCGTTCGCCGCAAGCACCTGCAGCTCGTAGGTGCCCGGCGGAAGGTTTGTGTAGGAGGCGTAGTTGCGTGTGCCGGAGTCGACCCACTCCTCCTCGAATCCCCGCAGTCGGTAGCGGTACACGTTGGCGTCGACCGCCTCGTAGTCCATGGCGGCAAACTCGAAACTCACGAACGTGTCCCTCGCCGCAAGCTCCACGGTGGCGTCGTCGAACGAAAGGCGTCCCGGATCGATCGATTCCTGGAATACCCGCACGTCGATGATCTGCACGGTCGGTCGGTGGGTGTTGCGGTTGTCGATCGACGAGTCGATTCGCGTGACCCCGTGGGCCCCGCCGAAGAGGAGTTCACCCCCGGTGTCCCGGAACGCCCCGGCGTTGAACTCGCTGCCGAAGAGTCCATCCTGCTCGTCGATGATCTGGATCCGGCTGCTGACCGGATCGAATGACGCCAGGCCGTGCTGCGTGCCGGCCCAGATTTTGCCGTCGTGGCCCTCCAGCAGGCTCACGATCCGGTTGCTGGCCAGACCGTCGTCGACGGTGATGTGACTGAAGGTATCGCTCTCGCGGAGGTAGCGGTTGATACCGCCGCCGAGGGTCGCAAACCAGAGTCGGCCACGGGAGTCCTCGAGGATGCCACGGACGGTGTTGCTGCTGAGGCCGTCGGGGTTTTCAGGGTCGTACCGGTACGATGTGAAGCTGTCGGTTTCGGGGCTGTAGCGCGTAAGTCCCCCGTTTGTCGCGATCCACACCGTCCCGCTTCGGTCTTCCCGGATCCCGTAGATGAGGTCGTTGGCAATGCCTGCGTCGTCGGGGTCCGCCCGGAACGTCTCCAGGTCTCCTGTCTCCGGATCGAAACGTGTCACCCCGGAGCGGTACGTCCCGATCCAGTAGCGGCCCCGGCTGTCGCGGGTGACGGCGTACACGATTTCGCCGACGTAGGGATTCCCCGGAAAGACATCCTGCCACGATTCGAAGCTGGTGGAACCGGGCCGCAGTCGCTGGAGACCACCGTTGGTTGCGATCCATATTGACCCGTCGCGGTCCTCGAATAGCGCGTTGATGATGTCGTTGGCGAGACCGTCGGATGCACTCCCTCCGGGGCGCCGGGCGGCACGAAAGATGCGCCAGCCGGTATCGTCGGGATCGCGTCGCGCCAGTCCCCCTCCGTAGGTGCCGATCCACAGCGTACCGCCGCCGTCGCGCAGGATCGCGGTAACGCGTCCCTGGGGCAGCGACTCGGGCCGGTCCGGATCGTGGAAGTAGAGGCGGTAGTTGCGCTGCCGTGGACTGAGCAGATGGATGCCTCCGCCGTTGGTGCCGACCCACACCAGCCCCGATTCGTCCTCATAGAGCGAGTAGATCACCGGGTCCGCCAGATTGCGCTCCGTATCCGGCGTGAACTCGTGAATGGTGCCGTTGCGGTCGATGGCGAACAGCCCGCCGCCCCAGCTTCCGGCCCAGATCGTTCCGTCGGATGCGGCGAGGACGGAATAGATCGAGTTCGTGCTGAACCGCCGGCGCCACAGCTCTCCGTCGCCCTCACGGAACGCCACCACGCCACCGGGGTTCCCGTCGGCCTCCCAGGTACCGAGGAGCAGGACACCCGGTTCGATCTCATCGATCGCCATGACGTAGGGGCTGTCGAGACCGTCCATGGCGATGAGTCGCTCCTGTTCGGGATCCCATCGGCTGAGACCCGCCAGCGACGCAACCCACAGGTCTCCGCGGGAGTCGAGAAACAGGTCGCGGATCACCGGATGCCGTGTCGGTATCAGCGAGAACGATCCGTCCGCATTCATGCGGTTGAGGCCATTCTGCGTACCGACCCACAGGTGTCCGTCCGGGCCGCGGCTGATCGCGATAACCACATTGTCACTCAGGGAATCGGATCGATCGGGACCGTGGCCGAAGGTGACGAAGCCACCGGTTGCGGCATCGTAGCGCGCAAGGCCCGCGTAGGTGCCTACCCAGATCTCGTCGGACTCGCGATCGTAGTACGTGGTCTGGACAAGGTCGTGGGGCAGGGACCGCTCCGCGAACGGCTCGCTGTAGTAGGTGTGAAATGCATGGCCGTCGTAGCGAACCAGACCACCCTGGGTGCCGAACCACATCAACCCGCGGCGATCCTGAAAGATCGACGAAACCGAGTTGTTGGGGAGCCCGTCGATGCGCGACAGGCGGTTGAACCGCGGGCGTTGATCACCGGTGAAGAAGCTCTGCGACCACGACAGCGTCACGGGCAGGAGAAACACCAGGAGGATGATAGCCGAGCGATGCGGGTGTCGCATGTTCCTCAATTGTAGTCCCGCTGCAGCGATTGCACATCCCCCTCCGACGTGCTATAGCCTGCGGCAGGGAGGCCCGCATGAAACGAATCGCTCTGGTTGCCCACGACAATCGCAAGAAAGACCTGGTGGAATGGGTCGAGTGGAATCACAAGATTCTGATCGAGCATCAGCTGATCTGTACCGGCACCACGGGCACCCTGGTGGAAGAGGCGTTGCGCAAGAAGCTCGATCTGCGGGACCCACGTGAGTTTCGCATGACCAAGCTGAAATCCGGCCCCCTCGGCGGCGACCAGCAGCTCGGCGCCATGATCTGCGAACAGAAGGTCGACATGATGATCTTCCTCTGGGACCCCATGGAACCGCAGCCGCACGACGTCGACGTGAAGGCCCTGCTGCGTATCTCGGTCCTGTACAACATTCCGATCGCGAACAACCGCGCAACGGCGGATTTCCTGATCTCGTCGCCGCTGTTCACGTCGAAATATGTACCACAGGTCAAGGACTACAGCGCCTACATGAAGCGCTTCGCCGGGTAGAGTCTCACCGGGGACGGCACCACCGGCGAAGGCTTCACCGTTCCACCGGGGAGTCGCGTTTCTCCGACCACTCCAGCCAGGACCCTGCGTAGTTGGATACGTTCCGGTATCCCAGCGCACGGAGTACGAAATAGGTGTGGGCGGAGCGCGTGGCGCTGCGACAGTAGGTGATTACCCGGGAATCCGGAGGGACCTGCGCGTCGCGGTACCGCATCCGGAGCGCGTCCAGCGGTCGCAGAGTGGAGTGGTCGGGTTCGACCAGGTGTTCCTCCCAGTTGAGGTTGATCGCACCGGGGATATGACCCTCGCGGTACTCCTCCGGACTTCGGGCGTCGATGAGCACGACATCCCGCCGGTCCAGCGCCTCCATGACGTCCCCGTGGTTCGCGACGGGGGAGCGGTCCGGCGCCCCATCGCCGGGTGTTCCGGCTATCGCATCTCCCGGTCGGACCGGCGGTGGTTCCGGCGTGGTTTGGGGCCCCGTTTCCAGCGGCAGGCCCAGGGCGACCCACGCCGGGATACCGCCGTCCAGGAGTCGTACGTTCGCCACCCCCACGGACTCCAGCACCCAGAACGTCTTTGCCGAGGGAATGAGTCCCGCGTCGTCGGCGATGACGATCGGTACCGAGGCGGACAGTCCCGCCTCCGCCAGTCGCGCGTGGATCTCCTCGGCGGGACGCATCCGCGACCACTCGGTCTCCGGATCGAAGAGCTCGCCCACGGGCAGGCTGCGGGCGCCCGGAATGTGGCCGGCGGCGAACGCCTCCGGCGGCCGGGGGTCCACCACCACCACGCCGGCGGGGTTGCGGGACAGGGTTTCGGGGGGAACAAGCAGCGAACGGTCCATTCTCAGCGGCCTCCGTTCACATACCTACTGTTTGCTGTGTGTTCTGGTCAAGTTTCTGCGGTGTCGATCGTCCACGTTCCCGCCGCCAGGTCCGCCTCCAGCCGCGCGGTCGCCGTGTCGCGGGTCCACGTCAGCGTCAGGACCGTACCCGACCCGTCGACGTCCATCGCCAGCGTGGCCCCGGGGCCGAAGGCTCCGTGGGTGTTCCGGAAGCGGATCAGCTCCAGCTGTCGGCGGACTACGGGGAGCGCGAGTCGCCGCTCGATTTCGGAGGCGTCGAGGTTGGTGCGGTTGATCTCCTTGTGTCCGCCGGCGTCGGCGGCGGCGTAGTCGTTGGTACCCGCGAACAGATCCAGGTACCACACCTGCGGGATGCCCGGCATGAACAGCTGGATTGCCCGCGCCAGGAGCAGCTTGTCCTCGTCCTCGCCCAGGGCGCTGAAGAAGGTGGCGTTCACCTGGTAGTAGGCGATCCGGGTGCCGTCGGGGCCGTAGAGATCCTTGACCCGGCCGCCGCGGGAGGTGATCAGGTCGATCAGTCCGTCGATGCGGTCGTCCTCGAGGATGCCCTTCACGTCGAGAACGGGGATGCCGTCGTGACACCCGAGCATGGTGACGGTCCGATAGCCCCGTTCGCGGATCTCCGAGATCCACCGCGCCAGTCGATGGGCGGTCCCGGACTCGATCGCGTCGATGACCAGGGCGGGGAAGAAGAAATCGTAGAACCGGTAGCCCCGCTCCGCCAGCTGTCGGTGGATGCCGTCGCCGTGAGCCGAATGAATCTCCGGGAGCAGTTCCAGTCCGTAGCCGTCGGCGATGCTGCGGATGCGTTCCAGGTACTCCCACGTCCCCGGCGTGTTGAAGAAATTGGAGGAGCCGACCTCCTTGTGCAGGTACGCGAAGGCGTCGAGGCGTACGATCCGCGCGCCGTACCCGGCGAGGGCGGCAAGCGTGTCACGGTAGAACTCCCAGACCAGTTCCGAGCGCGCGTTGAGGTCCATTTGGCCCCGGTAGACGGGAACGGGCTCACCACCGGGATCGTCCTGTGGCGGTTCCATCGTCACGTGCTGGTAAAACGTGTTCCAGTAGAAGCGGTCGGAACCGTCGGGAAACCGGACCTTCAGGACCGGCAGTCCCGGCTTTCGCATGAAAAGGCGGTCCAGGTGCTCCTGATCGGGGACGACGTACCCCTCGGGCCCGATCTCCCCGTGGCCCTCCCAGAAACGGTTCCAGTCGATGAAGCCATCGGCCCACGGCGATTCGTCGCCCCGGGCCAGGAGATCGAGAAACTGCGGCGACTGCGCCGAAAGGTGGTTGAGCACGAAGTCCAGTTTCAGCTCCACGCCCACCTCGCGGAGGTCGCGAAGATCGCGATCGGTGGCGAGGTTCCGGTCGAGGTCGTAGGCGATCACGGAAAACCCGCGGTCCAGATCAGACCGGAACATCGACGGGAGTATGTAGAAGAGGCGAAACGCATCGCGGAACTCGCTGCTCCGGAACAGCGACACGATATCGCCAAGGGTCCCGCCGCAACTGTCGGGGTAGGCGTTGAACATCACGCCGTGGGGAGCGAAATCCTGGTTGTTCATAGCGCCGCTATCCTTCCCGAAATGGCGGCGGATTGTCGAGGGTGTCTCCGACGGCGGGGTCACGCTACCCGGTCCTGCGCCGAACCTCGTCGAGTACGGCGTCCAGGTGGCGGCGGTCGCGGATCTCGTGACGCGTTTCGTGGATGCCCGGAACGTGTCCGGCAACCAGGGCGGCAACGTAACTGCCGAGGTCCCGCGCCGGTATCCAGTCGGGGTTGTTCTGTGCATCGCGGCTGCGGGTGGCGATCGACGTCTGCGCCGTGATCGAGTAGACGCGTACCATCGAGTCAAACGCCTCATGGGCGATCACGCGTGCCATCATCTTCTGCGCCGCCGCCATGATCGACATCACCTGTTCGTCCGGGTGAATGGTGTCCGCTTCCGGGCCCGACAGGACCACGTACGTTCCCCGGTTCTGCTCGCGGAGCTGTCCCACGAACGCCCGCTGTATGTTGAAGTGGGTCGACAGGTTGTCGCGCAGCGTTCGGTTCCAGTCCTCCACCGGCATACGGTGCATGCGGTGTCCGTAGTAGTAGGAGCCGACCGAGACGACCACGGTATCGATGTGACCTTCGGCGTCGACGATTTCCTTCCGCAAGCGCTCCACCTGGTCGGCATCGGCGAGGTCGGCGGGGACCAGGTGGACGTCGGCGTCGGCGCCCACGAACTCCCGTAGCCGGGCCGAGTGGTCTCCGTCGCGGGTGGGGACGTAGACGCGATACCCCTGATTCAGGAGTGCGAACACGATCCCCTCGCCGATTCCACCGGATCCGCCTGCGACGACGGCGATTCGTCTGGTATGCATACAAGGGCCTCCTCCTCTGAACATAGTGATTTGACCTCCGGATCGCCCAGGAGGGCGGTCGTTTGCATCTCCCGACGGCACCGCCTATTCTGGGCACTGTGAAACACAGGGGTGGGTTGATCAGACAGGGCAGGTGGATGCTGGCGGTGACCGTGATGGCGGTGGCGCTGGTCCCGGTGTCGCAGTCCGCGGCGGCGCAGGAGGTCTCCATCGCGGTGTTCGGTGGAGCGGAGCCTGTGGTGTTCACCGATGAGAATGGCAACGCCGCCGGCATCATTCCCGAACTGCTGGGGAGAATCCTCAGGGATATCGGGTACGAGGCGCGCTTTGTTCCGGGGCTCAGTTTTGCGGACGCCTACCGCCGGGTTGTGGCCGGAGAGATCGACCTGCTCCCGGGGGCTGCCTACTCCCCGGCCCGCGAGGCGGTGCTGGATTTCAGCCACGAGGCGTTTGTCGTGGCGTGGGGACAGCTCGGGGTGCTCCCGAATCGCGACTTCAACAGCGTGCTGGATCTGCGAGACCGTCGAATCGGCATGGTCAGGGACGGGCAGAACGGGGCCAACTTCATCGAGCTCATGCATGCGTTCGACGTCCCCTTCCAGGCGGTGTACTTCGACTCCTTTGCCGATATCCGCGACGCCGTCCTCGCCGACAACGTGGCCGCCGGCGTGTTCTTCAATACCTGGTTTCGCAGCGATTCCTCGGTCGTTCCGAGTTCGATCATTTTTTCTCCCACCCAGGGGCGCGTCGCCACCGCCACGGGCCGGAACGCGGAACTGCTCAACGCGATCGATACCCGTCTGGCGGAGCTCAAAGCCGATCAGGACTCCTACTACTACGACATTCTGTCGCGCTGGCTCTCGCAGCAGGAGGGCGGTCGCCTTCCGCGGTGGGTGCGGACCACGGCGCTGGTGGTCCTGCTGGTGCTGGTGGTCCTCGGCGCGTTCGTCCTGATCCTGCGCAGAGAGGTCGCCCGGGCAACCGAAGAGCTGCGGGAGAGCAACAGCCGCTTCGAGACGGTGGCGAACTACGCCTTCGGATGGGAGTTCTGGCTCGGTGCCGACGGTTCCTTCGTCTACGTGTCACCGAACACCGAACGCGTCACGGGGTTTCCCGTGGAGGCGTTCGTGCGCGACCCGGCGCTCATGGAGCGTATGATCCTGCCGGAGGACGCCGATCGCTGGATTGCGCACCGACGTGAGGCGGCGGATTCCCGCGATGACGAACGGTCCCCGATCACCTTTCGCATCCGTCGCGCCGACGGTGAGACGCGGTGGATCGAGCACCACAGCACCCGCATCACCGCCTCCGACGGAACCTATCTCGGCGAGCGCGGCAGCAACGTCGATATCACCGAACTGGTCGTTCAGCAGCAGCATCTGGAGCGGAGTGTCGCTGAGAAGGAGGCGATGCTCCGGGAGATTCACCACCGCGTCAAGAACAACCTGCAAACGATCTCGAGCCTGATCTCGCTGCAGAAGCACACGGTCCGCGACGGCAGCGCGACGCGTCAGCTGGATGCGATCGCCGGTCGGGTCTCGGCCATGAACCTGCTTCATTCGGCGATGTACCAGGAGGAGTCTTTCGGCATCGTGAAGATGCAGGAGTACCTGGAGATGATCGGGTCGCGGCACCGCCAGGATATCGGGGACGGCGCGCGAATTGACACGATCGTTCTGGCGAACGACATCGAGCTCGACCTGTCCCGCGCGCTGCCCTGCGGGCTGGTGGTGAACGAGGCGCTCTCCAACGCGTGGCGTCACGCCCGCGGAGATCACAGCGATCCCCGGGTAACGATCGCGCTCACGGAACTGGACAACGGGTGGTGTCGGCTCTCGGTGACCGATAGCGGTGCGGGTCCCCTCGATGTCGATGAGATCTGGGCCAGGCGGAGTGCGACGGTGGGCATTCAACTCATCGAGAGCCTCGCCCTGCAGCTCGGCGGGTCCGCGTGGCTGGAAGCGGGCGGCGGCCTGGCAGTGGTCGTGGAGTTTCCGCGGTAGCGACGTCGCCTACGATTCGTCCAGGTGGACGAACAGGCTCGCGTACAGAAAGGCCGCGTCGCCGTGCACGTAGAGAAGCACCCCGTCGCGGTGGTCCTTCATCCGGGGCGTCGGGTGCGTGGCACACCGCTCTTCCCGCGCGACAAGCTCCGTGAGTGCTCGCCGCGTATCCTGGTCGGGATCCACAGCGAGGACCGCGTAGCCCCGGGCGGTTTCCCACACGTGGTAGTGACCTCCTGCCAGGCCGGCGATCACGGAATCGGCGTCGGCGAGGGCGCAGTCGAACCGTTGCGCCAGGCGCTGGAAGGTGGTGCCCAGGCGTGGCACGCCGGAGGGGTCGAGGCATACGTGGGTGGTCAGCCGGGACAGGACGCCGTCGCGGGATGCAGACCCGTCTTGGGTCAGTTCATCCAGGAGCGCCTGCAGCTCGTGGCGCTGGACGACCAGTCGCGCCACCTCCCGTTCCAGATGCACAAAGCGATCTTCGAGAATCTCCCGCATTCGGGAGCTGTCACCCGTGCCCGACTCTTGGAGCAGGCCGCGAATGTCCGAGAGACGGAGTCCGATGCGCTGCGCCCGTTGGATCAGTCGAACGCGGGCGATGGCATCCTGTCCGTAGCTGCGGTAGCCGGCGTCGGTCCGCTCCTCCGGTGCCAACAGTTCTTTTGTTTCGTAGTACCGCAGGGTGGACGCCTGTACGCCGGTCTTCCGGGCCAGTTCTCCGATGCGCATCGCCCCGATCACCCGATGATCTGTTTGCCCACCATGCCGACCACGAATCCGAGAACGGCCCCGGTGGCGGGGAGCCAGCGCCGCTTCATCGCCGCCTGCGGGGCGATGTCCTGGAAGATCAGGTACAGAATTCCACCGGCGGCGACGCTCATGATCCCGCCGGTAAGCTGTTTGTGATCCTGGAGGAGGAAGTAGCCGAGACTCGCAGCTATCGGCCCGGCGAGACTGATCGCCGCGAGCGTCGTCAGCGTTTTGCGCGGACGGTTTCCCGATGAGAGCATCTCGCGGAACGCGTTAAACCCCTCCGGCAGGTTCTGCGCTCCGATGAACCCGGCGAGGAGCACACCGAGGCGATGATCGTGGCCGAAGACGGCGCCGAGGGAGATCGCCTCGGGGACAAAGTCCATCATCATCGCCATGAACTGGGCGCGGCTGCCGCTGCGGGTGCTGATGTACTCGTCGATTCCGGCAAAGGCGAGACCTCCGACGACGAACGCCGCCGCCAGGACCACCGGCGGCAATACCGACATGCCCTCCGGTGCGAGGGCGAAGGAGACCGCCGCAAGCAGGATGCCGCCGCCGAAGGCGACGATTCCGTGGATGAACTCCGGTTTGGCCTCCGTTTCCTCGCTCCACTCGATCATCGCCACCATACCGCCGATGAAGGCGGCAAACCCCGCAAGCCACGAGGCAAGCAGTACGACAGAAAGTTCGTTCATGGTATGAAGAAGGTACTACGGTTGGCGCCGGCCCCGGCAAGTGGGGGCTACCGATCCGTGGCGAGCCACGGACACAGGATGCGCTGGAGCGCGTCGATCGCTGCGAGAACCGCAGCCGCGAGCATGCCTAGGGCCAGGATCCCGGCGAACATGCGGGGATAGTTGATCATGACCCAATTGTTCATGATGAAGTATCCCATCCCGAAGCTGGTGGCGTAGTTCTCCGCCAGGAACAGGACCGCGATGCCGATCCCGACACTGATTCGCAGGGCGCTGAACAGCTGCGGAAGCGTGCTCGGCAGGTACAGGCGCAGGAGGCGGTCGCGGCGTCCGAGCCGGAGGCTTGCGGCGGCAAACAGCAGCTCCTCCGGAATCCCGCGGACGCCGTCGCGGGCGGCGAGAATGAGCTGGAACACCACGACCGAGAACAGCAGCAGGATCTTCGACAGGTCTCCAAGACCGAAGAGAACCATGAACACCGGCAGGAACGCGATCTTCGGCAACGGGTACAGGACGTACACCACCGGCGATACCAGGCGGTCGGCGGTACGACTGATCCCGGCGGCGATGCCGATCGGTATCGCCAGCGCCGTCGCCACGGTGATGCCGGCCACCAGTCGCAGGAGGCTCGCGCCTGCGTGCAGCAGCAGCTGCCCGTGCACCAGGAGTCGGACCAGGACCGCGACCACCTCCGGCGGGGCGGGAATGAGGGTGTCTCCCAGCACCAGCGACAGACCCCACCAGACCGCTCCGACGCCGGCGAGTCCCCCGATTCCCGGCAGGATCCTGCTACGCATTCGGCATCACTTCCGCGAGGCGAGTGCGCAGGTCAACGGCGAGTTCGTAGAACCGCTGGTGGCGCCGCGCCTCGGCGTCGGGGTACAGCGGGTTGTCGATCGTCGTGGCGACGTGCCCGCGCCCCATCACCACGACCCGTTCCGCGAGAAACAGCGCCTCCTCGATGTGATGTGTCACCGAGAGGCAGGTGAAGCGGTGTTTCCGTTGCAGCGTCAGGAGCAGGTCCTGGAGCGCCTCGCGGGTGAAGGCATCGAGGGCGGAGCTGGGTTCGTCCAGCAGAAGCACCTCCGGGCGGGAGGCGAGGGTTCGGGCGATCGCGACGCGCTGGCGTTCGCCGCCGCTCAACTGACCGGGGTAGGCGCGGGCCAGGGATTCGACCCCCAGCGAGGAGAGGAGCCCGAGGATGCCGTCCGCCGGGTCGGTTCCGGCCGGCAGCGGGCCGTCGTCTCCGTCGCTGCGGCGGCCGAGCGCCCGGAGACCGAGCTCAACGTTCTGTTCCACCGTGAGCCAGGGAAACAGGGCATCCTTCTGCTGCACCAGTCCGACGCGGGCATCGCCGTCGATACCCAGCTGGAACGAGCCCCCGTCGGGGCGCAGCAGACCGGCCAGGCAGTGCAGCAGCGTGGTCTTGCCACACCCCGACGGACCGATGATCGAACAGGTCCCACCGGAGGGAACGTCGAGGTGTATGCCGTGGATCCCCCCGCCGCCGGGATAGCGGACGGCGAGGTCTCGGACGCGAATCATGGCGCGCGATCAGCCCTCCACGAAGGATCGATCCAGGAGGCGGTCGCTGTCCACCGCCAGGTCGCCGTCGACGACGGTGCGGGTCCAGTCTATGATTCGGGTGACGGCGGCGTCATCGGGAAGGCGCGCCGTGTGGTATTCCGGCAGCACGATGAACGGCCGCAGCTCCGCGGACACGTTGGGGATGTGGGAGATGATTGCGTCCATGGCGACGGTCCCGTCGGCGGCGATATCCGCCACGGCGCGGTTGTAGGCGGCGTGGAACGCGGCGATCTCACGAGATTTGTTCTGCAGTGCTGCACCGGTGAACACGATGACGTCGGGGCTGAACCCGTCCACCGGCTCGAACAGGAGCTTTTCGAGCCCCCGCATTTCTCCAACCGAGGCGATCGGCTCGGGAAAGAGGCCCATGTCGAGCTGCCCGGAGGCAACCGCTTCCAGGCGCGCCGGGATCGAGTTGATGAAGACCTTTTCCAGGGTGTGGTCTTCGCCGAGCCACTGGTCTACCAGAAAGTTGGAGACGCTCACCTCCATGAGGCCGATGCTGACGCTCTCGCGGTCCGCGGCGCCGGACTGCGTGAGCACCGGGAACATACCGTCGGTGAGCATGGTGGCGCGGATGTCGAAGCCACCGGCGACGTTCACCGCCACGGCGACGAGGTCGGTCATGGCGCCGTCGATCTGACCGGTCTGGAGCGCCGACTGCCGGTCCTG